>JACCDV010915756.1_pt1 | contig 10029 bp, 8 predicted proteins | sample 7446131 | NCBI WGS metagenome assembly JACCDV01 (sample SAMN15323448, study PRJNA562643) | freshwater metagenome | isolation source: river surface water | place: USA:Blue River Watershed | collected 2017-08-17
AATGCCCGCCTAGTCCGTTCTTTTCAATCCCCAACTTAACCCCTAATCATTCCCCTTTCCGATGGCCGAAATCCCCAAATCTTATGAGCCGCAAGGCGTCGAACAGCAGTGGTATGACCGCTGGGTCGCGGCCGGTTGCTTCAAGGGCAAGGTAGACCACTCCCGCGAATCGTTCGCGGTGATGATCCCGCCCCCCAACGTCACCGGCGTCCTCCACATGGGACACCTGCTCAATAACACGCTGCAGGACATCATGGTCCGCCGCGCGCGTCAGGAAGGCAAATCCGCCCTCTGGCTCCCGGGCACCGACCACGCCGGCATCGCGACGCAGTCCCGCGTCGAGAAGGAACTCCGTCAGAAGGAAGGCAAGACGCGCCACGACCTCGGGCGCGAGAAGTTCATCCAGGTCGCCTCCGATTGGCGCGACAAGCACGGCGGCATCATCCTCGGCCAGCTCCGCAAGTTGGGCGCCTCCTGCGACTGGGACCGCACCGTCCATACGCTCGACGCCGGCTACTCGCAGGCGGTCCTCCAGACCTTCATCACGCTCTACGAGCGCGGCTACGTCTACCGCGGCAAGCGCATGGTCAACTGGTGCCCGGTCTCGCAGACCGGCCTCTCCGACGAAGAGGTGATCATGAAGCCTTCGAAGGGCTCCCTCTACCGCATGCGCTACGAGGTCGCCGAACTCCCCGGCACCTTCCTGGAGATCTCGACCACGCGCCCCGAGACCATCCCCGGCGACGCCGCCGTGGCGGTGCACCCCGAGGACGAGCGCTACAAGCATCTCATCGGCAAGCATGTCTGGCGCCCCTTCCCTCGCGCGCAGATCCCGATCGTCGGCGACGCCGCGGTCGAGAAGGAATTCGGCACGGGCGTGCTGAAGGTGACCCCCGCCCACGACCGCACCGACTTCGACATCGGCAAGCGCCATGACCTGCCGGTCATCGACGTGATGAACCCGGACGGCACGATGAACGCCGACGCGGGTCCGCTCGCCGGCGTCGAACGCTTCAAGGCCCGCGCGATGGCCGAGAAACTCCTCGAAGAGCTGGGCGCGCTGGTGAAGACCGAGCCTTACGAGAACACCGTCGGCTTCTCCGAACGCGCCGACGTGCCGATCGAACCCCGCCTCAGCGAACAGTGGTTCATCCGCTACCCGAAGATCGACGAAGCCAAGCGGGCCGTCACCGCGGGCATCATCAAGTTCCATCCGGAACGCTGGACCAAGACCTACCTCCACTGGCTCGAGAACATCCAGGACTGGTGCGTCAGCCGCCAGCTCTGGTGGGGCCACCGCATCCCGGTCTGGTATCGCAAGGGCGCCGACCGCAACGACCCGAAGAACCTCCACGTCTCCCTCACCGCCCCCGCCGACGCCGCCAACTGGGAACAGGATCCCGACGTCCTCGACACGTGGGCGTCCTCCTGGCTCTGGTGCCTCGCGACCATCGGCTGGCGCAAGCCCGGCGAGACGACCGAGGAACTGAAGCACTGGTATCCGACCGGCGCCCTCGCCACGGGCCCGGACATCATCTTCCTCTGGGTCGCCCGCATGATCATCGCCGGACTCGAACTCCACGGCCCGGAGAAGAAGACGCTGACCGACGACGAGATCCGCCAGCGCATCCCCTTCAAGCGCGTCTACTTCAACGGCATCATCCGCGACAAGCTCGGCCGCAAGATGTCGAAGTCCCTCGGCAATTCGCCCGAGCCGCTCGACCTCATCGCCAAGTTCGGCGCCGACGGCCTGCGCTTCGGCCTGCTCTCGATCGCGCCGAAGGGACAGGACATCCTCTTCGACGAGGACCGCGTCGCCCAAGGCCGCAACTTCTGCAACAAGCTCTGGAACGCCGCGCGCTTCCGCCAGATGTCCGGCCCGATGGCCGACAACTCGACGCTCGCCGCCGTCGTCGGCCGCATCAAGGCCTCGCAGCTGGATGACGACGATTTCGCCATCCTCCAGGGCCTCGCCGAACTCACCGACAGCACGACCAAGAACCTCGAGGAGCACGAGTTCACGGCCTACGCCCAAGGCCTCTACTCCTTCTTCTGGGGAGATTTCTGCGACTGGTATGTCGAAGCCTCCAAGGCCCGGCTGAAAGACCCGGCCCTCGTCGGCAACTGCCTCGCCGTCCAGGACCTGGTGCTGCGTCAGTTCCTGCAGCTGCTCCACCCGGTGGCGCCTTTCATCTCGGAGGAGCTCTGGCACCTCCTGGGCTACGGCACCGAGAACGACTTCATCCAGAACCATCACACGGGGTCCGGCGGCGACCTGCTGCGCGTGCTCCGTGAGAACGGCATCAAGCTCAGCGCGGCCAAGGTGGCGGACGTCGCCCTCCTCCGTGAGTTCGTCGCCTCCGTCCGCGGACTCAAGTCCCAGGCCAACCAAGCGACCCGCCGCGACTCGGTCATCACGGTCGTCGCCAAGGACGCCACGGCCAAGGCCCTCCTCTCGGCCAACCGCGAGAAGCTCAGCAGCATGGGCGGCCTCGCCGAACTGACGTTCGCCGACTCCGCCGGTGACCGCACCGGTTCGCTCACCTCCCTGGGTACGGTCCTCCTCGAACTGTCCGGCACGGTCGACGTGGCCGCCGAGAAGGTCCGCCTCGCCAAGGAACTGGCCAAGCTCGAACAGGCCGTCGCCGCCGGCGAAGCGAAGCTCACGAACGAGGCGTTCGTCTCGAAGGCCCCGCCGAAGATCCTCGAGGGCGCCCGCAAGCAGCTCGACGAGGCCAAGGCCAAGCGCGACGAAATCGCGCGCATGCTCACCACGCTCGGCTAAGATGATCTCGACCCGGCTCCACCCCGACAAGCAGTCCGCCGCGCAGGCGATCGCCCGGGAGATAGCCGACCTGATTCAGATACGCTCGAAATCGGGCAAGCCGACGGTGCTGGGCCTGGCCACGGGTTCCACGCCCCTGCCGCTCTATGCGGAGCTCATCCGGTTGCATCGTGAAGAGGGACTGAGCTTCCGCTCGGTCATCACGTTCAACCTCGACGAATACGAAGGACTCGGTCCGGACCATCCTCAGTCCTACCGCTTCTTCATGGAGGAGAATCTGTTCCGCCATCTGGACATCCCGGCGGCGAACATCCGCATCCCCGACGGAACCTCGAAAGATCCCGCCGGAGACTGCGCCGATTACGAAGCCGCCATCCGCGCCGTCGGCGGCATCGACCTCCAGATCCTCGGCATCGGCCGGACCGGACACATCGGTTTCAACGAACCTCCGTCGGCCGTCGATAGCCGCACCCGCTGGGTCCACCTCGACGAGGTGACCCGCAAGGACAACTCGATCTTCTTCGGCGACCTCGCGCTCGTGCCGCACGGCGCCCTCACGATGGGAGTGGCGACGATCCTCGAGGCCCGTCAGGTCGCGTTACTCGCCTTCGGCGAGGCGAAAGCGCAGATCGTCGCCCGCGCCATCAAGGAGACCCCTTCGGCCGGCTGCCCGGCGACCTGGCTGCAGCGCCACCCCGCCTGCACCTTCCATCTGGACGCCGCCGCGGCGAAGGGACTCTGAGTCCGACGATGGACGTCACCCCGCGCCATCGTTCGTCCATCGACCCCGGACTCGTCCCTGCGTCCCTCTGGACTCGGGCCTACCTGCGCCGATGCGCGACGACCGTCGGTTCTTCGGATCTGACCATCGCGCTCCGCCGCACCGATGGCACGGCCTCCCTCTTCCGCACCCGAGTGCTCCCCCGCGGGGTCGACGACGCCGCGACCTACCTGCACGTCGAGCGCACGGTGAAGTTCCTGCTCTGGTCACGAGGAGCCTCCGAAGTCCTGCTCTGCGGTCCGGAGGCCGGAAACCTTGGCCCGAGACTCGCGGCCGACTACCAGACATCAGGCGAACGGGCCTTCGACGCGGACTTCTTCCGTAAGGTCTTCGAAAAACCGCTCAGCTTCCGCTGCGTGACCGACGCCGAACTCCCGGCCTCCTCCGCCTCCCACCTCCCCCTGGGCCGGCATCTCGACGGCTGCCGCATCGGCTTCGACCTCGGCGGTTCCGATCGCAAGTGCGCCGCGCTCATCGACGGCAAGGTGGTGTTCTCGGAGGAAGTGAAATGGGATCCGTATTTCCAATCCGACCCCGCCTACCACCTCGCAGGCATCCGTCACTCGCTGGAACTCGCCGCCAGCCACCTGCCGCGAGTTGACGCGATCGGCGGCTCTTCCGCCGGCGTCTACGTGAACAACAAGGTGCGCATCGCCTCCCTTTTCCGCGGCGTGCAAGACGAGGCGACCTTTGACGCCAAGGTGCGCGACATGTTCGTCGATCTGGCCCGCGAATACGGCATACCCTTCGAAGTCCTCAACGACGGCGACGTGACCGCGCTGGCGGCTTCGATGTCCCTCGGCCGCAACGCCGTCCTCGGCGTGGCCATGGGCACCAGCGTGGCCGCGGGTTACGTCGACCAGGCGGGCAATCTGACGAACTGGCTCAGCGAACTGGCCTTCGTCCCCATCGACTACCGTGTTTACGGACCGGCTGACGAATGGTCAGGCGACCGAGGCTGCGCGGTACAGTATTTCAGCCAGCAAGGCGTCGGCCGCTTGCTTCCTCTCGCCGGCATCGAGCCGCCTCCGTCGCTCAAGCTCCCCGAACAGCTCGAAGAACTCCAGCGCCTGATGCTCGCCGGAGACCCTCGGGCCCACAAGGTCTACGAAGCCATCGGCATCGCCCTCGGCTACTCGATCGCCCATTTCGCGAGCTTCTACGAGATGGGCTGCCTTCTCATCATGGGCCGGGTGACGTCCGGCCAAGGCGGCACCGTCATCATCGAGCAGGCGAAGTCCGTCCTGCGCGACGAATTCCCCGAACTTCGCATCGACCTCGTGGTCCCGTCCGAGAAAGATAAACGCCACGGTCAGGCCGTCGCGGCCGCCTCCCTCCCCTCCCTCCGCCGATGACCACGCTCAACCCGCGCGCCCGCCTCATGATCCCGGACGGACTGGCCGAACCGGAAGCCCTCCGTCGGACGACGCACCTCGGCATCGGCGCGCACCAGGATGACCTGGAGTTCATGGCCTTCCACGGGATCCTCGCCTGCTATGACCGCTCCGACCGCTGGTTCGGCGGGGTGACCATCACCGATGGACGCGGCAGTTCCCGCGCCGGCAAGTTCAAGGATTGGACCGACGACCAGATCGCCGCCGAACGCATCCGCGAACAGGACGCCGCCGCCGTGATCGGACAATACTCCTTCATGGCCCAGCTCGGTTATCCGAGCGCCTCCGTCCGCGACGCCCGCGAGACATCCGTCCGAAGCGACCTCCTCCGCATCCTGGAAGCCGCCCGGCCCGAAGTCGTCTACCTGCACAATCTTGCCGACAAGCATGACACGCACGTCGGCTGCGCGCTTCGCTGCATCGAAGCCTTGCGCCTCCTGCCCAAGGCCGACCGACCCAAGCAGGTCTACGGCTGCGAGGTCTGGCGCGACCTCGACTGGCTTGTCGACGCGGAGAAGACCCCGATGCCCGTCTCACAGCGCCCGGAACTCGCGAAGGCCCTGAACGAAGTCTTCGCCACCCAGATCGCCGGGGGCAAACGCTACGACCTCGCCGTCATCGGACGCCGCACGGCCAACGCCACCTTCAGCCAGGCGCATGCGACCGACCACGAGACCGCCATGCAGTGGGCGATGGACCTCACGCCGCTGGTTCAGGATGACTCTCTCGACCCGCTCGCCTACACGCTCGGCTTCATCGACCGACTGAAGGCCGACGTCACCGCCCGATTCCGCAAATCTCTCTGACATGAAACCTACCCTCCTCGTCCTCGCCGCCGGCATGGGCAGCCGTTACGGCGGCCTCAAGCAGATCGATCCGATGGGCCCTTCCGGTGAGACCATCCTCGACTACTCCGTCTTCGACGCCCTGCGCGCCGGCTTCGGCAAGGTGGTCTTCATCATCCGACCCGACTTCGAGAAGGATTTCCGCGAGCGCATCGCCGCCAAGTTCGCCGGACGCATCGAGGTCGGCTTCGCCTTCCAGACCATCGACCAGCTCCCGGCCGGCTTCTCCGTGCCTGCCGGACGCGAAAAACCCTGGGGTACGACCCACGCCATCCTCTGCGCCCGCCAGGCCGTCGATACGCCGTTCGCGGTCATCAACGCCGACGACTTCTACGGTCAGGACTCCTATGCCGTGCTCGGCCGCCACCTGCAGGGACTCGACGTCGGCTCGACCGCCTACTCGATGGTCGGCTTCACGCTCAAGCACACGCTCTCCGAACACGGCACGGTCGCCCGCGGCGTCTGCAAGACCGATGCGTCCGGCAAGCTCACCGACATCCAGGAACTGACGAAGATCGCCAAGCTCCCCGTCGGCGCGGAACACCGCGGCGAGGACGGCACGACGGTCAGCCTGACGGGCGAAGAGCCGGTCTCGATGAACATGTGGGGCTTCACGCCCGCCATCTTCCCCCAGCTCGCCGCTGACTTCGACGCCTTCCTGCGCGCCAAGGGAACGGAGATGAAGAGCGAAGCCTACATTCCGATGTCCGTCGGCAACCTGATCCGGTCCGGCCAGGCGAGCTGCCAGGTCCTCCGCACGGACTCCGCCTGGTTCGGCGTGACCTATCGCGAAGATAAGCCCATCGTCCAGGAAAGCATCCTCCGTCAGGTGCAGTCGGGCGCCTACCCGGCTTCGCTCTGGTCCTGAAATGCCCGCCTCCGCCGCCGAAGCCCTGCACGTCGCCGCCGAATTCGACTTCGGCGGCAAGGTGCTGTCGGCGAGCCCTTACGGCAGCGGACATATCAACGATACCTTCGTGACCGTGGTCGAAGCGACCCCTGGGCCCAGACGCTTTGTCCTGCAGCGTATCAACCATCTGGTCTTCAAGCAGCCTGACCTGCTCATGGAGAACGTCGAACGGGTCTGCGCCCACGCGCATGCCAAGCTGCGGGCCGCCGGCGTGCCCGACGCCCATCGTCGCGCCCTCCGCCTCATCCCCACGAAGCTTGGTCAGTCCTGGCATATCGACGCCCAAGGCAACCGCTGGCGCTGCTACGACTTCATCGAGGGAGCGACGGGGCACGATGTCGTCCGTTCGCCCGCCCAGGCCGAATCCGCGGCGAAGGCTTTCGGGGCTTTCCAGTCGCTGCTCGCCGACCTACCTGGCGGCCGTCTCCACGAGACCATCCCCGACTTCCACCACACCCCCGGGCGCTTCGCCCGCTTTCAGGCCGCCTTGGCCGCCGACGCCCATGGACGAGCCGACGCGGCCGTACCTGAGATCGCGTTCGCCCTCGCCCGTGCCGACGAGGTCAACGTGGTCGTCGACGCCCTGCGGGACGGCACCCTGCCCGAACGCGTCACCCATAACGACACCAAGTTGAACAACGTCCTGCTCGATGACGTGACCCAGGAAGGCGTCTGCGTCATCGACCTCGACACGGTGATGCCCGGCTCGGCGCTCTATGATTTCGGCGACCTCGTGCGCACCTCGACCTCCCCCGCCGCCGAAGACGAGACCGCCCTCAGCAAGGTTACCATGCAGCTGCCGATGTTCGAGGCGTTGGTGCGTGGCTACCTCTCCTCGGCCCGCGGCTTCCTGACGCCCCGCGAGAAGGAGCTCCTGCCCTTCGCCGGCAAGCTCATCACCTTCGAGATCGGCCTCCGTTTCCTGACCGACTGGCTTGAAGGCGACACCTACTTCAAGATCAAGCGCCCGACGCACAACCTCGACCGAGCCCGCACGCAGTTCAAACTGGTCGCCTCGATCGAAGAACAGCTTCCCGCCATGCGCGATGCGGTCCTACGCGCATGAGCCGACGCGTCCTGATCACCGGCGGCGCCGGCTTCATCGGTTCGCATCTCGCGCGGCATTTCGCCGGAAACGCCGAAGTCTCCGTCCTCGACGACCTCCGAAGCGGCCATGCGCATAACCTGGACGGCGTAGACTGCCGCTTCGTCCGGGGCTCGATCCTCGACCCCGACGCCTTGCGCGCGGCGATCGCCGGAGCGGACGAAGTCTATCACCTCGCCGCGATGGTTTCGGTGCCCGAATCGGTGTCCAAGCCCGCCGAGTGCGCCGAACTCAATACCGAGGGCACGCGCCGCGTGCTGGCGGCGGCCATGTCTGCCGGAGCCCGCAAGGTCGTCCTGGCCTCTTCGGCCGCGATCTACGGGGACAATCCAACCGTGCCCAAGATCGAGACCATGTCTCCCGAGCCGAAGTCGCCCTATGCGGAGACCAAGCTCGCGGGCGAACGGCTGCTGGAAGAATCCCGCCGGTCGCACGGGCTCGGCACGGCGTCGCTTCGTTTCTTCAATGTCTTCGGACCTCGGCAGGATCCGCGTTCGGCCTATGCCGCCGCGGTCCCGATCTTCATCGCCAAAGCCCTCCGCGACGAACCGATCGGCATCCATGGCGACGGCGGCCAGACCCGTGATTTCGTGCACGTGACCGACGTCGTCGGGGCGCTCGCCTTCGCCGGGGCTTCGGCTGACATGCATGGCACCTACAACGTCGGTTACGGCCGCAGCCAATCGATCCTCGAACTCGCCCAGGAGATCATTCGCCTCACGGATTCAAAGTCCCGCATCGAGCACCTGCCGACGCGGGCCGGCGACGTACGGCACTCGCTGGCGTCCAACGAACGCCTCCTGAGCGCAGGCTGGCAGCCACGGTCTTCGGTCGCCGCCGGACTCGTCGAGACGGTGGACTACTTCCGTCGGCTCAAGGCGTGACGACCAACGTCGCGCGCAGGAGTTCGTCCTCGCCGTCGTTCAAGTTGAGCCAGAAGTCGTAAGTACCCGGCGCAGGCAGACGGAGACGGAAAGCCAAGGTCGGGTCCTCCGCGTATTCGCCGCCTTCGAGCGTCGGATGCATGTGCGCGTAGCCGGCGTCGGGACGGTCGACGGAGAAGACCACCGCATGACCGAGCGACCCCATGATGGGCTTCAGGCGCAAAGCCTTGCCGGCGGGCCCCGCCAGCCTGAGACGGATCATCGCGGACGAACCCGTCTGGGTGGAGGAAGCGGTCAGTTCCACGATGCGGTTGCGCGTGGCGCTTACGGCCACGGCCGATGCTCCCGCCGCCGGAGCGACTTCCGCCTCGGCGAGCATGGTGCGGGCGGTGCGGACGTCACTGAAGTCGACGTAAGCCCGGAGCGGCTGGCCACGAAGCTGGGCGGGGACCTCAAAACGCCAGGAACCGTCGGCGGCCGGCTGCGGATGCAGGTGGGCATACTGGCGGTCGCCCCCGACTTGGCGCAGATGCAAGTGCACGCGCTGGGTGTGGGAGATCGCCACCTCATGGGAATAATAAGGGTGGCCGTCGTCCTTGAGCAGGCGCACCTCACCTGATTTCCCGTCCGCCTCCAGGATCACCTTGAGCTCCACGGGGAAGCGGAGGGACTTCGGGGAATAGAAATTGGCCTCTTCGTTCAGGCCGCAGAATTCCAGCCCGTCGACGACCACCGGCTGATGGTCGGCGTGCAGGAAGGTGCACTGCGTGTCGGGCAGAGAACGCAGGCCGAAGAAACCGACGACCGCGACCGCGGTGATGATGCCGACTTGGCGGAGGTTCGACATCAGCGGCGGGCTCCGGCGCCTCCTTCGAGGGAAAGCAGTCGACGGGCGATCTCCGCCGCATCGAACGAAGGCCCTTCATTGCGGAAAGCGATGCGTCCCTCGGGGGTGATCACGATGAGCGCCGCATTATGGACGATCGTGCCGTCGTCACGCAGGGTCTGGATGCCATAGTGACGCATCAGGTCCTTGATCTGACCCGTGTCGCCGGTGAGGAAGCGATGCCTGGCATGGTCGATGCCGTAGCCGTCCGCATACGCGCGAAGCTGGCCGGGCGTATCGGTCTCGGGGTCGAAGGAGATCGTCAGGAGGCGGATGCCCGCCGCGGCGGGCGTCTTGGCGAGTTCGTCGCCAAGGGATTTCATGCAGGCCGTCGAGGCCGGGCACATGCGGGCGACGCGGCAGCTGGTGAAGATGAAGTTGAGGGCGACGGCGTGTCCGAGGAAATCCTTCTTCATCACCAAGCGACCGTCCTGATCCC
>JACCDV010790491.1_pt1 | contig 10027 bp, 6 predicted proteins | sample 7446131 | NCBI WGS metagenome assembly JACCDV01 (sample SAMN15323448, study PRJNA562643) | freshwater metagenome | isolation source: river surface water | place: USA:Blue River Watershed | collected 2017-08-17
ATTTGACCAATATTAATTCGTAGCATTGACAAAATAGGTTGAATCGCCGCATTTGCGGCGATTCAACCTATTTTTACCCCTTCGCGAATCGCCAAGTGAGGCCGAAGAGGAAGTTGCGGGGGGCTTGGGGGAACACAAAAACCTCCTGCGTGATGTCTCTTGAACCATACATATAGCCCCAAGTGTAGCCGTTGCTGGCATATCGCCCTGAGAAAACATTGACACATTGTGCCTTGAGCGTTAACGATGTACCACTGCGGAATTTGTGCGTGTAGTTCACCGTTACCTCACTGAATTTATAGGGATTCAAACTGCGTGAAACATCGCCCGTGTTGTCCAAAAACTGTCGGCCCACCCACTTGCTCAGCCATACGAAATTCCATTGTTTTAGCTGGGTTTGCAATCCCAAAGCAGCAACCATGTTGGGAGAATAAGCGATGGGGGCGTTCTTGTAAATGGTATCAACCGGAATCCCCGTGCCGTAATCTTGCCAAGTAACCTTTGACTCAGGGATGATGTTCTGACTGAGCGATAAGTTGCCAATCAAATGGATGTAATGACGTTCGTAATAGGCGTGATTGGCCACAGAAACATCCTTTTGCCACAACACATACTGTCCTTCGAATTCCAAACCGCGACGGTAACTCAAATCCACATTTTTGCGCAGGGGTGTCCCTACGTCATTCACGGCACCCGTAAGCACCAACTGGTCTTTGTAATGCATGTAATAGGCATTGATTCGGAAATGGTTATCATGGCTTTTTCCATTCAACGTGGGTAATGCCGGGAAGGTTGTGAGGTACGACAGTTCGCCGTTGACCATGCGCTCAGGTCGTGGAACATCGCCACTGAGGTTGTCGGTAAAATCGGAGCGAGAGGGCTCGCGGTTTGCCACACCCAGGTATCCTGTGATGTGGTGATGTGTGGCATGCTGCAACTGGAAGCCCGCTTTTGGATTGAAAAACAAGAAATTGCCGTTGAAATCGATGTTTCTGAGGTCGTTGTCGGTACCGCTACCCACGTGATTCACTTTGCGTACCTGCAAATCCACATAGACACTTCCACGGGTTTCATTGTAGGGTTTACCAAACGCGAAGGGGTGGTTGTATTTGGCGAACAGGTTCACATCCGATTTGTTGCCAATGCCACGATAATATTCACGGGGCGGGTTTTGCTCGGGGATGGGCAAAGCCATGATCTTGGTTACCTGTCCGAAATGATGTCCGTAGTATTGGTTGGCGCCAGCTCCCAGCAGCAGGTTGTCTTTTTTCAGGGCGATATTCCGGTGTAGATTCACACCAATGAGGTTGTTTCTGAGCCAGCGTCTGCGCACCAAATCAGAGGCGGTGAGCAAAACGGTTAAATTGGTATCACCCGCCATTCGGATGGGTGGGATGTTGTATTTGGAAAAGGCATCGCCATAGCGGAATTGCTCGAAATAGCCGGTCCCGAAGGTGTGGTAAAGGGTGGCTGCCACTTGCTGTTGCTGTCCGTTCTTGCCCCGATAATTGTGGGTTAGATACAGGTGCTGGTGGTGTTGCTGATAGTTGTCGACTTCGTTGTCGTAGGTGTAATAATTGTATCGGTTGGGGTTGGCGTTGAACAGGTTGTTGCTGTCTGTGCTGTTTCGATAGGTAGCCCCGATGAACCCGCTGTTTCGGAGGTAGTGATTTTGGAGTGCTGCGAGCTTGGTAGAATCGGGGTTATCGCCCATGTTGTACTTTTCGATGGGCACGCCCCACCACGCTTGATAGGTGTTTTCTCGACCGCCGAAGGCCAAGAACTTGATTTGGGTGGTATTGATGTCGAATACTTTGGGTTGTTTGTTGCTGGAAAGCTGTTCGCTGCTGGATGGGTTGGCGGGTTGAGGTCGCGCTTTTTTGGCCTTTTTCTCGTAGGCGATAGACGTTTGATAACCTACTAGGTTGGATGCCGCACGATCCACAAATCCATTGGAGAGGATTTCGCTGAGTCGGGCAGAGATGAACAAAGTTTCTTGGTTCGACAATTGGATGGGTTTAAGCGCACCTTTCATGGTGGTCTTGATGGTTCCAAAGCTGCCGAGACTCTGATCGATTTGATAGTAGGGTTTCTGGCTATTTCTTTCGGTTCCGATGGACAAGGTAGCCCCGAAGGCACCGGCACCATGGGTTGAGAATCCAGCACCTTTGGTGAGGTTCAGATTTTCAACAGAAGAGCTGAGATCGGGCATATTCACCCAGAAGGTTCCTTGACTTTCGGCATCGTTGATGGGAACGCCGTTGATGGTGATATTGGTACGGGTGGCATCGGAACCACGCACGCGAATACCGGAATAACCAATGCCATTTCCGGCGTCTGAGGTGGAGATGACGTTGGTGAGTGATTGGGTGAGGAAGGGGATATCGCGACCCAAATTTTGCACTGAGATGGGGTCTTTTCGTTGGATGCTAATTACCTGCATCGCACTGATGCTGCTATTGCGTTTGCCCAAATTTACGGCGTTGACCATGGCCGTTTCTATGGATTCTACATCGGTGGCAGAATCGTCTTGTACGTTCGCGGATTTGTTGGGAGCGTTATTCGATGTGTTGTTCCCAGAACTGCTGTTGGCATTGGATTGTTGAGCCAAAAGGGTGTTGTAGGATAAGCCCAAGAGGGATAGAAATGCAGTGAAAAGGAGGTTTTTTTTCATGGATGAATGGTTTTTTCATCCGGAGCACAGCCAAAGGGGCGGCGACATTTCCTTGCGCAGGCATTATCCTGATCAAGTTGGCGGGTATAATCTCAGCGCTCGATTAGAGGCACCCCGAATGATGAGGCAAAGATAGGGTTTGGTTTGTATTTTTGTTGATAATGGAAAATTTGCATGCATTTGTGAGGCGTTTTGTCTTTTTGGGATTGCTGTTACTGGCTTTGGGCGATGTGCGGGCTTGTGGTGCACGGTCGCCATACTTTGGTGAGGGTGCTCAGGTGTTACAGGGACACAGTTATGCAAATGACAGGGAGTTTGTGATCAAGCACATCGATTTGCATTTGAAGGTGAATTTCGCGGATAAAACGATAGAGGGATGGGTGGAGTATGATTTGGTGCATGCGTATTTGCTTGATAATCGGAAGCCGGGCTCAGTGCCACCGTATCATTTCAATCCGATTACGGGGAATCATATTTTGTTGTTGGATCACCGAGACATGGATGTGTTGGGGGTCTATGGGGGAGGTGCCTACGATAAAAAAACGGGTACTTTAAAGTCTAAGGCGAAGAAGCTTACTTACTCTGTGGGAGTGGGAACGGCGGATTCGTTGTTGTTTGGGAAACCATTGGAAATAGAGGTGCCGCGGTCACAATCGAAGATTGTGATTCATTACAAAACCCGGCCTTCGGCCGGGGCGCTACAATGGCTATCGCCCGCACAAACCTACGATCAAACCCATCCGTTTTTATTCAGTCAAAGTCAAGCCATTTTGGCCCGCACGTGGATTCCTTTGCAAGATAAACCCAGTGTGCGATTTACCTATTCAGCTGAGGTGAAGGTGGTTTGCGCCGCCGCAGGCGGCGCAACTGTTGACGCAAATGGCCAACCTACTGGCAGGGAAGATTGCATCGGCGTAGAGGATCCGGATATCAATCCCACCGATTTCAACGTGGTGATGAGTGCCGTGAAACTTGGTAATCCCGAGGGCGATCTTATATTGAACAACAAAGTCCATCGCTTCCAACAGAAAAAACCCATCCCTAGCTACCTCATGGCCATCGCCGTGGGTTCGTTTGGATACAAATCGCTCGGAAAAAATACTGGGGTTTATGCCGAACACAAACTGCTCGATAAGGCCGTTTGGGAATTTGCCGATCTGCAAAAAATGGTCGACGCCGCCAGCGACATGTTTGGAGAATACGCTTGGGGTGATTATAACGTACTGGTTCTTCCGCCCAGTTTTCCGTTCGGGGGCATGGAAAATCCCGTGGTTACATTTGCCACCCCCACCATCATCGCGGGGGATCGGAGTTTGGTGAGTTTGCTTGCGCATGAGTTGGCCCACAGCTGGAGTGGAAACTTGGTGACCAATCGCACCTGGGACGATTTTTGGCTCAATGAGGGCTTTACCGTGTACGTTGAATCGCGCATCATGGAACGCCTTTATGGGGCCGATTATGCCGATATGCTGCGGGTGTTGGGCAAAGGAGAACTCGACAAAACGTTGGGCTGGATGATGAAGGAATCTCCAGACGATAGTCACCTGCGGCTGCATCTTGGCGATCGCGATCCAGACGAAGGACTCACGGATATCGCTTATGAAAAAGGTCGTTTCTTTTTGATGATGTTGGAGCAGTTGTACGGTCGGAAGGCCTTCGATGAACTGCTCAACCATCATTTTAACCGATATGCGTTTGGCACAGTAACCACCGATTTGTTTTTGGCTGATTTGAAGGCATTTCATGAAAAGAATGCGCAAACCTTGGGTGTGATGTTGTGGTCGAATTTTGAACCTCTTGTGGCGGCATGGATTGATGGTGGTGGTTTGCCGGCCCCAGGCGTGGGTGGATTTCCGAAGTTGGAGAGCAAGGCGTTTCAGCGAGTGGAACAGCAAGTATCGAAGTTTTTGGTGAGTGGGGAGCCGCTTCACTCTGGTTATTCTGTGCCTTGCGATGCTTCAGTGATCGATACCACTGGTTTCACCACGCATCATTGGTTGCATTTGCTGAGACAGTTGCATACACGTGCGGATGGATCGCCCGGACGGTTGTCGCGCGATGAGATGGCTGGTTTGGACGCGCGTTTTGGTTTCACCCAAACTCAGAATGCTGAAATTGCTTGTGATTGGTTTGTGTTGGCGATTCAGTGTGATTATAGGCCTGCATATCAAGCCATGCATGATTTTTTGTTGAAGGTGGGTCGACGGAAGTTTTTGATGCCCATTTATGAGGCGTTGTTGGCGCAGTATATAGTGAGGGATGGAAAATATGAGCCTGCGTTTGTCCAGGGCAAGGAAATGGCTACGGAGATCTTTTTACAGGCGGAGCCAGGGTATCACTCGGTGGCTGCGCGCAGTTTGCGTGAATTGTTGGGCTTGCCGATTTCTGGGGGCTCAGGGCGATGACGCTGAACTTGATTGCCGGATTTGATACGTTGAACTTGCACCCGCCTTTGGAGGTGATGCATTTGCCTGCTGGCGATGTTTGGATTCAGCGCGATGATTTGATTCACCCGGTGATATCGGGCAATAAATGGCGGAAGTTGGTGGGACATTTGGCGGAGATGTCGGCACAAGGCAAGCGCATTTTGGTGACGTATGGCGGTGCCTACAGCAATCATTTGGTAGCTACTGCGGTTGCTGCGGAGTTGAGCGGTGTAAGGTGTATAGGAATCCTTCGGGGCGATGAACCTTTAGACAATCATTATTTACGGGTTGCTCGCAATGCGGGGATGGAGGTGATTGGGGTGTCGCGCAGTTTGTATCGCGATAAATTGGCATCATTGTCCTGGGTGTTACAGTCGCTGGGAATTGAGGAGGATGCGGTGTATGTGGTTCAGGAGGGTGGAAAGGGCGAGTATGGTTTTGTTGGGTTTGAGGCGGTGGTTGCAGCTTGGCTGAATCGTTCGCTTAAGCTAGAACATGTTTTTCATGCGAGTGCCACAGCGACCACGGCGATTGGTTTGCGCAGGGCGATGGACCATGTTGGAATGAACGCAGTAATCCATGCGGTGATGGTGTTAAAGAATGTTGAAGAGCAACAGCAGTTTGCTCACGAGCAGGGTGCCTCAGAGCGCTTGGAGTTTGTTTCGGGCTATGAATTTGGGGGCTACGCCAAAAGTGATGCAGTTTTAGCATCGTTTATGGAGGTCGTGCGCACACAGAACAATGGCATTCCTATTGATTTTGTGTACACGGGTAAAGCACTGTTTGCCTTGAATGAGTGGCTTTTGTCTGGGATTGACAGTGGTGTATTGAGGTCGGATGCAGCAGGTATCTATCCTGTGGTATTTTTGCACACAGGTGGTGTGCTGCAGATGAATGGATAGTGAATGTTCCCTTACATGGGGTCTACGTTGCCGGTAATGGCGAGTTGGTAGGTTCTTCCATCTGTAAGTTCTACTTTGATGAATTTTTTGAAATATCCGAAGGCGCCTTTTGTGGTGAAGGCCGCGGTAACGGTGGCGGTTTGATTGGCCTGAATGGGTCCTTTGGTGTAATCTGAGATGGTACAACTGCAGCCAGGTTCAACGCTTTTGATTTCGATGGGTTGCGGTCCGAGGTTTCTCAGGGTAAATTCCGTTTTTGCGGGTTCTGGTGATTTTACATACCCGAAGTCGTGAGCGGTTTTCAGCCATTGTACTTGGGGCAATTCGTTTTGTTTGTTGTGCAATCTTACATGCACGGGTTTGTAGATGATGGGTTTTTGTCCGGCCTTGGTGATGGGTTTGATGACTTTGAGGTTGCCTTGTAGAACGAGTTCAACGACTTTGTTATCGGGCGTTTCGAGGTAGGCCTTTTTCACGAAGGTGCCGGGCGGTACGTTGTTGGTATTTAGGACAACGGTGATGGAATCGGTGGTGAGGTGTTTCACCATTTCGGGGTGAACCGCATTGATGCAGTGGCAGTCGGTTTGAATTTGTGCGATGTAGAAATCGTCGAGGGAGTTGTTGCGCAGTGCGAATACCACTTCTACCATGTCGCCCACGTTCGCATTGACCTCAACAACGGTGGATCCGAGGATTTCAACGGGTTTTGTGAGGGGTTGTTGGGCGAGGAGGGTATTGAGGGAGAGTAGGGTTATTAAAGCGGCGATGAGGTATTTTTTCATGGCAACGTGGTTGGGTTGTGAAGGTAAGACAATCGGGGGAATGGATGTGTTGTACGGGGCAAAAAAAAGACTGGCGAAGCCAGTCTTTTTTGGATTATCGAATGATGATGGGAGAGCGAGGTTGCTCTGGCTCTTTTACCACGTTACCAGAAATGGTGAGGGTAACATCGCCACCGTTGCTCTTTACGAAAATAGATTTGGTAAAGGTTCCGGGTCTGCCTTGGCTGTTGTATTCAGCGGTGATTACAGCTGATTTGCCTGGGGCGATGGCTTCGCGGGGCCATTTTGGTGTGGTACATCCGCAGCTTGCCGATACGTTTGATAGAATCAAGGGTTCGGTGCCGGTATTAACAAATTTGAAATCGTAGCGTGCAATTTGGCCTTCGATGATATTGCCAAAACTGTGCGATGTGTTTTCAAATTTGATGCTGGCGTTGCTGCTTTTGGTGGTAACAGCATTGGGACTGGTTACCACTTGCGCGATGGCTTGGTTACCTACGAGGGCAACGAAAAACAGGGTGCAAGCGACGAACAGTCTCATTACTTTAACTCGTTATTCTTTGGAGCAGGAGCAGCTTCGGTGTTTACGGTACCGCTGATGATAAGATCAGTAGAAGTGCCGTTATCGAAGTTTACTTTGATTGACTTTTGGAAGAATCCTGGACGACCGTCGGTGCCGTAGCTAGCGGTAACTTCACCTACTTTGCCTGGCATGATGGGGGTTTTGGTGTATTCAGAAGCGGTGCAACCACAAGAAGGGTTAGCGGCAGTGATTACAACAGGTGCTTTGGTTGTGTTGGTGAATCGGAAAGTAACTTCGGCTTTGGGACCCATTTTAATAGAACCAAAGTCGTGTGATTTCTTTTCCCATTTGATACCATCTTCAGTTTGTGCGAAGCTGGTGGTCACAAAAGCCAAAACGGCGGCCAAAAGAGTCAATGTTTTTTTCATGGTGTTAATTTTTTGTGTATAAAGCAAAGTCTGTACCAAAAATTACAGTTTGCGTTTTACTTCTTCAGTTTTGAAGATTTCCAAGTAATCGCCTTCCATGATATCGTTGAATCTTTCCACTTGCAGACCGCACTCGTAGCCTTTGGCAACTTCTTTAACGTCGTCTTTGAAACGCTTCAAAGAAGCCAATTCACCGGTATGGATAACCACACCATCACGCACAACGCGCAATTTGGCTTTTCTTTCGATCATACCCGAAGTTACATAGCAACCTGCAATGGTACCCACTTTTGAAATTTTGAATACTTCGCGGATTTCTACGGTACCAATGACTTTTTCTACCACTTCAGGACTCAACATACCTTCCATCGCGGCTTTGATTTCGTCGATGGCTTGATAGATAACTGAGTAGGTACGGATATCGATTTCTTCGTTTTCGGCGATTTGTTTTGCTTTTGCAGAAGGACGAACCTGGAAACCAACGATGATGGCATCGGATGCAGAAGCCAGCAATACATCGCTCTCGGTAATTTGACCAACACCGCTGTGAATTACGTTTACTGCGATTTCTTCGGTGGTCAATTTGAGCAATGAATCGGAAAGTGCTTCTACAGAACCATCCACGTCACCTTTTACGATCAACTTCAATTCTTTGAAGTTTCCTACAGCCAAACGACGACCGATTTCATCCAGGGTGATGTGGCGTTTGGTACGGATACCTTGTTCACGCACCAACTGAAGGCGTTTGTTTGCGAGGGCTTTCGCTTCGCTTTCGTCATCGAACACCACGTAGGCATCACCGGCGGTAGGGGCATCGGAGAAACCGAGCATTTTCACCGGGGTACTTGGTGGAGCGAAATCAATTTTACCTCCGCGTTCGTTGAACAGCGCACGTACTTTGGCATAGTATGGACCAACGACTACGTGATCGCCGATACGCAAGGTTCCGGTTTGTACGAGCATGCTACATACAATACCACGTCCTTTTTCTTGGGTAGCTTCAATTACGGTTCCTTTGGCTCTCCGGTTAGGGTTTGCTTTAAGATCCATCATTTCAGCTTCCAACAATACTTTTTCGAGTAGTTTGTCTACGTTGAGACCTTTTTTCGCAGAGATTTCTTGACACTGGAATTTACCACCCCAATCTTCTACGAGTATGTTCATGGCTGCCAATTGTTCGCGGATTTTGTCTGCGTTGGCACCATCTTTATCAATTTTGTTGAATGCGAATACCATGGGAACGCCGGCAGCTTGTGCGTGGGCGATGGCTTCACGGGTTTGCGGCATCACCGAGTCGTCTGCAGCAATCACGATGATGGCCAAATCCGTTACTTTGGCACCCCTTGCACGCATCGCGGTGAACGCTTCGTGTCCGGGAGTATCCAAGAACGTTATTTTCTTACCATCAACCAGGGTTACTTCATAGGCACCGATGTGCTGGGTAATACCTCCGGCTTCACCTGCAATTACGTTTGCTTTACGGATGTAATCGAGCAACGATGTTTTACCGTGGTCAACGTGACCCATTACGGTAACGATTGGGGCGCGAGGCAGCAAATCGGCTACGTCATCCATTTCGTTATCAGCCGCTTCGATTTGTGATTCGGCATCCACGAATTCCACTTGGAATCCGAAGTTATCAGATACAATTTGGATGGTTTCCGCATCCAAACGTTGGTTAATAGAAACGATCAAACCAAGCATGAAACAAGAAGAAATAACTTGAGTTACGCTGGTATTCATCATGGTTGCCAATTCATTGGCAGTGAGGAATTCGGTAACCTTAAGGATTTTGCTTTCTTTTTCTTTGCGGAGATTGGTTTCTCTGCGGTCGTTGGCGCGATCCTCTTTGTTCTTCTGCTTGATCTTTTGCTTCATACCGCGCGACCTACCGGCATTGCCCATTTGTCCCATCGTATTTCTCACCTTCTGCTGAACAGCTTCTTTGGTGATTTCTGCTTTGGGGGCGGTACGGTTGTCGGTACCGGTATTGGTGGTAGTTTGGTCTTGTTTAACGCGTTCTTGCACGGCTACTTTTTCGGTACCGGCCGCTTTGCGTTTGCGTTTGCGTTTTTCGCGAAGATCATCGCGAGCTTCTCCGGCCAGTGACTTAACACCGGTGGGCGCTACGGTTGGCAGGTTTATTTTTCCGAGGACTTTGGGTCCAGAGAGTACTTCGAATTTGGTATCGATTTTCTCGATATCATTTTCATCGTGTTCGGGTGTTGTGGTTGTAGCGGGAGTAACTTCCGCGGCTACTTCTACGATGGGTTCAGAGGGTGTTTCTACCGC
>JACCDV010401644.1_pt1 | contig 10024 bp, 7 predicted proteins | sample 7446131 | NCBI WGS metagenome assembly JACCDV01 (sample SAMN15323448, study PRJNA562643) | freshwater metagenome | isolation source: river surface water | place: USA:Blue River Watershed | collected 2017-08-17
AAATTAAGTAAAATAAAAAATACACAAATGCAAGAATTATTCATGCTTTTTTATGAATATTATTTATTTTTAGTTGAGACATCTTCAATCAATCTATTAGGAGGAGAATAAAGATTTATGCTATATCTTATCATTTGTATTTAGCTTTTTAATTCTTAAATTATAGATATTAATCGATATACTATTCGATACACCTTTTTTGGGCCTAGCTCAAACTCTCTTACTTTTTCTCCCAAGGCTTCAAGTTCCCTTTCCCTTTCCCACATATGAAATATATCCATTTCAGAAGACGGAAGATCAAAAAGACTATCGCACACAAAATGATGATGATATAGGATGCAACCAAAACTACTTAGTTGAGGTGATCTTTGATGAAATTAGTCAATAGGTTTATGACGAAGCCATAGACCGCTCCTCTGAGAATATCCTCGACGAAATTCATCCATTTCTTCGTAAGGGGAGTCAGATTAGTATCGATAGTTTGAAGCTCATCCATGGCGAAAATAATTATTGCCAGAATAACAGTAAAATAGATACTTATTTAATTCTTATGCTCCTTTAAATAGTCTAAAAACTACTCTCGAAAGACATCAGAGAATAAGATTGCAAAAGCTTTGGCGATAACCAATAGACCTAATCCAATGCGGAAGAGATATCTTTCGATAGTTCGTATTAATCCTCTATGCATATAAAACTCAGCCTATTTATCTTATTCTCTCGCCTTTTCCTCATCTTTCTTCTCCTCCTCCACCAGCTTTTAATTCATTTGTACTTTAATATTATTACGAAGATTAACCCAATTAAAGAAATAGACTGATTTATTGATTTTACTAAAGGTTAACATGTATTTTATCAAGCAAATTTGGATTATTTTGGAGATAACAGAAATACAGCAAAGATTCTAAGGAAATAATCCTTGCTAGTAAATATTGAAGTATCCTAAATTTATTTAATTATCCAAAGCAAAGACAAATAAAAAAGATGAATCACAGCAAAGGTTCGCTTGATATTCAAAAATAATCAGACATTGATTAGCAATCTTATTTAATAGGGAAGATTTTTATAATTTCAGATAGAAATCAAAAGGTAAAAAGAACCTTCTTGGGTCAATCAAATTTAAGCAGGATATTTTCAATTGATTGACTAATTACTTATGAGCATTTCTAATGATACCCTCCAGATAGAAGCATTACGATGGGCGCTCCATGGTCCACACACATTTGGAAAACTCTCTAATCCCTCTTTATTACAGTCTCGTATTTCATTTTTAAGTTCCCTAAAGGATCTTAGTTCAGCACATCTGTCCCTGCATTGTATATTACAAATTCGGGCTTGAAGTACTAGAAATCACTCTCGATGGAATCAATTAACCTCAAATATTCCTCATTTGATGTCGACTTTTAGATTGGAATATTTCGAATTATAGCATCCTTTCCCTCACTGTCATTCGGGTATATTTTCGAATTGTAACAATCTACGATATATACATTTTCCTATAGGACGAAATCTCTTTGATATCCATTTCCTTGGTGTGCATCTAAATCAATGATCATGATCTTTTTGAGGCCCATCCTAGACTGAAGATAGTGTATGGTGAGTGAGATGTCAGGGTATATGCAAAATCCCCCTCCCCTATCAAAACTGGCATGATGAAATCCCCCAGATAGATTAATCGCCCATCCGTTCTTCTTGGCCAAGCAAGCTGCCAAGATGGAGCCCTAAGTAGCTAGGAGCATGGGGTCCAAGACTCTCCACCTGAGGACCCAGCTGGGAATGAACCAAAAGGGAAGTTCAAGTATCTTCAAGATGTAGAATCCATAGCAAAGTTTTAAAAGATATATTTTGCTCATTTTTTAGAGGAGGAAAGATCGAGTTATTTATCCAGATTCTTTTGATATATTATTAATCTTGACTTAGATTTTATCATATATCTTTTTAAATTTGGTTGCATCAAAACTATGATATTTCTCAATCCCCCACAAATTCATGTTATATTTATGGTTATACACGATCCTCGAGTTGGTCTTTACAGAAAAGTTGGTAAACTTGCAGAAATGTTTGGCGATGAAATTGTAGAGGGGTTCCAGAAGCAAGGGGTAGAGCCATATCCACAGCAAGTAAGCGAAAGCTATCCACTTATTTGATTCAGGCTGCAATAGAGTGCATATAATAGCTATGACACCTGCCAAATAACAGGCTGCGTCTATCTGCCAGTACATAATAGGATTAATTATCGTAAATTATAATCAAAAGCCATATCAATACAATATCACAATAAGAATATCACATTTATAATTTAAAGGGGAATTTCGCCTATTTCAAATTCAACTGCCTTTTATCGTAAAGACCGAGATAATCACTTGTATTTTTATACATTTGCTTCATTTAAATTTATTATTGGCAAGTCAAAGGATAGGGCTCTCTTGACCTATTGAATCTGCGCTTTATGTCAGGAATTCTTTAAGGCGAATGATTTGAGCAATATACGGTGTGCAGGTAACCTTGCATGACGGGTTTATGCTGATATATTTTAATGATGAAAAGGCAATATTTTCTCTTCTATTGGTTGCTTTCGAAAATAGATCGATAAATTACTTAAAATTTACTGTCATTGTTATTTATTTTCCTTTCAATAAGGATATTAAAGGATAATGCCTTCAACTTTTTCGGCGTCAAAAAGCAAGTTCGATCAATAACTTTGCATATTGGTTTCGATATTAATCTCTTATTGGTCACTTTTTATTATTGGTGCGTATTGAGTACTAAATTGTTGATCGGCAAGCTTTGAAGAATCTTTGGAAAGTTCCACAAGGGCCAAATATTTCAAAGGGCCATTAATCGTAAGCAGAACTGGCGATTGCCTGCTTGACTATGGTTGAATCCTTTTTGGGCTGGAGCCCATTCAATAAGTTGACTTAAATAATTACAAAGATTGAATTGATTAAAAATATTACTAAATATAATTTTATATTTATAGCATTGGTTGCTTTTCAGCTTCAAACATCCAAAGGGATAGACTGGTGATTTATTTTAATTGATGAGGGTGAGGAGAGGGGTGTGGAAGCTGGGACCAATAAATTTTATCTTCAAAAATAATTTGAATTATAATATTTAATGAAGGAATATAAACTTCAATAGGACTAGTTGCTTGCATCCTTCAGGCCAGATCTTAATCAAAATCGCCAGCTACACCCCAGCGGCACTGCCCAGCAAGGACACCCATCCTATCCACCCCAGTACCAGCTCTACCCCCCCAATCACCCTCACTATCCCCAACAAGTAATCTCTTCCAATCCTCAACAACACCCAAATGCTCAATACTCGCACCTGGGGCCTCACAGGATCAGCTAGCACATTTCGGCCAGCCAGCAGGGGGTTTCGGGGATGAGAGCACTAAGCCCCCCCATAACGATTTCATATAACGAAGGGCAAAGAGCAGTCTCCCCACATCAGGGCAGCATTGTAAAGCAAGTATTTCAGCCTATAAACCAGCAGCAGCCAGTATCATACGAGCAAATCCAGCCCCCACATGTAATCCACCAGCCTATCGTGACCAATCAAATAGTACAGGTTCCTCAACAACAAATCATCAAGCACCCCCCTCAACCAATTGCAAACGGCCCACCACAAACTGTTTTAATCTAGGCCCCGCAGCCTGTACCCTTACAGCAAGGCCATCTTAGTCCTCCTCAAAATATTCAGCAAGTTAATGTTCCTCCTCAACACATTCATCACCCTTCGCAACATATGCCCAGCAATATTCCTTCAATGCATCCACATCTGCATGCCCAACAACAGCAAATAGTGAATCCTCCCCCTCAATACTATCGGCACAACATCCAAACTTATCAGCATTATCCTCAAATCCAGCCTCAGATGCAGGTTCCACCTCATTCCAACATGATCCCAGTTAGCCAGGCAGTCCCTCAGCACATCCCGAATCCTCAGCACGCCACTCACCAAATCCATCAAGGAGGATATGAGTTAAGTCCATAGCAGATCCAGCATCAGCAATATCTGCAATATCAACAGCAGATGTAAGGGCAAGCTATTCCTCAAGGCCAATAGCAATATCACCCTCAATACTACCAACCCTAAGGACAAGCGCTTCCCTAAGGATATGAACAATATTATCAACAACAAGGCTACCAGTATCCTCCTGAGTATTATCAACAACAGCAAGGATATTAGCAATATCCCCCCTAGTACTTGGAGCAGCAAGCAGCTCAATCAACCCTGTGGTAGCAACGCTTTTTCTATCTTTACGAAAAGTACGAGCTATTCTATGACAAATTCTAAGGGTTAACTAAGGAAGTCTCATATCTTACTGAGCAATTCTCGGCAGTTGATAATGAGTAGGATTGGGTGGCTTTGAAATAGAAATACGAGCATCTGGTTGAGAGAATGGACGAGGCTAAAGAATAAAACGGGATGATTCTCCAATAGATGCAAGAGAACGTCCAACAAAACCAGAAGATCTAGAATGGAAACGATATTAAAGAGTAAGCAGGGAGAGTATGGTAACATCGCTATCATGAACTTCTATAGCAATATTAGTCACTGTCTCATCACTATGCTGAGCTACAGAGCAGCTCAATGGCTCATCATGATTTGGATTAAAATGAAAGACTTGCCATGATGAATGAAAAGTATGCAAGGCTTTAGGCCTAATACAACCATGTTGTGCAGCAACTTCAGAACTCTCCAAATTCAATGCAGTCAAGACAGGAGCATGAAGATTTGTTAAAGTATGTCCAACAGTTGCAAGAATACACACAGCAGCTGGAAAATGAAAACAACACCTTAATAAAAGGGATGAAGACAAGTGTTGAGGGCTCGAAGATGCTTGACCAGGGAGAACTGCACCAAAAGATTGTTGAGAAAGAAGGATAGATCCAAAACTTAACCCAAATGATCTACTCTCTGGAGGAAAAGCTGAAACAACCAGTCTAGAATAGACCCAAGAGCAATATTAAAGATTCCCATACTTCACAACTGGAAGCCCACGTCAAATAAATGGAATAATACTGCACTCAACTTGAGCAAAAACTATCCATGAAAGAGTATTAAATAAACGGAGTCACAGACAAAGTTAATTTCCTTTAAGAGCAAATTGGCAAGAAGGACGCATAGTTGAACTCCAAATCTAAAATGCTAGAATAGACACTCAACAAAATATCAACATAATTATCAAACAAAACTGTTCAAAAAAGCATAGTTCCCTCTTCTTAGTTTAGGCTTGATGAAGACTTCTAGAATCGCATTAAAGAATATCAGAAAATAATCCAATCTAAAAATAGTGAAATACGCAATCTTTAAGATCGCATCTATGAGTCATAATCCTAAGTGAGAAAGCTTAACTTCGAAAAGACTGGTCACCTAAGGGAATGGCAAGACAAGCTGGACCAAATTTAGAACGACTTCAAGAAAAAACTCAACGAAAAAGATATAAAGATAAAACAACTAGAAGGATAACTTTTGTAGCTAGATTCATAGAACCAAAAGAGAGCACATTAGAAAGATTCAACGGTGAAAATTTTCCAAGGGTAGATGAGCAAACTTAAAAGCTAGATGTAAAACAGATTCATCGAGAAAGATATAATGATCAAAAACCTTAAGGACACTGCAGTTCGCATGGAGAATGAAATAAAAGACAGAAACAACTAAATCAGTAGAATAAGATCCCCGAATATTACACCAATGATGAGAAGTCCCAATCAAAGTTTTGTTGTATAAAACATACGCTATGAGTAAGAATTAAAGTTACTCACTGATCAAATTTAACGCAGAAGTGATTAGGTCAATAAATTGAAGAAGGAAAGGTAAGCCCGCAACAAACAATACAAAGAACTTTAGATGGAATACTAAAAGCTGCAATAATAGAACAATAAAAGAAGGATATAAGTTAATAACTTACGAAGGCAAAACACAACAATATAAAACTTTGAGCTGTAAGTCTAAAATCTAAGATCTACAATCACCAAAAGAAATAATTAGATTAATGAGCTCAAGAATCAGTTGTTTTAAGTCGATAAGATAAAGATGGATCTGGACAATAGAAATCGCTAAGTTGATAAGTTAACATAGATTTCAAGGATAAAGGCCAAATAAATCGAACACCTTAATGAAAGGAACTATTAGTTGTAGGAAAAGATAAGGCAGAGAGATTTCAAACTTAATAACTCAATAAGGGCAGATATAATTCCAGTAAATCGTGGTAATCAAGAAGAAATCCTTCGTTTACAAGAAGAGTTAAGAAAAAGATAGTTATAGCTGAACAAATATAAGATTGAGAATGATGATCTTTCTCGTTCTTTCAAGCGAGAAAAGGATGAGTTTTAGTCTTTTAAGCAAAAGTACCCCACCAAAATAAGACAGCTCTAAGACTAGCTAAATTAAGTCAGAATTAAAGCTAACACACTCGAGAAGAAAAATTCGGGACTCTAATCCAAGAACAAATAATTATAAGATCTCAACAAGCAGCTAAGAACCAGCGCAATCTAATAATCAAAAAGCTAAAATAACCGTATCAAAGAATACTACACAAAGTTTATTGAAAGGCAATAAGAGGAAGTAAAACAGCTAAAATAAAAGCTAAGGGCATATGAACTTAGGCTCCACTAGTACGAGCAAGAAATTGATCAAGTCTCAGCCAAAAACAAATAAAACTAGATCTTCAAAGGATAGTACTCCAGGAAGATCAAATCTCTTACTGAAAAAATTGAAAGTAAAGAGGAGGAACTTAAAAAATACAAAGCCAAGGAAAATAATGAAATTACGTCCTTGAGGAAAAAGTAATAGAGATTGTTAGAGATATAGGCCCAAAATAAATCAAAAGATAACCAGATTAGGGATCTTGAGCGCAAAATATAATCCCTCAAGAATAACATAAAGACTCTCAAAAAATAGTATGATGACTACAAGCACAACACAATATAAAAGATGTAGCTCTCCACCCACAAATAAATGGAAAACCTCAATAAACAAATTTCTCATTATTAATCCAAGCTTGTGTTCCAAAACCACAACTTTGATTTCAAGTTAAAGGACAAGAAGGCCAACCAGATATTCGAGAGAAGAGTGATTTACTAGCTGAAGGAGTAAAACTAGTATCTCCGTAGGTAGCTGGAAGGTAAAGGAGTCAATATTTCCCTCTAAAAGCTAAAGATAAACCAAATGCAGCAATAGGCCCTCATGAAATCGAAGCATCTTATCAATAAAGATGAACACTCCTATGCATAATAGATCAATTTCTACAAGGAGAAGAATAAAGAGCTCGAAGAAAGGGTTAACAGTCATATTAACGTCAATAAAAATTTAAGAGAAAGGCTGGAAACTCTTCTTGAAGAAAGTGGGAAATATGAAGAGTTGGACAAAATTAAGTTGAGACTTGTTTAACTGGAAAATAAGTAAAAAGAATACCAGGAAAAGATATCAAAGCTTATAGAAGAAAACAAATCTATTAGAAAATAAAACAATAATTTGAATATTTCATCCTCAGCCAATCAAGAGTACTAACAAATAATTCAATAAATAAACCGGAAACTCAGCCAAAGTACATTCTAAAAGAATAGTCTGCAGCAAGAACTAACTGTGATAAAGACTGAAAGAGATAACCTTTAAAATCAATACCTATAGCTGGAAAAGCAATACGCAAAAGTAGCCAATCAAAATAATATTCTCCAATCTTAGATCCAAAGACTCAAATAAACCAAAAACAAGTAACAATTATATAATTTAGTAATGAGGGCAAGAACTCCTCGAGCTAACAGCTTCAAAAGCAAATAAATCAACTGAGTTTTGACCTGGCCACTAAAAACTAACAACTCCAACAAAAATCAGCCTAGTTTGACAACCTCAATCACCACATCTACAACATTCAGCTTTAGTTGAAGTCAGCCCAACAGCAGCTAGAGTCAACAGCATAGTAATCCCCCATGTTACTTAGAAACTTTACATAGATCGAGCATTGGAAAAAGACAACAAGTGACCTGCAAAACCATATTGAGCAACTCTAGCATGAGTGCCAGTTCTACAAATCTCAAAACGGAGGAGGGGTGAGATAGGAAGCATTTTATTATGTGGAGTTACTGAGAAATAACTCGATTGAGCTTTAGTCTTTGGCCAGTGAAATCGTACTATAAAGCGAAAGGATGGCTTTGATAGCTGAGAGAATTGCTGACAACAGCAGGAGAAGCATTTAGTCATGCCAGTATCTGCATTAAGTTCTTTCATGATTTTACATCCAACCTTTTAAGATTCATTTATTTGCTTTCTTTGCTATCAAACTGGACGAATGGATGATTCAGTTGGGAACTTTATTATTTTCTTGATCGGAAAATTTATAAATATTTTTTATTAATAGATTTATTCCGAAGGATTCATATCGCGCTTTCCATGAGGCCCTTCCAAATTTTTCTTAAATTTAAACTGTCTAATCTCATTATCGCATTTTTTGGGTCATTCTAAACAATATTATTCATGCACGTATTCCTTTACTGCTTGTTCGACCGATTTTCGGTGGATTTACATGATCAGATTTCAAATCTAAAAATCTATATTTTCTTCAATCTTACTCTTATTAATACTATTGGGTGATCTGCACAGGTCTTTGAGTATAGTTTTTTAAAAAAATCAGCCTGCAATATAGAATAAGCATCATTTCAAAAATGTTTAAAATAAACTGCCTATCTTTAAGACTCATTTATTGATTACTTTGGGCAACGAAATCACTCAAAGGGCATCTCTTAGAGAAGATTATTATTGCTTAGCCTTTTGGAAGATAATAATAAAGACTAATGATCAATAACGAATGCTAATAATTTTATAATGATAAACTTATGTTAAAGTCACTTCTTTGATGTGGATTCAATCTTTTTTTATTTATTGATTTATTGACTCGTTACATTACCTTATAAGAAAGCAAAAGATATAAATTTTAACGAAGAATAAATAAATATCCAAAAGCACTCAAATTGGTAATAAAAATGATTTGGATTATATCTCAATCTCTATCACCTAAAACAAAGGCAGCATTTTGATCTATCACTATTTAATAATCTTGGTAATATCTTTCGCGTTAAAATCTTCAATACACAAATCATTTCTACAAAGCGTTTTAGTTTTAGTGTGTAGCTGCTGTCCCTTTATCATTTAAAGCTGAAGTCTAAAAGAATCCCATTCTAAACAATAAATTCAAGCATTTTTCTCAACACTTATATAATAATTTAAATCAAATCGTAGAAATTCGAAAGGAATGAGCGACTCATCGTTACAAACAAAGAAATACTGCAAATATACGAGAGAGGTAACTCACGATTGATTTAGATGAGGCTGAAACTAATAAAATTCGTGGATTAAGATAAACTGTCAACTGCACACGCAGCTCGTATTTTAGGCATTAAGCAAACTTCCGCATGCAGAATTTTGAAAAGCTACCACAAGCACAATAAAATATTCGAAAAGAAGACTGACAAGTTGAATAGATAAAAGTTAGAGGCCTAGGATAAGCTTTAGAAAGATTCTGACTTTTAGAATATTCCATCCCAACAGAAAAACCTTGAAGCAACAAAAAAACTCAGTGAGACGACCACAGCGATCGGCTAATCAGCTTTCTTGACCAATTTGATTCCCAATGGCCTGTAAAACGGAACGATAACTCCAGTTGTTCTTAATGGGGAAAGATTGGGTTTATATTATCACCCACTTATTAGCCTGACAAGTGAGTACTATCCTATCTACTGTCCAAATATCTGCCCCTTGCCTTATAACTACTATTGAGTGAAACGCATAATGCCGCCAATGATCTTTATGCAGATAAATTAGTATTATTCTGAAGATTAAACATTTAATTTAGGATTAATCGCAGATCAAAGAAGATTATCACGGTTAAGCGTTGATGGGTAAAAGTGCATAGTAGAAGTAGGCTGTTTGAAAAGATATGCGTCATACTTACTAGCTTTCTTAACTTTATTCATCCTTTGTTAAGAATGTCTATTGCTATTGGCCCGACTATCGTAAGCAC
>JACCDV010825856.1_pt1 | contig 10024 bp, 2 predicted proteins | sample 7446131 | NCBI WGS metagenome assembly JACCDV01 (sample SAMN15323448, study PRJNA562643) | freshwater metagenome | isolation source: river surface water | place: USA:Blue River Watershed | collected 2017-08-17
GGTAGCCGGTCTTGTAGGTGGCAATGGAGTTTTCCAGCTTTGAAGTAATGCTAATTAGGTAACTATTGCCAGCAGCCGCGCCGCCGTTGGTGCCGTTCTTGGCATCTTGCGCCGCCTGTAGCCAAGAGCCTCCAGACGACATACTGACAAAGGTGTAGCTGTTACCGCTGTCAATGCTGCTGCTTAAGGTGACATTTCCGCCACCACTGTTGATGCTGAAACCAGATGCGTGGCTGGTGGCCACAATCAGCTGACCAGAAACCGTCACCACGCCACCAGAGGTATTAACCGAGATGGCGTTAGAGCCGCCGTCGACATACAAGTCGCCACCGGTCGATCCGCCAGAGGCAGTGCCACCAAACTTGAGGTAACCGGCATTGGTTGAAATGTTGGCGCCCAACAGCACAATACCGCCCGCGTTGCGGGTGCCGTTGTCATTGTCGGCATCCAGCTCCACGTTGAGCTTGCCGCTGCCCGTGGCGGAGATGGCGCTGTTCACAATGATGGAGTTGGCGGCCTGCAGCCTCAAACGCACGTCCGTTGATGAGGTTGAAGTTATGGCTGCATTGACCATGATGTCGCCCAACTGCCCACCGCCCGAGCCCGTGGTCACGGTGACGCTGGTGCCACCATTGAGCGCAGTGGTAATCGTGCCTACGTTGATGACCGAGCTGTCAAACGTGGGGTCATACGTGTTGGTACCGCTTGCGTTGGATGTGTTGAAGTTGTTGTTGCCACCACTAGTAATCGAAATGTTGTACGGATCAAGCAACCATTCACCGCCCTGCCCGTTGGCCGCGCTGGCATCAACGGTCACACCGTCAACATGCAGGAAATGGCCAGATGTTTCGACACGCCCGCCGTTGCCGCCATTGGCACCAGCTTTGGCGTTGATCGTGCCGTAAGCCGTGGTGACCGAGCTGGCGTTGTCAATCGCACTCCACAACACCACTTGCCCGCCGTCCCCGTTGTCGGTAGCACTGGCATCAATGGCGCTGTCGACGCTCATGGTCACGGTGGTGGCTTGGCGCATGGTGCCGCTGCCTTGCCAGTCACCGCCGATCAGCACGGTGCCGCCCTTGGTGGCGCCTTTGGCTTCGATCAGGGTGGCTGTTTCTAGGTTGATGTGGTCGCCCTCCACCTCCACACGGCCCGCATGGGCGCGGACGCTGTTGGCGCGCAGCACGGTGTTGGTGCTCAGCAGTACAGCGCCCTTGATGGGCAATTGGTTGGAGTTGTCGGCTGGGTTGTTAATAGGCGTCGGTACGCCGTCGGCCTGAATGTGGATGCGCCCGCCGCCGCCCGCGCCCGATGCGTCTAGCACGGCCGTGGTCAGTTCGGCGCGGCTGGTGGTTTGCAGCTGGATGCTGCCGCCCAAGGCGTTGGCCACGATTTGGCTGGGGTCAGACACCACGCCGTTGGCAAAAATGCGGCCGCTGACCAACATGGCCTGCGAAGCTGTGATGTCAACCGTGCCGGCATTCGTCGCCACGGCCGACACATCCAACAGACCCGTCGAGGTTTGGGTAAAGGTGTCGGCCTGAATGCTGATGCGGCCATTTTCTGCCGCTAGGCTGCCGCTTTCGGGGAAAGAATTTGCCGCTAAGTTAGTGGCTGATACCGTGCCGTTGTTTTGTACATCAGGCGCGTTCAATGTGACACTGCCCGCAGGCCCACCGTTGACACCGGCTGTGGCATCGGCTTTGATGGCACCACTGTTCACAATGCTGCTGCTGGCTTCCAGAAAGATGCGGCCTCCACGGCGCACCACACCAGCAGCTTCGATAGTGCCGCTGTTGTTGACCACGCCGCTTTGCAAGCGGCTGGCGGATTGGGCCGACAGAATGATCAGGCCGCCCGGCGCCTTGATGGCGTGTTTGTTTTCCACCAAGGTGTTGATGCTGGCGGCCGTCACGAGCACGCGGCTTAGCAGGCCGCTGCCGTCAAACTTGAGTTCAAAGGTTTCACCTGCGGCCAAGGCCACAGCGCCAAGGTTGGCCACGATGACGCCGCTGTTGCGCACCTCAGGCGCTAACAAAGCGATGTAGCCGCCCAGCGCAGCGCGGAGTTCGCCCTCGTTGACAACTTTGCCATTGGCACCGTTGCGGGCGAGTTTGAGTTGGCCATCCATGAAGTCACGGTTGGTTGTGTCATGTGTGGTGGCCACGAGGCCGCCCACGTCCACGCTGGATGACTTACCAAAGTACACACCTTGCGGGTTGACCAGCACCACCGAGCCCGGCGCAGTGATGCGGCCCAAGATATGGCTGGGCTGGCTGTCGGTCACGCGGTTGAGCGTGGCGGACTGGGCGTTGGGCTGCTGGAAGTTGACCGTGGCGTCTTTGCCCACGTTAAAGGTGTTCCAGTCGACCACTGCCCTTTGGCTGGTTTGGTTGACGTTGAGCGTGTTGCCCGATTGGGTGATGGTGGCTTGGCCAGCACTGACTTGGCCGCCTGTGGGCAGCTGGGTGGCTGCCACGGAAACTGGTGCGGTGCCTGTGGTTTGGGCCAAAACGGGCACCGAAAACAGCCCCACCACGCCTAGAAGATTGGCCAACACACTAATAGATACGCGCGGCTTGGCACCCAGACGTCGGATCACGTCTGAATCGAAGGGGCGTGTTTCTACAAGGCGCGGCATAGCCATTCCGATTCGGAATGGCGAGGGACATCTTGAGGGGGGTCCGTGACGATTTTTCGGGCGCAAAGATTTCATGCGCTAGAAAGGCAAGCTAAGTTGTAGCCAGTAACGGTTGCGATCACGCGTACCGTCTTGGTCGTTCCCGGTTTGGGTGGGGTTGGGGTTGTTACCGTCTTTGCGAGCCCATGTGGCTTTGAGGCTGATGCCATCGTCAAAGGTGTAACCAATGCTGGCACCAAAGCCTTTGTAGACATTGCGGTTGTTTTGCGGCCCACCCGGGTAGGACGGGTCATGAGCCAACCAGACTTGGCCCCAGTCATAGAAAGCGGCCATGTTGATGCCCGATTCCAGCTGGTGTCGAAGTTCTAGCTGAATGAGCTGCGCGTCCGAGCCAGAGCCCTCGCCGGTTGGGTAGGCTCTCACGCCATTCATACCACCGAGCTGCATCTTTTCAGACGAGTCGAGATTTTTGTCGGTCAACTGACCCGCAACCGAGACGAAAGCTGATGTTTGGGTGGTAATTGCTTGTTGCCAGCTGCCATTGAGCCGGATTTTGTTAAAGATGCCTTCGGTCCTAGCCGTGGTGGCGTCAGTTTGCTGACTCAAAGAGCCATCTAAATTGATATTGCCTTGCGACAACTGTATGGAATAGGTACCAGTGCCGCCGCCTGGATTGAGGTCGCGGTAGAAGCCAGCCACCTGCGCCGCCATGACGTTGGCTTTGTAGTCAGACATCAACAGGCCTTGGGCCGAGGTGTTTTCAAACTTCTTGGTATCAGCCGTGAGGGTAACTGTGGCGCTGCGGTCGTCTTGGCGCAGCAGCGGGTAAATCAATTCCATGCCTTGAGTCAAGGCACGGCCGACCGCGCCAACCATGCCCTGCTCGCCCACGACCACTTCGTAACTCATGGCTGAGGCGTTCAGGCCCATGCGCCAACCATCGGTGCCCACAGGCATGCTGTAGGCCATGCGGGCGTAGTCGCTGCCTTTGGTATGAACCGCGACAACGCTAAGTAAGTCAGCCAAGTCGTTGGGGTTGAACCAGTTGAGAGAGATCAAAGTTCGCATTGCCCCCGTGGCGCGAGAGCCGCCGTTGTCAAACGTCAGCTCGGCTTGACGGGTGCGGCCTTGGTATAACTTAAGAAGTAATTCAGTCTCACCAGCCTCACGGCCTTGGCGCAAGGTACCTTGAGCGCTCATGCCGGGCAAGTCATTGGCCAAGGCCAAAGCACGGTCAAGCGACTTGGTGTTCAAAGGTTCACCCGTCTTTTGCTGGGCTTCGATGATGGCTTCGACGTGGGCTTGGGTGTTCGGCAGGTCGTTGAGCTCTTGCTCAATCTCAACTTTGGAGAACACAGACTCGATGACATCGACCGTCAAAAGGCCGTCAGTCAGGTCTTGGGGCGGCAAAACGGCGCGGGCCAAGTAGTTGTTTTTACGGTAGTACTGCTCAACCACCATGCCGATTTCAAGCATTTGCTCGTAGGTCATAGGAGTGTTGAGGAAGGGCTCAACGATGCCCTTGAGCTCCATGTCACCTAGGATGGTGACGCCTTCGAACTGGATATGTTTGAGGGTGATGAGGGCTTTGGCGGCCTCTTCAACCTCTTGCTGCTCCACCATTTTGTCCATGGCGGCATCGACCAAGCTACGTGCTTGCTTGGGCTTTGCATAGCTTTTGCCAGTCACAGCCTCAGCCCAGCCCGTGACCGGAAGCTGGGTTTTGTCCTCAATCGCGCGCAGGACGGTGCCTGCGTCTTTGGGCAAACTTGGGTCGTAGATTTCTAACGACCCGGCCAAAAGACACAGGAACGCAATCGCAGCAATGATTCGCGATCGGGTTAAATTCACAGAACGAGTACAAAAACAACCATAAGGGCTGTCTTAATGCAAGTTCCGTGCCTTGCCGCTTTATTGACGGTTTTGTTAGGGGATTTGAGGTTTTCTTGCCGCTAGGCCTCTGTATGCCTAGCTTTGCCCACTTAGCGCGTAGGTTTATTTGGGGGAATCGTCTCAATCACTTGGATGATCAGCTCTGCCCCTGTCAGATCTTGGCGTGGAATGTAGGCCTGCACCAACCAGCCTGTTTTGCGATATTCCTCAGTCACGGCATCGGTCAAATGCTTCAAACCATGCTGATTCAAAGCCCGATTTGCAAAAGATTTGACGCTTGCCAGCAAATCTGCGTCGCTCAATCGCGAGTTGCCGTTGAACTTGAATCGCTGCACAACGATCGATGTCGCGTCAGTCAACACAGCTTCAGGGGGCAAAGCCACGCGCGTTTGAAAGCTAGGCTGGGTTTGACTGAATCGTATGTTTTGCTCGGTTTGGCGCATCAAAGCGCCAGCATCTGGGATGTTTTGGGCCGTTGCGGCCCCTGAAAGCATCAAAACTGACACGATGAAGGGCACAAACTTTGAATGTTTCACAGCGACCACCTTTTGGAGTACTTGCCCATTATGCTGAAGAATTCAGCACTCAACGCAGGTCAAGGATGATCCCACTGAGGTCAGATGGGTCGGCATTGCTATCTTCGCTGAGTTGTTTAATGGCGACTTTCATGACTTGAGCCAAGTCTTTGCTAGCAAGGGCTTTGGCTGGGTCGCTTGAGGCTGCAATCATGAGCTGTTTGCCGTTGATGGCCCCTTTGAATTCAACGGTCTGCCCGTCTTCTGTGCTCACTTTGAATACTTTAAGTTCTGTGGTGATGCTTCCACCGCCGCTTGAACTAGAGCTTGGCACCATGTCGGTCGTGCGTGCGTCAATCACGTCACCACGTTTTTCGAACTCAATGCCAATGGCAGGCCCCGAAGACTCGCCCAACACAACAACGGGCAAAACGCCGCCTTTAGGCAAAGCATTGAGCTGACTGGCACTCATGACAGCCAATTGGCTGTCATTCAAGGCCGCTGCCTGGGCCACTGTCATCGAAGATAACTGTTGCGTGGTGAGGGCTTGCAGTTGAACGGGGCTGAGCGATGAAAGTTGATTGAAGCTCAAACTCTCAATTTGCTCTGAGCCCAAAGCACGAATCTGTAGGCCACTGAGCGATTGCAACTGTTCGGCTTGAAGGTTTTGCACCTGCTGAACCGTCAAGCTGGAAATATCTCGCTGGCTGAGGTCTGAGACCTGTAAGCTCACCGGCTCGCCAATGGCCAATAGCTGCAAAGGTGTCATGGCAGCTTTGTGCTCGCCGGTCAACACAGACAACTGCATGGGGTTGAGTTGCTGCAATTGGGCTGGCGTGACTGCTGACACTTGGCTTTCGCTCAGACTGCTCAGCTGTAAGGCGGTCAAACCCCCAAATTGCTCAGGCGATAGATGCTGCGTCAGGTTTGATCCCATGAGTGAGATTTGTTCTAACGTGAAGGCAGCCAAATTGCTAGGCGCAATGGCAGAAACTTGCAAAGGCGTGAGGGATTGAAGCTGGCTGTCACCCAGCGATGCAATTTGGGCGGCATGCATGCTGACAAACTGCCTGGGCTGCACACTGGCCAGTTGCTCGGGGCTTAAAACCTGGAGTTGATCAAAGTTCAAAGCGGCCACGCTGGTGATGGCCGCCACTTGGGCGCCTGACAGCGATGTCATTTGTGCTGGCGCAAGCTGCAACACCTGCTGAGGTTGCAAGGCTAAAAATTGAGTTGGGCTCAAGCTCGCGATCTGAACAGGCTCAAGGCTGACCAACTGCGCCACCGACAGCAAGGCTGTTTGCGCTGGGGTCATGGCTTGCAGCTGCTGCGGACTCATGCTGCTGAGCTGGTTGGCATCGACCACCGGTGCTTGCCCGAGTTTCAAGCCGCCCTCAACAGGAGGCATCACTGAGGCTTGCGTTTGTTGTGTTTTTAATGCGGCCCCAACCATATTGGGGGTGTCAAACCGAGCATTGACCAATATAGACAAGGGCTCAGACAAACCAGAAACGCCCAGTGCAGACGCTGAGTTGGCAGTGATGGTGTGGTTGCCCGGGATCATGAAAGTGGTGGGCTCGTAGCGCCAAGCACCAGTGTTGTCGGCCAAGGTTGTCCCGAGCAAGGTGCCGTTATCGAACAACGATACCGTGGTGTTGGCTGGCGCCATGCCACTGAAAATGGGTTTTTGCGGGTCAGTGCCAAGGGCTGACGCGAGGTTGTAGGGTCCGCCGCTAGACACGGTGCTGGATGCCGCTTGAATCTGTGGGGTGGCGCCAAAGACGTTGGTGGCGTTAGATAGGTCAACGCTGCCAGTGCCTGCATTGAACGAAGCTGAGCCTGAAACACCCATGTTGCTGGTTTGGCTGATGGCACCGTTGCCACTGACCACAGCCAAATTGCCGCGAACTGAGGTGGGCCCAAAAATCACCGCTCCGTCTGTGGTGATATCGGCGCCGCCTGTGGCAGTGAGGGATGTGAAGGTCAACGCGTTGGTGTCACGCAAGGTGACGTTGCCACCACTGATGGTGACAGGGTTGGCGAAATCATTCGCCGAATTCGACAAAACGATATCCCCTGCCCCCGCATTGATCAGGGCATTGCCGGTCACGGCCATGGCAGCCGTTTGTGTAAGGTTGCCATTGCTGGTGATTGCCAAATTACCTGAGGCGCCGATATTCGCCAGCGTCAAGGCGTTGCTATCACGTAAGCTGATGCCAGCACCTGAGGCGCTGACGGCGCCGACGAAGTCATTGCTGGCGTTGGTCAGGGCGACATCCCCAGATGTACTTACAAAGTTTGAAGTTCCTGCAATTTGCAGAGCGCCCGTTTGCGTGAGGTTTGCTGCAGATGTAACGGCTAGGTTGCCCGTGGCGACGATGTAGCCCAATTCCAAAGTGTCTTTGTCGGTGAGCGTGACCGACGATCCGTCAGCGCTGACTGCCCCATCAAAGTCGTTGTCAGCGTTGGCCAACACAATGCTAGCGGCCGTGCCACTGCTGGTTGCTGTGAAACTGCTGCTGCCTGTCACTGCCAACGAACTGCCGCTAACTTGACTGATATTGCCGCCCGTACTTTGTAACGAAAGCGAGCCACCCACCGTCAACTGGCCAAAGGCCACGCCACCAGCTGTGTCGACGATGCTGGCATTGCCAGTTACTGCAACGCTTCCGGTCGCTGTTTGGCTAAACGAGTCCGTGACTTGAAGGTTAGAGCCCACACTGAATGCGCCCCCCGTGTGGGTCAGGCTGTATAAGTTGGCGTTGCCAGAGCCGATTTGCAAAGTACCCGCACTCATGCTTAGGCTGCCAAACTGGCTACCTGTCGCATTGATGCTGTCAATCAGAACCGTGCCAGACACTGCAGGGGAAACAACCGTGCTGCCGAACGAGACGGTTTTGCCGCTAGGAATGATGACATTGGCCACGTTGGAAAGGTCTGGCACAGCACCGCCTGCCCAGTTGGCGGGGTCAAACCAGTTACCTGTGCTCCCCCCTGTCCATGTGACAGAGTTCAAGCGGGTGATGTTGCCAGTTAAGGAGGTTGGCGCTGTGAGCGTGTAATTACCGCTGTGAGTGCCAGACAGGCTGAGACCGCTGAGGGTGACAGCCTTGGCAGTGCCTACATTTTTGTTGTTGAAGTTGGCCACCACAGCGCTGGTGTCCATCGACAGGTCATCGCCCGAAATCATGCCCGTAAAGCTGGCGCTGCCCACATTGACTGTGGCTTGCGTACCGCCGTTGTAGACACGGTCGGACACAGAAATGCCAGAAACGGTCAGGGCTTTGGGGGTGATAGCGTAGGTGGAGCCTGTGAATGTGAGTGCGTTGTAGTTGCTGGCCAAGCCGCCATTGCTGCTGGTACCTAGGCTGAGGCCAGTGGTCGAAAGCAACGCACTATTACTTTGAACGTTCCGGCTGGCTAGGTTAGACGCATCACCGCTACCGGTGACACTGAATGTTTGTGTGCCCACTCCACGAGCCGTCAAGGTGCTGCCAGCGATGGAGGTGGTTCCGTCATAAACCTTGGTGCCACTCAAGACCAGATTGGCTGGATTGATGGTGGCACTGAGCGGTGTGATGCCGGTGATGCTGTAGTTTTGAGCCAACCCACCATTGGTGCCGTTGACCAACGTGTAGGTCGGCGTGACGGCGCGTAGCCCTGCATTGGCACTGTCAAACACGCCTGTCGCCGTGACACCAACGGTCTGTATGCCAATGAAGCCACTGGCATCAATCGTTCCTGGCACCACGGTCGCCGTGGTTGTGCCATCGTAGGTTTTGTCGTTAGCGGTAGAACCCGATATCGTCAAGGGAGCTGGCGTAATAGTGAGTGTGGCAGCCCCCACGTTGTTCAACAAATAGTTGCTGGCAATGTCAGAGGTCAAAGCAATCTGCAGGCGGTAAGTGCCGGCATTGGTCAATGATGTCACGGGGTTACCGCCGTATACAAAGCTATAACCGTTGGTCGCTTGACCGGGTTGCAACATGACAGAGCCTGAACTGGTGTTCAGGCTGACCGAGCTCCACAAGTTAGCCAATGAATAAGAGTTACCGGTATAGGCGTAGGTGAGGTTCTGAGAGTTTCCGTTGAAACTGTAGGTGGTGAGCGTGGATACAACGCTCTGGGCTACGGCATTGACCTTTTGTGAAGGGGCAGCCACATAAAACCACGAAAAGCCTTTGGTCGCGCCTGCCGTGACATCGCCCAACCCCGTGTACAGCGAGTAAGAACCATCGTTTTGAGCGCTCAAGGCCTGATTCACGGGGTTGATGCCCGTGGCATTGGTGAACGAGCAGCAGCTGCTGAATGTGGCGCTAGCGGATGAGTCTGTGGAGTAGAACAACACGGACGCACCGCTGCCCCCCTCATCAACGCGCAAGACGCTGGCAGACTGCCCCACAGCCGTGTTGGCTTGGAAGCCGTTGCTGCCAAAGTTACCAATGGTTTTGGTGGGACTGTCTGTGCCGCCCACAAAGTCATCCCCCGTGCCGACCCACAAACCGACATTTGACAAGGTACCCGAGACCGCTTTGACAGAGGTATCACTACGCAAATAGGCGTCACCCGAGCCCAAAACATAACGGCTGATGAGTTGTGCACTTTGCGAATTGACCGTCAAGGGCAAGACCGACAAAAGCGTGCCCGACGCCTTGACGCCACCGCCTGGCCCGGTGCCAACGCCTGGCAAGTATTGGCTAATGTCTAAATAACCGCCAGTACCGCCTGCGGCCGCGTAGGTGTTGTTGCCATTCCAAGAGGTGCCGCTTGTGCCTGCACCTACTTGAAATTCAAGCGGTCGGTTGCTGAAGGTGAGTTTGAACCAAGCGTCACGACCAACGGTCACGTTGTTGACGGTATCGAGGTCATAAAAATTGGGTTGGTTGAGCTGCCCTTGCTCGTTAAGTGCCGAGGTGTTGGGTGCTGAGCGCGTGCCCGCGGCATTGGGTGCGAAAGCCAAATAGCCGTTGTTGAA
>JACCDV011002389.1_pt1 | contig 10024 bp, 12 predicted proteins | sample 7446131 | NCBI WGS metagenome assembly JACCDV01 (sample SAMN15323448, study PRJNA562643) | freshwater metagenome | isolation source: river surface water | place: USA:Blue River Watershed | collected 2017-08-17
CGGCGTGGGACTCGGCCTCATCTGCGCTCCAACCAAAGACGTTGGTGCCAAGGCAAAGTTCGTGGACGACAAGATCTGTCTCAGGGATAGTGATCATGTCGCTACGGTAGGGCAAGATTGGCCCATGGTCGCAACTACTGGAGGCTTTACAGCTGAGGGCTTAGCCCTTGAGGCAAAGACCTTGGTGCTGGCATCGTTGACGCAGGCAGAGGCCCTTGAGATCGGTGAGATTGCGGTGGCGTTGGGGCGGGCGCGTAAGGCGCCGATTGCGATCGAGGTAAAGATGGGGGCGTGGAGCGTCTTTCACGCATCCTTGCCGGGATCAACACCGGAGAACGATTCGTGGATTGCACGTAAAGCGCGCGTTGTTTTAGCGACAGGGCGTTCAACGATGTACGAGCGCGTAGATGCAGAAGAGCGCGGTGTTGATTGGTATGCCGAGAAAGGTTTACCTGAAGAGACGCATGCAATTCATGGTGGCGCGTTGGCGCTCAATGTTTCAGGACTTGGTTGTGTGGGTCAGTTAATTATTTCAGGGCTGCCACAAGTAGATGATCATATCTTTGCAGTAGAGGTAATAACAGAGTTTTTGGCGCGTAAAGGAGAACTTGCGTGAGTATCTGGGTCTGCGGTGAAGTGTTGATCGATATCTTGCCAACAGGTCCTGTTGTTGGCGGAGGGCCGGCAAACACTGCCAAGGCCCTGGCACGTCTTGGACATGATGTGCACTTTATCGATGGCATCTCAACGGATGCATATGGCCAATCTGCGCGTGAAGAACTTGTGCGCGATGGCGTGAAGTTAGATCTGGCGCTGGCAAGTGATAAACCAACATGTACCGCCACCGTGACTTTAGATGCTTCAGGTGGGGCATCATATGAATTTTTAATTGATGGAACAGCTACCTTTGATTTTGCGTCATCGTGGTTACCGGATCCTTATCGATATCAGCCACAGGTTCTACATATCGGAACACTTGTCACGATGATTGAACCTGGAGCATCGGCGCTCTATGACTGGGCGATGCAGGTGGCTGAATTTGCACCGATTGTCTTTGATCCAAATATCCGTCCATCTGTGCAACCAGATCGCGATTTATACGAAGCAGCTGTCGAGAAATGGGCTGCGCTATCTGCTGTTATCAAGGTCAGCGATGATGATCTAGCGTGGTTATTTCCGGATACTTCAATTGATGATGTGGCAGAACGCTGGATTAACGATGGCGCCTTCTTAGTTGTTGTAACAAAGGGCGCAGCGGGCTTAGTTGGTTACACAGCAGATGGTCGCGTTGAGGTGGCCGGTGTGAAGGTAGATGTTGTCGATACAGTGGGCGCCGGAGATACAGTCGGTGCGATCGTTGTGGAAGCGATGCTCGAACACGGGTTGATTGAGCTTCGTGGAGATCTATTGAAGGATGTATTGGCACGCGCGGCATCGGCTGCGGCGATTACCTGTTCGCGCAAAGGCGCACAGCCACCGTATAAACATGAGCTCGTTGAGATTAAGGTGAAGTAATGCAATATATCGATGATGCTGATTTTCAGATTCGAATCGATGATGATCAAGGGGCGAATATCGCTTCCGTTGTGTGGCGCGAGATGGAGTTTGCTCTTCCCTTCCGTGGATCACCTTTGAATTACGGTTGGTATGGACTTGCGCCATGGGCAGGACGTATTCGCGATGGTCTGATTACATCGCCGACAACAGGTGAACATCAGCTGCCAACAAATTTGATGCCGCCTCATGCAATCCATGGATTTGGTTTTGTCCAATCGTGGCAAGAGATCGGTCCAGGTCGTTCGTTATTGCAGCTACCAAACCCATAAGGTGGCGCAACTGTGGAACAGAAGGTAGAAGTATTAGATGATGCAATCCGTTGGTCACTTGAATACGATGGTGGCGATTGCGATCTTCCGGCGTGGCTAGGTTTTCATCCATGGTTTCCGCGTGAGCTAGATCGCGGCGGGCACCTCGAATTGGAATTTTCTGCAGAGAAGATGCTCAAGCGCGATGGTGAAGGCATTGCAACATCAGAGTTGATTACACCTGGGCCACAACCTTGGGATGATGCATTTACCGGTATTCGTGGAACACCTGCGCTGATATGGGAAGATGCAGCGCGCATTGATATTGAATCAGATGCGCCATGGTGGGTTGTCTATACCGAAGACTCTGATGCGGTGTGTGTGGAACCTCAAACTGCCCCACCTGATGCGGCAAACCTTGGAATTCGTGGCGAACATTACTTAGAAGCGTTATTTGTCTTCAGCGCAATTTAAGTAATTTCTGAGGCGATTACATAAGATGTGGCTATGGCTACTGTAATTAATCGCGAACACCTGAAGAAACTACGCGCAATCGAGGATGCACGCTTTCTTGATACCCATAAGAAATCAGCGGCAGAATTTGAGCGTTCTAAGAAGGTAATGCACGAGGGTGTTCCGATGTCGTGGATGGCTAAGTGGCCAGGCGATCACGCAGTCTTTGTAAAGAGCGCCAAGGGTGCTCACTTTCAAGATATCGATGGCAACGATTACATCGATTTATGTTTAGGCGATACCGGCTCGATGACCGGCCACTCACCAGATGCAACGGTGGCTGCGATTACCGCACAAGCTGCAAAGGGAATTACTGCGATGCTTCCGACCGAGGATGCCTCGATTGTCTCTGCCGAACTTGCCGCGCGCTTTGGGCTGCCGTTGTGGCAATTTACTGTGACTGCAACCGATGCCAATCGCCATGTGATTCGTTACTGTCGCATGATTACTGGGCGTTCTAAGATTATTGTCATTGATAAGTGTTATCACGGAAGCGTTGATGAAACTTTTGCAACGTTAGATGGATCAGGAAATACCATCAAGCGCGAGGGAAATATCGGTGCACCTGTTGATCTAGCGCAGACAACGCGTGTTGTTGAATTTAATGATCTAGCTGCGATGGAGGCTGCCCTTGCCCATGGTGATGTTGCAGCGATCTTGATGGAACCTGCGATGACAAATATCGGCATTGTTCTTCCGGAAGATGGATACCTTGTTGGTGTTCAGGATTTGGCGAAGAAATACGGCGCGCTTCTAATCATCGATGAGACGCACACGATCTCAGTTGGTTTTGGTGGAATGACTGCAGACCTTGGACTTAAGCCTGATTTCTTTACAATCGGCAAAGCAATTGCAGGCGGAGTTCCTGTTGGAACATTTGGAATGACACAAGCTGTTGCAGATGCAATCAAGGCAAAGGTGCAGCTAGAGATTATCGATACTGGTGGGATTGGTTCGACGTTGGCCGGTAATGCGCTGTCCCTTGCTGCGATGCGCGCAACGTTAAGCCAAGTGCTTACCAAAGAGGCTTTTGCTCACATGATCGCACTTGGTGATCGTTGGTCTGATGGCGTTGATGCGGCGATTGCAAAGTATGACTTGCCATGGCATTGCAACCGTTTGGGTGCACGTGGTGAATACATATTTGCACCTCACGCACCGCGTACAGGGCAAGAGGCTGCAGATGGTGGCGACTTTGAGCTTGAGCAGTACATACATTTACGTCTGCTTAATGATGGAATTTTGATGACGCCATTTCACAATATGGCGTTGATGTCACCGGCTACAACGGCGGCAGATGTTGATGCGCACACAGCGATCTTTGACAAGATCTGCGCTGATTTAGTCGCTGGCTAATTTTATTGGTTAAAAGCTAGCGGGCAATAAAAAGTCCCCGAGCGATTTAGCAAATGCCAGTGATCTGATCTCGGGGCCCTGCGAAAATTATACACGAGGTCGGTGACAATGTCGTCGGGGATAAAAAGTCCCCGAGCGATTTAGCCGTAGCCAGTGATCGTTCTCGGGGTGCTATGCCAATCATAAGCCATCTTTGTTGTAAAGAAGAGCAGTGGATAACCAGATGGAAATGTCAGCCCTGACTAACACTGTACGCCCGTGATCAACCGAGATACAGAAGTTAACTTGCGAACCTGTAGTGAGCTCTACGTGCAGATCGGAGTAGTAGAAAAGTTACTGAGAGTAACAATCCCATTATCACTTGGCTCCAATCCGTATGATCCTTTTGACTTACATTGGATGCAGAGATTGCCTTTTGATGAGCTAAATGAAAAGCGATTCAAAAAAGCTTTAATAAGGCGTAGTCTAGAAAGGAAGAATCTTCTGCTGAATATTACTGAATTATTGCCATTTGGTTTTTGGAAAAACATCCTTCATAGTCGCAATTTCACCTTAACTTGGATTCCTTACACCCACGCGATCTTGAGTGCGACAAGTAATTCTAAATCGTTTGAAATCTTTAAAGAGTTTGAATTGCATTTCAATCAAGCCCATAAAGATCGAAATCTGATTGCCCACTACAACACTTCACTAATTAAGGACATTGATGCGAGCCTAGAAAATGTGCGGTGGCTCCAAAGAGCGATGGGGCTAGTTGAAGCCGAGTGAGGTGTACAAGCCTTTGCCGGCCTCGTTATCGGCATCGACGTACAAGATCGCTTGCTTAATGCCCTTATCGCGCAGGTATATCAAGCCTTCTGTGCAGACGGTCTTGCCGATGCCCTTGCTATGTTCTTGTGGGTCAACACCGATGACGTATAGCTCGCCGACAGGATCTGCGTTGACGAGATCTTGATGAATCTTGGTCCAGCAGAAGCCAACGATGATTTCGTTGTGGATACATAAGAAAAATCCTGATGGATCAAACCACGGTTCGTTCATGCGGTTCTCTAGATCTGCCATCACCCAATTGCCTTGATCAGGGTGGTGGGCGAAGATTTTATTGTTCAGCTCTAGCCACGCTTCACAATGGATCTCTGGATCAAAGGTAATAAATGTAAATGGGTGAGCGATATGTTCAATCGGAGTATCAAGGCTCCGTGAGAGTTTGAGAATATGGCGCATCAGATGCGCTCAGATACAGGGCTATCTTTTCCATTCGATGGAAGTGTGAAGCGATAACCCACGTTACGTACGGTGCCGATGATTGCTTCAAATTCTGGGCCGAGTTTTGAACGAAGGCGACGGATATGAACATCGACTGTACGTGTGCCACCGAAGTAGTCATAGCCCCAGATCTCTTGCAACAACTGTGCGCGAGTAAAGACGCGACCTGGGTGTTGAGCAAAGTGCTTCAGTAATTCAAATTCTTTAAATGTCAGATCTAGTGAGCGACCCTTGATCTTGGCGGTGTAAGTATTTTCATCGATAACAACATCGCCTTGGCGAATTTCATGAGCAGATGGATCACTTGCAAGTGCTTCATCATTGCGACGACCGATAGAGATACGGATGCGCGCTTCGATTTCGGCAGGGCCTGCAGTATCGAGAATGACATCATCGACGCCCCACTCAGATGTAAATGCGCTGAGGCCACCTTCAGTTGTAATTGCAATGACAGGTGCGCTAACACCGGTTGATGTCAGTAACTTTGCAAAGCTTTTAACATTTGGAAGATCGGTGCGCGCATCGATAAAGACAAGATCCATCACAGGTGCATCGATGAGAACGCTTGCCTCAAGTGGAAGAATTTTGATGGTGTGCTGCAGAAGACCAAGTGCTGGAAGAACTTGCGCGCTGGCGCCAGTGGAGTTTGTTAATAGCAATACCTTTGCCATCTCACACCGCTCATTTCCTGCTTTGTAGGTTGCCCTGATTGGCTAACTTGCCCTAAGTAGGCGAGGATACTCTTATGAAATCGTTGCTACCACTGCTTGCTGTACTGGCTGCTGCCAGCGCATTTGGCATCTGGTTTAAGCGCACTCGCGGGGAATTTCGCCGCAAGAAGACGATCAACGGCCCACGTATCTCAGCCGATCAGATCGGTATCGCCCTCGGCGAGCGAGTAACGATGGTGCAATTCTCATCAGCCTTCTGTTCACCATGTCGAGCAACGCGCGTTCTGCTTGAGCAGATGGTGCAGACGATGCCTGATGTTGCCTACGCCCATGTCGATGCTGAATCGCACTTAGAGCTCGTGCGCCAACTCAATATTCTCTCAACGCCGACAACGCTCTTCCTTAACCGCGATGGCGTCGAGGTCGGCCGCGCGATGGGTACGCCTAAGCGCAGCCAGGTCCTTGCAGCCGTTGCTGCCGTTCACTAATTCGCGCCTTTCTGCGAACTTCTTGCAATTAGTAAAGAGTTAGCCGCTTCTTTACACTCTTACTCATGGCAACAATCGAAATCGATGCGCGCGGTCCACGTTTTTCAGCTCTGCTAACTACAGTGGTTCTTGCGATTGCACTTGTTACAGGATCTGTCTGGGTTGCAGCTTTTCAAGCTGTCGTCTTTGCAATCGGTGCGACTAAGGGTCCGCAATTTACTCCGTATGCATTTGTATATCGCTCATTAATTAAGCCACGTTTGAAATCACCACTTCGCACAGAAGATGTTCGACCACCTAAGTTTGCGCAATCGATTGGCCTTGCCTTTGCGATTGTTGCAATAGTCGGCGCAGCGACAGGAAGCTCCGTGGTCTTTACTGTCGCCGTCGCCGCAGCTCTTGCTGCAGCATTTCTCAATGCAGCATTTGATTTCTGCCTCGGCTGCCAGGTCTATTTGATCTTGGCTCGCCTGCGTAGCGCGTAAACGTCCATCGTAAGTTTTCATAAAGAGAAGTAGGATTGGCATATGGCAGATCAACACGAACTTCGCGATAAAGGTCTACGACTTACTCCACAACGTGAGCTCGTGCTCTCTGCAGTGCGCGCACTCGGACATGCAACACCGGAAGAAGTTGCCGAGAAGGTTCGCCAGACACATCCTGGAATTAACCTTTCAACTGTCTATCGCAACCTAGAAACCCTAGAAAACGTTGGCCTTGTGCAACACACACACTTGGGCCATGGCGGTGCGACCTATCACGCAGCCGAAGAGCTGACACACCTGCACCTCGTCTGCGGAAAGTGCGGATCTGTTGGGGATGCACCGATTGATGTAGCAGCCAGCTTTGTTCAGAATTTATCGGATGATTACGGCTTTAAGACAGATGTCACGCACTTTGCGATCTATGGCACCTGCGCTGCATGTGTAGATAAGTAGTTCTACACTTGCAGGTATGACCGCTGTATTTGTTGAAGAGGGCCCAGATCAAGGGGCTATCTGGCATTTCGGCGAACCCTTTAAAGAGCAGCGCGCACTTGAATCAGGAGATGCGTGGGCAGATCTTTCACACCTTAAGGTAATTTCGATTGCAGGCGTTGATCGCCTGACCTGGTTGCATGATGTGACGACACAACATCTTTCCGCACTTGCCCCGGGTGTGTGGGTCGATGTGATGGTCCTTGATCCCCGCGGACATGTTGAATTTCAATTTCTTCTTGTAGATGACGGCGCAACCGCTTGGGCAGTTGTAGCACCTGATTATCTTGATGGTCTGATGGCTTACTTAACGAAGATGATCTTTACGCGACAAGTTGTTGTTACCGATGCAAGTGCTGATTATGTTGTCTTACGTGCACCAGGATTACCGACAGAACTTGGTGGACCATACGCACTTGTTCCACGCAATGAGTTAGATGAGATGAAGAAAGCCTTTGATGCATCTGCAATGCAGGTAGGTACATGGGCGCTCGATGCGCTTCGTGTTGCATCAGGTCGACCACGAATTGGGTTTGATACCGATCACAAATCAATTCCTAACGAGCTCGGAGTTCTGGGCGGGGCTGTCCATATGAATAAGGGTTGTTATCGCGGGCAAGAGACAGTTGCAAAGGTCTTTAACCTTGGAAATCCACCACGGCGCTTGGTTATGCTGCATTTAGATGGCAGCGCAGTTGTGATGCCAAACCCTGGAACACCTGTTGAAAACGATGGCGTTGTCGTTGGCTTCCTTGGAACCGTTGCCCGCCATCACGAATTGGGTCCGATTGCCCTCGCCGTTATTAAGCGCACGACACCAGTTGAGGCTGTTCTTACAGTTGCCGGCGTCAGCGCATCGCAACAAGTGATCGTTCCTGCGTGATCATGTCCAGTCATCTGGAATAAATTATCCCCACCCTAACGGTGGAGATAGATGTGAGAAGTAAACGAAGTGCCCGCAAGCTCATTCTTTCAACGCTTGTACTAACCCTAGTTTCAGGGTTGATCTCTCCTAGTTTCGCCGCCACCAACCAGCGCCCATTAGTTCCCGCGACCGATCCAGTCATTGGGGGACTTGTTCCGTGCACATTTGCCGCACAGCTGGATTGCATTGAAAAGCTCGTAGTTGAACATAGCGATGGCTCTTTTGAGGATGCCAAACTTGTGGAAGCTCTTCAACAAGATTTACCAGGTTTTCAAGGACAGAAAAACCAACCGAGCCAATTATTTTTTGAGTTTCGAGGCGGAAAGAAGAATGGACCTCTCCATCGAGTAGGCATCTATTCAACGCTACAAACTCCGACCTATATTCCTGATGCCACAGGTTGGGGTGTGCAACAAGGAAAACGTTGGGGAGTCTTATGGATTTATTTGGATCGGGTCTTGCTACCGACAGATCCCCCTTTCTCTAAAGTTAACTGCGATGGAGTCACAATCTCCACATGTCTACTCACGCCAGCCTTAGATGCAGGGGATATCTTCCACGTATATGCCAGAACTAGTTGGCTAAAACCTGTTGGTTCGGGTGGCTCTGCAGCAAATTACCAACTCAATTACAAGAAAATTACAGGCGGCACGCTCTGGAGATTCTCCGGCTCAGAACATCTTTCTGCCGCGTTTGCAGATCAGAAGAACCTCACTGAGTCTGTAAAGCCTGGTAATGAAGGTATGAAAACAGATTTCTACAATCCAACACTATATTTTGTCGTTGACCATGCAGGGAAAGATCTTTCAGAATCTTTCTGGGATCCAAGTTGTGCCGATAAAGGGTTTACGGCAACGATGATCAATGCGCCCTTGGCAGGGCAACCATTTTGGGATTATCAGAAAGAGACATTGGTTTTCAATATTTACGGGCCTCACCTCACGCCACTGGGCACCCTCAATAAAGGTTTCTTCCAGGTCATTTTTCATAAAGCGTGGCTTGATTGCCGATTCCCCGGTAACACTTTGAGTACCGCTGCTGAGTTAAAAGTATCGATCCTTGATGAAGCTGGAAATCCTCAGGTTGCGGTGACAAATATCAAGATGAAGAAGGAAGTTGTCGAGATTTACGCATCTGGATTCCATTACTCATCTCCCCGAGTTGAAGTCGGTCGGAAGAATGCGAAGAATTCAACTGTTCCTGTGCGAACAGTTGGATATAGCGATAATTGGCAAGAATTGATTCAGCCAAAGAAATCCACGATCACATGTACCAAAGGAAAGTTGCGCAAGACCGTGACTGCAGTGAAACCTCTCTGTCCAGCAGGATATAAGAAGGTTTCTAAGCCTTAATCGCGCTAATTGGCGATGGCGTAGGATTGCGCCATGGTGACAATTACCGTGACCGCACTCGGCGTCGTTGCATCCCTTGCAACGATTGCGCTGATCTATCTCGGTCTTCGTTCTTATCGCCCATCGCAAGCACAGAATCCTTGTACCTATAAGAGAGGCAGGCTCTAATGGCCTTCACAATTCCAGAAGGACTACACCCTGATCTCAATCCACTTGCGTGGCTGGTCGGAACATGGCGCGGTAAAGGTCGCGGTGAATATCCAACGATTCCGGGCTTTGAATTCGCACAAGAGGTTGTCTTTAACCACGACGGTCGCCCCTTTATGAATTACTACTCTCGTTCTTGGATCATCGATGACAAGGGAGACATTCTTCGCCCAGGTGCATCAGAGGCTGGTTTCTGGCGAGTAAGGCCAAATAATGTTTTGGAAGTTGTGATTACACATTCAACCGGTATTGCAGAAGGTTGGGTCGGGCAATTTGATGGTCCAAAGATTCAACTTGTTTTAGATCAAGGGTATTCAGCACCTACTGCAAAGATTGTGACAGCTGGCGTGCGTTTGTACGGTCTTGTTGAAGGCGAACTCTTCTATGCCTATGACATGGCGGCAGAAGGTCAAGAACTGCAAGCACATATCTGGTCATCTCTTGAACGGCAGAGCGAATGAGTA
>JACCDV010049692.1_pt1 | contig 10023 bp, 9 predicted proteins | sample 7446131 | NCBI WGS metagenome assembly JACCDV01 (sample SAMN15323448, study PRJNA562643) | freshwater metagenome | isolation source: river surface water | place: USA:Blue River Watershed | collected 2017-08-17
ATAATTAATCAACAAATTTATATAATGATGTTTATGAAATTTAGTGATATTAACAAAATGAATTAAAAAGAGAATCCAATCAATGAAACTCCTTATAAAGCTTAAAGAGTTCTTTTAGAAAGAGATACTAACACTTAACCTAAGAATGATTAAAGATTCTATTAAGATCTCTTCTAATCTAGTCTAAGAAATTAAGCTAAAATGTAAGAATATCTTGATGAGAAAACAGAAGAAATCAAAGGAAAAGAAGAACAACTCTTTGGATTAGAATTGAAAAACAAAATTCTTAATGAAACTGTATAAATTCAGAAAGAAGAAAATGAAAGACTTGCAGAGAAAAATGAGCTCTAAAAATACATTAATAAGAAACTCATCAGTTGAAACTAAGAACTCATTTCCAATAAAGAAACATTAGAAAGAAGACTGAAAAGAAAGAATAGAAAAATCAACTCTTTGAAATCCAATATTGGCTATAAGAAAGAGATAATAGATAATTTAACAGATGAAAAAGATGCAGAGAAACAGAAGAAAGAATTTTACTTAAATAAAGTCATTGAATTAGAGAAAGAATTACTTCTATTTTATGAGAAGTAATAAAAGATGAGAACATAAACATCTTCATTAGAACATAAGTTATTAGAGTTAAAAAGAACATTAGCTTAATAATATTAATGTTATAATTTATTTATTATTAATTAATTTATTATTTATATATTAAATATATTATTAGATAAATTAATAATGTAGAGTTGTAAGTTATCATTATAAGATTTTGAGGTAATAAAGAATATAGGAGAAGGATCATATGGAGATGTATATTTAGTAAGATATAATAAAGATTAGTAATTATATGCTTTAAAACAAATTGATAAAGAACACATTGCAAAATATAGTAAATAACATCATGTTTTTAGAGAAAAATTAATACTTTAAACCATGACCTCCAAATATATAGAAAAATTATATGGAACTTTTTAAGATGAAAACAATCTTTATTTTTTATTAGAATATTTACCATATGGAGATTTATCAGAACTATTAAGACTATAAAAGTGATTTAGCATAGAATAAGTAAGATTAATATCAATGAACATTATCAAGATTATTGAAGAGCTTTAAAAATATCAAATTGTTCACTGAGATTTAAAACCTGAAAATTTGATTCTAAACTCTTAGGGAATTTTAACGTTAGCAGACTGGGGGACTGCATAGATTTTATAAAAGAATAAATTTAATGAAGTTTTATATGAGAAATTAGTGAAAATAAAAGATTAATAAAAAGAATAGTTAAATGAAAGGCAATAAAGTTTCGTAGGAACTCTTTTCTACATTGCCCCAGAAATGATTACAGAATAAGAAGTTGGATTTGGAGCAGATATTTGGGCACTTGGAATTATTATCTACAGACTTTGTACAGGAAAATATCTTTTCTCAGATCGAAATGATTATTTAATCATGGAGAAAATAAAAAATTAAAATTTCTCATTAGACGACTGCCTTTCAGAAGAAATCAGCGATTTGCTAAAAAATCTGTTGAAATAAAACCCAGAAGAAAGAATCGGGGTTAGGAATATTTCCTAATTAAAAAATCATAAATTTTTTATTAATTAAGATTGGAGTAAAGATGTTAATTTTGCTTAGCTTTTTCAATTAAAAAAATCCAGTGAAGAAATTAATGAAGAAGTTATCTTTTCTAAATAAAATCATAAACAAATGATTTTAACTGGATTGGTTAAGAAAATGAAATTTATCGTTATGTACAATACAAGATAGTTGATTCTCTATTCAAATCATACCTTAGAATATCTGGACCCAAAAAACAATAAACTTAAAGGAACTATATGACTTGATAACTCTTGCAAGGTTTTCGAAAAAGAAGAAAATGAATTTGTTCTTCAATGACCAGAAAGAGAATTCATTTTTAAAACTATTGACACCAAATCAAGAGAATGGGTTAAACAGATATAAAAAATCTTAGAAAATAATTAATTATAATTTTTTTATAATGTTTAGTTATTAAAGCAATTTAACGCTTTCTATGCAGTCTTTAAATAGTTTAGAAAATGTCCAGAAAAGCTATAAAGACAGATTTATCTCTTAAAGGGAAATTCCTTTACAGAAAAATCCAAACTAACGAAATTAATGTGAAAATTACAATTATGAAAGCATGCTTAAATAGAACCTTTCTAATTAGTAAAATAGTCAGTATGAAAATATGTATTAAAAAAGCAAGAAAAAAACGGTGTAATAAAACTGCTTCAAAGTATTAGATGCTCCTAGCTTATAAGATGATTACTATATGAACATACTTGACTGGAGTTGTGAGAATAAAATTGGTATTGCTCTTGGGGAAACAGTTTATCTTTGGAGCTATCCATCTGGAGAGCTTAAAAACCTAAGATCTTATGAAAGTAACAATAATCCAACTTCTTTAACCTTTGATATTTTCTCAGAAAAAATGGCTGTTGGAACATTAGCAGGAAACGTTGATATTTGGGATACTGCCAAAGGGTAAATTATTTTAAGTACAAAATAGCATGATTCTAGAATAGGAGCTAGTTCCTTATGGAATAATTATTTGCTTACAGGATCAAGAGATAAAACAGTAAAATTCTATGATTTAAGAACAAGTTAAAAATAGTCTGTAAAATATGAAGTCCATGAACAAGAGGTATGTGGTCTTAAATGGTCCTATAATGGAGACTATTTTTCTACTGGTGGCAATGATAATAAGTTTTTTGTATTTTCTTTAAAGACCAATGTTCCAATTTTAAAGAAAACTCATAAAGCAGCAATAAGAGCACATGCTTGGTCATAAAATAATCCGAATATTTTAGCAACTGGAGCAGGCACAGCAGATAAGAAAATAAGAATTTGGGACATTAATAAATCCGAAGAAATTTCATCACATTAAACTGATAGTTAAATTTGCTCAATTTTATTCGCTAAGTAAAATAACACTATTATAACAAGCCATGGTTTCTAAGAAAACGATGTTAATATTTGGTCATTGAAAAATTATGAAAAAATAAGTTCACTGAAAGGACATACTAATAGAGTGTTGTATATGGCAATGAATAATGATGGGAGTTGTTTGGTTACTGGTGCAGGGGATGAGACCTTGAGGCTTTGGGATATTAGTGATAAGGGAGTAATAACTAAGAGTTAATCTTAGATAAATTTTCATAATATTCGTTAATAATTTTATGCGTTTTATAATTTAATGATTTAAATAATTTTATATTCGTTATTTTTACAGATAAAACAATTAATGAGAAAATCTTTACGTTAAAATTTATTAAATAAATTAGTAAATCCAATATAGTTTGGAAATAAAAAATAAATAATTAAAAATACTTTACCTGTATCCAATAAAAAAGAAATTACTGTTCTTCCATCTATAAATAAATTAAAAAAAACTTCTGTTCTTGGTAGTTTACTTAAGATTAATAACCAAGCTCCTAAAATAAACCCACCAAGAAATAATATTGTTAGTAGATTAATAAGAACCTCAAAAGCAGAACCTTAATATGATTTATAAAATGTTATAGAGATTAGTATTAGTTTAGATTTAGGATGTTAAGGATAAATACTATCTGGTGATTTTATGATATCATATTAACGAACTTAATAATAATCAACTAATGAATTTTTTAAAATATAAATTGATGAAAGTAAAAAATTTCAGAATAAAGGAGTTGAATTTATTAATGTTAATGTTGAAAATTTAGGAGCTTTGGCATTCTAAAAAGATAAAGTAAAAGATAATGATTATTTCTCTAATGAGTGCCTAAAATAGATTCTTGATAATCAAAAATGTTAAAATCCTTGTCAAGTCACGTATTATTTTATATCATAAAAAGAAATTGATTATAAAAGAAACTAATCAGTTGTAAAGCAATCAAAATTAAAATAATAATAATACAATTAAGAAAGGCTTTTGAAGTTTAGAGAATTTATAAATAAATGTAAAATAGATATTATAAAAGATCTTTTAACTAATATAGAATATAAAATTTTATATGCTTAATTAAAGAAAAATTAAGCAATAGCTTAAAGTAACTAAATTACTTTAGATTTTATATCTTCTTGAGGAAATTGATAATTATCCTTATTTGAAAAGATAAAATCAAAAAGAGTTAAATAAATTTAATAATAATGAACAGATTATAATTTTATATTTTTTTTATTTAATTTGTGTTTTTAAGCAATAAAAAAAGCTAGTCCTAAATTAATAAAGAAAAGATTCCAAATATTTCTAAATTAATTGCTTATCTTTATATTACGAATAATAGCTTCTTAGACAAAATAGATATAACTTTTATAGACCTTAACGACTATTTTAATAAAAAATATGAAATTTAAATATTTAGATAAAATAATTAATAATTTCAATTCTAAGAGAATTATTCAAATTTAAATATAGTTTTTAATAAGTAATAATTGTAGTTTGTTTATTCTAAAGATTTAAATTTATTATAAAATTAAGAAAACTAACTAAATAAAGCAAACTATTATGTTAATAAAATCTCAATTTATGAATATGATTATTGAAATTCAAGTGAAAATAAATACTTTCTATATTAAATACTTGGAAACGTTTAAAAAATGAATATAAAAAGTTAAAGTTTTTTTAATAAAATGAAGTAAGTTTTACACCTTAAAACTAAAAAAATTCTATTTGAAATTAAATCACTCGAATATAAAGAAAATCTCATTTCTATTGAGATTATAAAAGCATAACTTTAATAAATTTTATTTATCATTATTAAGTTCCTTCGTTTTCTTATTTCAAAGATAATTACTTTAATAAACTAACAACATCTAAAGATACTGAATGACTTATATTATTTACTTTGTAAATTCCAACTAATAAATCAGCCTTTTCAAATAGCTCATTATTAAGAGATACAACTATGAATTGACTATTCTTAGTTCTGTCTCTAATAAAGTTTCCAACCATTGCTCGGTTCTTATAATCCAAAGCAGCATCGATTTCATCCATAAAGTAAACAGCGTTTGGTTTATACTGATGAAGAGCATAAATGAATGACAAAGAAACAAGAGTCTTCTAACCTCCGGATAAAAGAGAGATTTAACTCCAAGTCTTATTTGGTTTAACAGAAAAAACAATTCCTTTGGAGAATGGATTTTTCATTTCTAAAGACTCCAATTCAGCATCTCCTCCGTTAGTTAGAATTCTGTAAGTCTCTTTCATTGCTTATGAAATTTATTAAAATCCTGCATTGAATTCTGTTAGTCTTTTTTCTTTTAGCTATTATAATTGATTCATCTTTTAATTTGCATTTTACTTAATTTCTTCTAAGCTTTTTTTCTATTCTAAAAATCCTTTGTATTTTTAAAGAAATTTAGACAAAACATTCAAATTTGGTAAAGACGTATTTTGGTGTTAAGACTCAACCTCAATTTTAGTCTTCAACTCATTAAATCTTTCCAAATATTTAATAAGAATTTCATTAGAAATTTCTTATTCAAAATCTAGTTAGTAGATTTCCTAATAATTATCAAGTTTTTACTTAGATAGAATTCCTTGCTTATTTTCCAGTTCTTCGATTTGTTTCAAATCATTAATGAAGTCATACTATGACAATGTGTTTTAATATGATGCCTTAATTTATTCAATTTTAGATAAATAATTATCTTATTCTTATTGTTACTAATCTCTTTAGTCAAGATAGACTTTTTTCTATTTTTCCAATTCCATCATTTTCTCCTTTGTTTCCATAAGAAACTTGTTAAATCCTTCTAATTTATCTTTTTCCTTTTTCTTTTCTTCTTAAATTATGTTTATTTATTCTTATAATTCTTCCTTCTATTAAGTATATTCTTATGCAATTGTTATTATTTTATTCTATTAACTTTCTATTTCAATCTTCTGCCTTTCTAAAGCTTTTTAATCTTCATCAAGTTTATTCATTAACTATTCTTCTTATTCAAGTTAATTAACACATAAGTTTTATTAAATTTAAAGCTTTTTAATTTCCTCTTCAATTTTATCAATTTCTTTCTTTGTTTTTTCAAACTCCTTTAAAAGTTCCTAAAATTATTTATCTCCAATTTAAAATCTTTTTTCTTCAGCTTTTTCTTTCTTTTTTTCTTCTTAAGAAATTTAAGCTGAAATTTGATTAATTTTATCTTTTAATTCATCAAGCAATTTTCTATTGATTTTTTTCATAGAATTTTCTATCTCTTTTTTATTATTTTCCAATTCCTTTATTTCAGCCTCTTTGTTCCTTAACATGCTTTCTTTTTATAATCAGTTTTCTTATTCCTCTGATATTTAACATCTTGCTTATCTTTCATCATTTTAAAGAACAAAAAGTTTATTTTGCAAAGCTTATAATTTTTCCCTAGTTTAATCCACTTATTATTAAAGCTCTTAAATTTCTTTTTCAGTGTCCTGATTAGAACTGTTGTTTTATTTTTCATTTTTATTCTTAAAACTAACTAATCCTCATATTGGGTTTTATCAACCAGACATAAGTCCTTGTTCATCAATCATTTTTCCACACAAAGAAACAACTTTTGTACCTTTGTATTAACCATAGGCTAGTTAAGAAGCCTATTGGTAATTATCAACAATAAGAGTGTTTCAGAATATTGAATAAACTAGATTCTCCAATCCTTGATTTTATAGCTCAATTACATCCATCACTCGTACTGCTCCTTAAGGAATTTGTATATTCTTCTATTCGTTTCCTCTTATTTTATCTAATGCAAAAAAACCTGCTCTTCCTATACGATTTTCTTTTAAGAATTATATTGCTTATTCTGCCTGTTATATGGTGTCAATTACAATTTTATTCAAAGCCCCCGACCCAGCTGTACTAATAGGAATATCATATTTTGGTTCTGTATAAATTAATGAGCCAAGAGTTCCTTATATTCCACTAAGCAAACCCCTTCTTTACGCTTCTAATAATCTGTCAAGAATTCAGTTTTGCTAATTGTTATTATTTGTCTCTTCTTTGAAGCTTTGTTGCTAGTTTATCTTTTTTTATAATTTTTAACTTATTTACATCAACTTTGCCTATAGTTATTATTATTCATTGCTAAGTAAAGTCTTTTATTAAGAAATCTATCCTAAAGCTTCATTTAAACGCTAAAAAAATCCTTCAGTTTGTTTGTTCTCTTTTTTAGCATTTTTTATTTCTTCTTATAAATTGCTAAATCTTCCATTAATTTCATCTAGAGATTTTTCATATTGATTTTACTATTCATTTTCTTTATCAAATTTTCATTAAATTTCAATATGATTTTCTTTCAAATTTAAAATTACTTTTTGAATACTTTAAATCTCAATTTCTGCAGTCCTAAGTAAATTATCATATTTTTTCTTTGGTATTTCTATCTGTTTTTCAAATTCTGAAAATTTCAATAAAAAATCCGTGTGTATATTTTGCTAGTTTTTCAGCTTAATTCCACATTCTCCTTTTCAGTTTAATATCTAATTTACTCTTTGTTATCCCTCTTGTTTATCGATTGTAATTTTTTCAAAATCCTTCATGATTTGTAATTACTTTTTATTCTAATCGTTGAACTCATTTTTTTAAGCTAAAATCTTATCCTCGAAAATCTTGATTTTTTCTTCTATTGATTTTTATTGTTCATTTTTAGATTTGATAAAACTCAAAACTCCTTCGTTTTACTTTTTCTACTCATCTAAAGCTTTTGAATATTCTTATCTTTTATCTTGAAATTCTTCAATTTTTTTAACAATTTTTTCTAATTCTTAATCAGTTCAAAAAATCAATATTTTTTACTCTAAAAGTCTTAACTTATAAAGTTTCTCTTCTTGATGAATAAAATCGATTGCTCTGTCTTTATCCTGTTAGATTTCTTACATATCTTTTTCCATATAGAAAAACTAGTCTGTTTTTTATATCTTGTTTTACTCAATCATATTAAGCTCTTAACTTAATGTTTCAATTTATGGAACATACTCATCAGTACCTATTATATCTTCAAGATATTCTAATAACCCTGGATTTTCCTAGGAAAAACTTATTGGTTTCATGATTGCAATTTATTCGACTTCTCCTTATAATATCATAAATCTGTTTTTATCCAAATCAATTTTATTTGTCAAAAGCACTTTTTTAATAACTTCAAAATTCTCTTTATTTCCATTCAAAAAATAGTTTGAGACATTGTTCTAATTAATTGTTCTTTTTATGATAATTTCTTCATCTAAAAGCTGGAATTCGTCTTTTTAAAGATCAATGACTTTCTTAAAGACAACTTCAACCCATGCTTCTTAACAGCTTCCTCCTTCTTATGAATTATGAATCAATTCTTTCAGCTTTTTCAGTCACATCCAAGACGCCTTTTTACCAAATACAAATATCAATGAATCAATAAGATTTGATTTACCGGATCCATTAGGTCCAATTATAGCTGAAAACTTATGATGAAAAGGTCCTAATGACTTATGTCCTTCATATGACTTAAAGTTATTCATATTTATCTTATATATAATCATACGCTCTTACATATTATAAAAATTATAATTATTATTCTAAATGAAAACTTAAGGAATTTATAACCAAAATCGTAATCTCAACAAAACAACAATAACATCAAAATATACTCAGAAGGAAATAGATGAAGCTAATAAACATTTGGTTCTTTTGAAAAGAAAAATGAATTCATAAAATTCATAAGATTTTTAACAAAATGAAAAGAATGTGGGAATTAAAAAATAAGAAAATAAAGATAAATATAAAGATTAAAATAAGATTCAAATTTAATAGAATAACTTATGATAAAATGATTAGTTAAAAATTGATAAAAAATAAAGAGATTAATAAAGCAATAATAAAGATTATTTAGAAATTCCATTGAAAGAAATTCATAATCAGATTATTGACAATGAATATCCGGATTAGCAGCAAGAGTTATAAGAATGTCCAATGGGATGTAAAAGAAAGTTCTTACCAGAATCACTTGCAAAACATATGAAAAATTGTAAGAAGATTTTTTAAGAAAATCCAAAGGTTTTTAATTCTTTCAACTAAAGAGCTAAGATTGAAGGTGGAAAATTAAAACCAGTATAAGAAGAAAAGCCTGTTAAAAAAGAAGAAAAAATATAAAAATGGAAACTTTAATCTTTATAGCTAAAATAAGCATTACTTGGAAATGGGAATAAAAATGTTCAAATGACAAAATAAGAAAAAGAGCTATTGGATTATAATTAAAATGAAAATATGATTTAATGCTAGTTTTGCTAATGAAAATTTAACTAAACAGCAGGACCCAAACATATCATTTTCTGTGGTGAAAAAGCTAAAAATATGAAATTCTAATAATAGACTAAGAAAAATGGAGTTAAAAAATAATAAAAATTTATAAGAAAATATTATTGGTTTCTTATTTTGCAATGACAAATTCTTTCATGTTTTTCTTTATTTTAATGTTAAACCACATATTGCTGAATTTACGGTAGTTTTTTTAAACTTCAAGTTTTATGAAGAAAACCAATTTTCTAAAGTTCTTAAGGAAAATCAATTTTGATTTTATCAATTTCAAAATTCTTTCTAAATGTTTATTAATAACAATCCATTTAATTTAAAATAATTGATTTAGTTAATTTGGATTTTGTTCTTTATTATAATCGTTAAGAAATATTAAGATTTTCTTTATAATTTTCTTATTCTCTTTTTATTTAAAATTCCTTTAATAAACTTTTGCATTTTTGAGGTAATTTGATTTCTTTTTATTTTTTGCTTTTTATATGCATTATTTATTATGATATTTTTTAATTCTCTTTTTCATGCTCTATCAGTTATGTTTTTAATTGTGCCTTTAATTTTTATTATTTAATAGGTTTTGTTATTTATTGATTTAGGCTTTTATCTATTATTTGATTTGATGAATATATTTAAGAAAGATTTTATAAATGCTTTTGATAATGGCTTATTATGTTACTTTTTACGATCAAAATTACTTTACAAATTTAACATTATTTAAATTTATATATTTTTATTATTTTTATTAAAATAA
>JACCDV010324655.1_pt1 | contig 10023 bp, 1 predicted proteins | sample 7446131 | NCBI WGS metagenome assembly JACCDV01 (sample SAMN15323448, study PRJNA562643) | freshwater metagenome | isolation source: river surface water | place: USA:Blue River Watershed | collected 2017-08-17
ACAGAAACATCATATGACAAGATTATCTATCATGAATCATGGGTTTAAGTTATATAATGGAGATCTGATTCAAAAGGGTTTATTACAGGAGATTATAATGGTAAAATTTGTTATTGGGAAATGTAGGATATTATAACCAGAAGAACCTGGAAAAAAGAAAATAAAAAATTTGATTAAAAATAAAAACCAACTCTTGAATTTAATGGTCATAAAGGTTTTATAACATCTCTTTAATGGAGACCATATCATATAGAAAATGAGATAGATTTTTTTATTTCTTCTTCTAAAGATTAAACTTTATGATTTTGGAGTCTAAAGACTTAAAAACTAGTAAAATTGTGTTCTAATCACACTAAAAGTATAACAGGAATAATCTGGAGTGGAGAAGATTTAGTTTATTCAATATCACAAGACTAGTCTTTGATTATTTGGAATAATTCTGGAGAATTATTAAAGGTTTTAAAGGGTCATTCTCATTGGATAAATTGTATTTCTTTAAATACAGAGTTTATTATTAGATCTTATTAATTTTAGAATAAAAACTAAAAAGGCCAAATAGAGTCGCCAAAGGAGTTATATTAATGATAAAAGTAGATTTTAGGTGGGGAAATTGTTGCAACGGGATCTGATGACAATACAATAATAGTTTGGAATGTTAGTAAAAGTTCCTAAGAGAAGTTATAAAGATTATCTGGTCATATGGGACCAATCAATCATATTTAATTTGCACCTAACTCAGTTTTATTCGTCTCTGCCTCTTTTGACAAAACTCTTAGAATATGGTCTGCAAGTACTTATAATTGTATGGGAGTTCTTAAAGGGCATGTTTCAGAGGTCTATTTATTAAGTTTTAGTAGAGATTCAAAATGGATTATTTCTGGTTCTAAAGACTCCACCCTTTAAGTTTGGAATATGACATAGAAAAAGTGAGCATTTTAGCTTCCAGGACATGCTGATGAGATATATTCTATTGATTGGAGTGTAGATGGAGAAAAAATGGTCAGTGGTGGAAAAGATTGTATGGTTAGAATATGGAAAAATTAATAAATATAATTTTTTAATTATTTTCTTCTGTATTTTGATTTCTTTAGTTTATTCTTCGAAGTTAAAATAATATGAATAATAAGACTGTTAGAAATATTATTGATATTATTATAATTGTAGATGTATAATCGGTTTCTTTATATTTTTCAAGATTACTTTATTTTTAAACAATTTTATCTTAATTTTTAGTTTCTAATGGATTGTAGTTTTTATTAAAACTAGATTTCTATTATATATTTTATTAGTTAATCTTTTATTAAGTTTATTATTTAATTTTCTTATCCTAAGATTATGCGATTTGATTACCTATAACACTTTTTTACTATAAAGATTGATTTAAAGTATATGTATCTTAAGCTGTTGAGTTTTAAACTACATGAGATTAAATACTAAATTTATAAACCCCTTATTCTAATTATTCATCCACAAATTGATATGTTTTTATAGATATAGATTAAGACTATTAATCAATAAATAAAAACTATGTTTATGAATTAATAGTAATATTTTTTGTTTAAATGTTATAGCCGTTTTCTAATAAATTTATCATTTCTATTTATATCTTATTTTCTGAGATATAAACTATTTAATAGAACATTTTATTATCAATTGCAGAAAAATTAAATGTTAAATAGTTTTATAAATTTATATTAAAATTTATCGCTTTTCTAGTAAAATATAAAAAATCTAATTATTCTAAATTTATTTCAGTTTATTCTTCATTTAACTCTGTTTAATTAAAAGTTAACAAAACATAATTTTAAATATCAGTAAAAACACAATGTTTAAAGAGCAGACAAGAAAAACTATAGGGATTAATATCTAATTCGCTTAAATCTAACTATAGGTTATTTGAGAAGCTTTGATTATCAAATTAATACAAAGAACAAATTATAAATAAATTATCACTATATAATAAGCTTATATAAAAATAATAATCATCTTAAGAGAACTATGTTTCTAAATATAAAATCTAAGAGTTAAACTACTCTTTTCATATAACTTCACTTGATATTAAAATATTATTAAAATTAATTAAATCAAAAACAAGTATAATTTATTAATTGTCAAAATTTGAGCTTAGCAAAAATGTTATATATTTTTCATTAATTTGATTTTTAGAATTTATATATTTTACATCGTCACAATTTTAATCAAAAGTTTAATTATATGTCTAATTAGAATTAGTATTTTCAATATGAATTTAACATATTTAAGATTATGAAATTATTTTTATGATTATATTATTGGTTAATTCATAGTTAAATATTTTTAAATAAGAATTATTAGTGTTTAGAAATGATTATTTAAAAATCATTTTTGTATTTATTGTAGATATATTTATATTTGCTTAGTTATTTTAATTATCAATTTATTTTTTTATTGTTTAAGTATATTTATTCTTACTAAAATATCAAAGCTAATTATTCTTTAAGTCTTAATAGTTTATTGAATTTAAATTAACAAATAATTCTAAAATATACTTTAGTTCATTATTAAGTATTAAAATCCTAGTGGAGCCAAAATTATTATTTTGTATTTTTATTTAAATATTTTTATAATTTAAATCTGTAGAATTTTAGATATCCCAGAATTTATAATGAAAAACATTTTTATAATTTAAAATAAAACAAGAGATTTTTAATGAATTATTTTATGCAAATAAAATACACGATTTATTTTCATTTAAATAGTCTCCACTGATAAACTATGAGTTTTTTATTATTTAAATTTATATATCTTAGTAATAAACATATATATCTAAATCTGATTGAATAAATATAAAGTATTGTAAAATATAATACTTTGTATTATTTTTACTTTTTAATATAGATAGCATAATGCTAAACTCTTTAATAGATAAAATCTCCAATTCTTTTTCTACAAGATTTGTCTTATAATAGTTTATATTAATTTAAATTTCATTTTCTTAGCTATCTATACTTGATGATATTATTAAATTATTTTAAATTTAATAAATTTATTATTAACCTATATTTAGTTCTTTGCTTTTTTAATTAATAAACTCATTGAAGTATTAAGAGGTGTTATTTTCTAAATTTAAATAGTTTAAATATAAAATAAATAATTTCGTACAAATTATTATTTATTATTCATTGTATTATTAATCTAGTTTAATATGAATATATTCCATAATTGGAATTTCTATAATAAAAATATTCTATAAATTAAATAATATTAGGTAATTATTATAAAATATGAATTAATTTAACTTTTATTATTATAAATTAATTTCTTTAAAATAATCAAAAATATTAATCGAATAATTAATAAATGAAGCCTTTTAATTTATTTAAATCTATACTAAATCTAAAATCTAATTATCATAGTTGCCTAACAAATTCTAATTAATAAAATTAAAATTCGTAGACTATACTGTATATTATTTCTTTTAATAAACATACCCTATAATTTCAATCAGTTCAGAGTTAACAATATCCTAATTAGATTTATATTACAGTTTTTACTAATTTTATTCGCAATCCTAATAAAAAAGCTTATTTTTTTATAAATAAATTATTTATTATCTATTTGAGAAAGATGTTATTATCATAGGAAGATTTTCAATATTTTAATTTTCAAAATTCAAAAAAGAGTTTTATTTATTAAATTCAAAATTTATTAATTAAAATTAGTTTTCTTTATTATTTTTAACTAAAAAAGTTAATCTTAAATTATCATTAAAAGAAAAATCTAATAACTGCTTTTAATATTAAGATTTAGGCAAAATTGTATCTAAATAAAACGGGCCTTTTTAAATTTTTCAATGATAATCTAATTCATAATATACAATATTTTATTTAGATTAATAAATTATATAAAGTTTGTTATTTTCAATTTAAATTAGATAGTTTGGAATTATATTAAAAGTTGCCTCAATCCATGTAAATTAAATAGATATTTACTCCTTAGCATTAGAATATAAAAACAAATCCACTTTATTATCTTTTGTGTCATATTAAATCTCGTAATATTATGTCAAATAGTAAATAATATTATTTTATGTAATATTATGATCAATTGGTTTTTTACTTAAAACATTTGATAAATTCTTTTTCATATATTAAGAAAACTTATTAAGACTTTTAATCATCCAATTTTCTTCTCATTTTCATATTTAGTGTATAATTTAAAAGGAATTAAACTAGCTAATTTTCTTATCTTCAATTTCATAATATCTTTCTATAAATTGAATTATTGTTTTTATATTTCCTTCTAATTTGATTCTATCTTTAAAATCATCCTAATTTAAAGGGTTTTCAATTTCTATTAAAATATATTTACTTGCTATCGTTCTTTTTTAAGTGATACTTAGTATAATACTAAGATTATCATCATTATATTAAAAGAAAACTTTTGTTTCTTTACTAAATATCTCTTTAGCCAATCAAATATTATCAATGGATATAGATGAAAGCTAAATATCATGTTCTTTATAAAAAGCTATTCAGTTAAAATATATAACCAATTCAAAACAATTTCCTTCAATTTTTATAGATGATTAATTAAGGACATTATTTCTAACTTAGTGACAAAAATAATCATCATCTATTAAGTCTTAAGTGTCCCATTCTTCTTATTAGTCTTATTAAATTCTTTATTATGAGTTTTGTAATTCTTTAGTTGGATTAATAATTTTTATCGAATTCTTATTTTAAAGAAACAATTATTCAATTGTAAAAATATCATCCTATTCATTATTTATATCAATAACAATCAATTTTAATATATGACATATTTATATTAAAAAAATAAATAAATTCATTTTACTTTATAAATATAAAAATGAATAAAAAAATATAAAAATAGAAAGAAAATCAGAAAAAGTTTTATAACTAAAAACCTACCTTAGAAATTGTTGATAAATAGAATAATGATTTAATATAATAAGAGACAAAATGTATTGTTGATCCAAGCGATATTTAGAATTGGATAAAATATATCGTTTCTAATTTAGAATAAAATGAAACATAAAAAGCTATAAAAATATGCTACTAAGCCCTTTCTTAGATTCCTTAAAACCTTACTAAAGAAAGAATTGAAATTTGGAAATTATTATCAAATATTTATTTTTAGTTTGATTTAGAAGGAATTAAAGAAATTATTTAAAATCTTAAAAACACAATTTATGAATAAGAAGTTATATCTCATATAAGAAAATATTAATTAGAAAACGAATTATTTGAATAAGCCTAAGAAACAACAACAATTTTAAGTAAGATCGTAAAAGATAAAAAGTTAGCTTTTTTATTATAAACAGAGTTATTAATAAAATAAAGATAATCATTAAATTAATAATGAGAACTACATTAGCATAATTTAAATGAAATTATTAGAAGAGCTAAATAGTCCATATAATAATAATCCTTAATAGAAGAATTTTTAATAGATTATTCTAAACAAGAATATTAATTCGGAAATAGTGAGTTTGGTAGAGATTAATTAGAAAAGATTTTATTAGACTTTCCAAATAAAAATTTGGTATGGAATTTATATATAGATTTTGAAATAAAATATGTAAAGGATTTGGATCATATAAGAAGTCTATTTGAATGATTGATTTCTATACCACATAAGTTAAAGGTTGCAAAAGGTTTTTTTAAGAAATATTACGAATTCGAATAGAAATACGGTAGTTAGAAATTTCAAGTAATTGTTAAAGAAAAAGCTTAGTAATATGTTGAGAATCATTTTAATAAATAATTTGGATTTTAAATATTATTTAGATTAGTTTTCTTTTTTTATAATTTGTTCATAGAATTTGTCTAAAACATTTTAACCTATTTACATAAATTATTTGTAGTTTAATATATTATGAGAGATATTTCCTTGATTATAAGATTTTTATGTAATTTTATCTAAATCCTGTTCATTTATATTTTTATCAACATATATTAACGATTCATTGATCTCTCCCTATTCAATTAAAGGTATTTTTTTGTTTTATAAAATATTTGAATATTGCTCAATTATTCTTTAAATTTTTAATTCAATTTATTATAAATATATTTTGAATTTTAAACTCTTATTATTTTATATTTATAATTACTAAGAATCAGATAGGTTACAATCTAAGAATTAAAAAATACTTTCTAATTCTTATTATAAAGTCTATATAATTTCTAATAACTTTTGATTTTTAATTTAATAATTTTAAGTTTTTTATTCACTTTATTGAATTTATATATGAATATTTAGCATATTTTAAGATTTAAAAGACTATTATTAAATCAAGAATTCTTATTTTGATTGCTTTTATTTTTGTAAATCTAAAATTTATAAATCTTGAGTTTTGATTTAACTTTAAATATCATTGTATTAATTAAAAAGAGATTAGTTCTCAAAATCCTTTTATTAGAAAAAATCAACAATTTCTTAAAAGCTATTTAAATTAGTTGCTAGATTTAATCAATTTAAAATCTTTGTAATTTTTTAATAATTTTTTTCTAAAATTAAAATATTCTTATTTCCATTCTTTCATTAATATTCCAACTTTTTATATTATTAAATATCAAAATTTAAATCTTATTAGGAAATATTTTATTTAGATTATTAGAAATTTTTTGGATTTTATTATTAATTAACAAGTTATACTATTTGCTATTCATAATCCTTTTCTAAATCCCATTTAACTTTTAGCTAATCTTCTATTTATTTAACCAAAATATCTTTATCTTATAAAGATTGATTTGAATAATTAATTATTTTTGAAATTTAATTTTTGATTTATTAAAGTTATTTTATTAATTTATTATAAGTTTACTCAAAAATAATCTTCTCTGCTTAAAGAGAATCAAGCTTTGCTCTTAGTTAAATATTTATTGATGCTTAAGTATTAAATTTTTATTTAAATTTATCTAATCGATTTTCTAATATTTTAATATTGTTTTATTATTAATATGGTGAGATTTATTAATTTTATAACTGATTTCTTTAATCCTATATTTTAATGATCATGTGCTTAAAGGTTTATATTTATTCGTTTAAAGTTAACATTTCTAAATGTTGTGATTTAAGTTTTTGCTAATAAAACTCAATTTATTTCAATATTTTATCATTCTATAATATATTTAATGATATATCAGTTGCCTTTTTTTATTTAAATTTTATTAACTCATTTTTAATTGCTTGGTTCTCTTTTTTAAGAAAATTATTTTTGAAATTTTGCTTTTAATTGAATGCCTTTGTTTCATTTGCAAAAGCATCTCTATCTTATACAGAAACAATAAATTTTTAAATGTTTTTCGAATTTTCATTAAAACCTAACATTATTAATAATTTAAATTAATTAATTTTTCTATTACTATTTTTTTTTTGAAATTTTTGCTTAATTTATTATTTTTATTCCACAAATCTATTTTTTCTATCAGTTTTACCTAAAGATTTCTTTGAATTTTATTATTTAGTACTAATTCCAATGTTTTTAAAATATTACTGAGTTTAATATTATTATTTCATATCTTAAAAGCTTATATTTGATCTTAATTTATTATTCCTAATCTATAGTCCTAAAGAAACAGGAACTAATTTATCCTTACTAACGCTTGTGCCATTTTATTTTTTTAATTCTATTATTTTTTTTCCATAAAATTTATATACCAATTAGTTTAATTATTTTTTTTATTAATTTTATATTCCTTATTAATATTTGCTATTGTTTATTGTATTTATTAATAAGTAAATTAATTTTTTAAATTCAATAAAATATTAAGCTATTCTAATGCCTTGTCTAATTATTAAAAATAATCTTTTTTATTTAAAGAAGTTTAAAATTTATTTATTAAATAATTACTTCTATTTTTAAGTTATTAGTTAGTTGGTGCTTTTACTAATGAGTCATAACGTGATTCGTCACTTTTATTTTTACTTTTAAACCCTCCAAAACCTCTATTGTTATTTTGATTTGACCTATTTTTGTTTCTATTAATTTTGAATTTATTTGGTAATAAATCAATTAAAGAAATCTTTTTAAAATTAAATTAGTTTAATTTATATATAACAAATCAAAGATATGTTTAAAAATCGATAACTGAATATTCTAACTTAAACTATAAAGGAATAATAAATATTTCTTTCAATTCCTCATAATATTAGGAAATAGCGTTAATTTCAATAATTTAATCCGAATTTAATACAAAATCAAAATTAAAAAAATTTTCTACCAGCTTTTATTCATCGTAAAGTTTAATACCATGTCTTTAAACGTTAAAATATTTTAAATAATTATCTAATTGACTAATTATTTATTCGTAAGAAAATTATTAAAAATTAAATATTTCTAATAGAAATTCTTCGATTTTATTATCTATTTTATTTTAGGATTTTATTTTTTGAAATTCTTTTAATATTTAAAAACATATTATTCCATCTTTAAATATTTTTTCTTATGGGTTTTCAAGAAAATAATTTTTATGATAATCAATAAGTAATTTTTCTATTTATTAAAACCTAAAATTTAAATGATCAACTTAATCACTTTCATTAAAAATATTATTTAATTCTTTAAAAATTAAACTATACAATAAATTATATTAAACCCATTAACATTAGTTTATTTAAGATATAACTTTCATAATAATTTTTTACTTAATCTCTTTAAAATTCTTTTTATTTTCTAATTGTTACCATATTTCTAATTTTTGAGCCATGTTAATATACTCTATAAAGGCATTTTCATTTTTAACTTTAAAATTATTATACGTTAAATCAATAGACTTTTTATTATGCTAATTTATAAACATTGGTTACCAAGATTTAAATAATATTATTATGAAAATTATTTTCATTTATAAATTTATAAAATAATTTAATCAAATTTTGGTAGTATTAAAATAAAATTAATTAAATTAAATTTGACAGTTATTTATTTAAACTTTTTAATTTAAAAAGCTTGTTTATTTTAGTAAATAATCGCATAATGTATTTTTAGTTAATTATACCTCTTATTCAAACTAATCTTTAATATAGTATTTTGAGTTTTCTTCATTGTAGATCTTTAAAATCTATTCTAATCTAAAACAGATTTATTAATTAATTATCTCATCCTTAGTTTTATAATCTAAAAATAAACATTCTTAATTCTGCAAACAACCCTATGCATCAAAATTAAAATCCTAACAAATAACCTATGATGAATCATTTTAACTTATTTGTATTAAACTGATAATGAATATAATTTTATATATTAAATTGATACTTATTTTTTTCATTATAATTAATTATAAATCTTAAAGTGAATTCTCTTATAAATGTTCTTATATATCTTCTTAATCTAAGCTAAAATCAAAATCTTTATTATTTAATCAACTGTATTAATATCTTAAAATAATATTCTTTTCTTCTTAACTGTATTTCTATTTATTTTTTAATTTATCATCAATTTTTTATTAAAACTCAAAGGTTTTTAAAGCTTTTATACTTGATATATCATTTTTATATATTAATATAAATATCTAATATTAGTTATGAGTCTTAATTTATAATAATCTTCGTATTTTACCATTAACTAAAAATGCATTTCTGATATCATTTATATTTAGAAAGGATTCTTAATGTATTTTAATTATAAATGTTCATTAGTCAGGAATTTATTCAAATATTTTTTTAGTAATTTTTCAACGTTATTATTCTATTGTTTCTTCTGGCTATTTTAAAGGGTTATTATATTAAATAATTTTCACTGTATTGATGAATCTTTTAGCATTTTATGTTTCTTAATTTTACTGCTTTTTAGTCTTTTAATTTCTTTTATTAATTAAAAAATAATAAATTTTTTCTGAAATATTATCAAATAAAGGAAAATCGATAGTATATAAAGATCTATCTAAGTTTTAAATTAAAATATCTCTTTAGCTAATAAATTGATTTTTCATTTATATTTTATAAATTATTTATATATATTATATTGTTTGTATAAAGTGGGGTTTGGGGTTTGGGGTTTGGGGTTTGGGGTTTGGG
>JACCDV010504481.1_pt1 | contig 10020 bp, 12 predicted proteins | sample 7446131 | NCBI WGS metagenome assembly JACCDV01 (sample SAMN15323448, study PRJNA562643) | freshwater metagenome | isolation source: river surface water | place: USA:Blue River Watershed | collected 2017-08-17
ATATACATGGAATGGAAAACTTTTGCGCCCTGCGCGTGTGGTCGTCTCTAAATAATAATCAAATAATTAATAAATATGCCAAAAATAATAGGAATTGATCTTGGAACCACTAACTCAGCCGTTGCTTTTGTTGGATCAGACGGCAAGCCAGAAATATTAGAATCTTCCGAAGGAGCGAGAACCTCTCCTTCAATAGCGGCTGTTAATAAGAGTGGAGAAAGATTAGTTGGTGTTCTTGCTAAGCGCCAATCAATTACGAATCCCGCAAACACTATCTTTTCGGTTAAAAGACTTATCGGTCGCAAGTGGAGCGATGAAGATGTTCAGCGTGACAAAAAATGGTTACCTTATGAACTTAGAGAGTCTAAAGAAGGAGGTGTTGAGATTAAATTAGGCGATAAGTGGATGAAGCCGGAAGAAATATCGGCAATGGTGCTTGGCAAACTTCGCACTGACGCTGAAATGCGACTCGGTGAAAGAATAGAAGAAGCGATTATAACCGTTCCTGCTTATTTTAATGATTCACAGCGCCAAGCAACTAAAAATGCTGGTGAAATTGCTGGTTTAAAAGTTAAAAGAATATTAAATGAGCCCACTGCTGCGGCGCTTGCTTATGGCTTAAATAAGGGTCAAAACGAAAAAATTGTTGTATATGATTTTGGTGGCGGTACTTTTGATGTTTCTGTTCTTGAAGTAGGAGATGATACCGTTGAGGTTAAAGCGACCGGAGGCGACACTCATTTAGGTGGAGATGATTTTGACAAAAAACTAAACGAATATGTTGTCGCGGAATACAAAAAAAACGAAGGGATAGATATTTCTAAGGACCCCTTGGCATTACAGCGACTTAAAGAAGCAGTAGAGCGGGCCAAACACGAGCTTTCCTCATCTGTGGAAACCGAAATTAATCTGCCTTACATTACCTCTGATTCTGCTGGGCCTAAGCATCTTTTAATGAAAATTAGTCGCGCGAAATTAGAAGAACTTGTCGCGGAATATGTTGAACGAGCAGAAAAAATAACAAAAGACACAGTTAAAGAAGCGGGCTTTGCTGTATCTGATATTAACGAAATAATTCTAGTTGGCGGACAAACAAGAATGCCTGCTATTCAAGCATCAGTTAAAAAATTATTTGGGAAAGATCCTCATCGTGGTATTAATCCTGACGAAGTTGTGGCACTTGGCGCCGCTATTCAGGGCGGAATTTTTCAGGGAGATGTTAAAGACATTCTTCTTTTGGATGTAACTCCACTTACTTTAAGCATAGAAACTCTTGGCGGAATAGCTACTCCAATGATTCCGAAAAATACAACTGTTCCTACAACTAAAACACAAATATTTTCAACTGCCGCTGATAATCAAATGTCTGTGGAGATTCATATAACTCAAGGAGAACGCGGAATGGCAAGCGATAACAAAACTCTTGCTAAATTTATTCTTGATGGCATTCCTCCATCGCCACGAGGTCTGCCGCAAATTGAAGTTTCTTTCGACATAGACGCAAATGGCATATTAAGCGTTAAGGCCGTTGATAAAGCAAGCGGCAAAAGTCAGTCAGTGCGCGTTGAGGCGCAAACCTCTCTTTCTAAAGAGGAAATAGAGCGATTAAAAAACGAAGCGGCTGCAAATGCCGAAAGCGATAAAATGAAGACAATGCTCGTTGAAGCAAAAAATAGGGGAGAGACTCTCGTATATTCTGCAGAGAAATCTTTAAAAGACGCGGAGGGCAAAATTGACGCATCTATTAAATCCGAAATAGAAGAAAAAATTAGCAGTTTGCGCTCTGCTCTAAGCACTGATGATTTGGAGAAAATTGAGTCTTCTGTCTCGGACCTTTCTGCCTCTATTCAAAAAATAGGAGAAAGCTTATATAATAAAAAAGATGATGGAAAATCCAATGGAGACGGAGAAGAGCAGGAGCCAAAAGATAACGAGCCTGTTTCGTCCTAAGTCTGACAGCCAAGAGACTCATAAAGGAGAGGGTATATCTCGACGCGAAGAAGAGATGAGAAGAAAGGCGGAAAAATTAGCTCGAGAAGGCCTTTCTGATTCTGATTATTCGCTTCTTAAAATTTTCGCGGTTATTATAGCCACAACTATTTCTGCCTTGCTCTTTAGTTACGCTTTGATTTTTTGGCCTTTTTTCTATGCCGTTGTCGCAGGATTTTTTTCTGTTTCTCTAATCGCGCTTGTACCGCTTCTTATAAAATCTTGGTCTTTGAATCTTGCTTCTGCGTTTACGATTTCTATAGCTTTTATACTTCCTTTATTTTTTCTTAAAAATATTCCTCCTATTCCCGCGGGCATTGTGGCAATATTTTCTATTATTGTGCTTATGGGAGGTTTTATCTCTGCAAAGAGAGAATTAAATAATTCTCTGCGAATAAGTTTTACTAAGTTTTCTGGCGCAATAATCGCGAGAGCGCTTACTGTTATCGCTCTCGTTTTAGCTGTTGCTTACGGCTGGAATTTTCAAGCGAGAGCTCTTTTTTCAGACCAATTTATAAGCACAATGATGACTTTTGCCTCTCCTCTTATAGAACAGCGCATTCCTGGATTTACGCCGCAGATGGAATTAAATATATTTTTTGATACATTTGTGAGGCAGTCTTTCGCGCAACACGATGCCGCTAACTTTACTCTTTTGCCAATCAATTTACAGCAACAACTTATTAGTCAATCTACTATAAATCTATATCAGACGATTGAAAATAGTTTGGGTATGGATATAAATCTTAAAGCGTCGTTTCAAGAAAGCTTAAAAACTATTATTTTAGAAAAAGTTGTTGTTCCTATAGAAGCGATTCCTGCCGAACACCTTGCTCTTATCGCTACAGCTATTATCTTTATTGCCGTTAGAGGGCCATTTTGGCTTTTGAGCTGGCTTGTAATGGCCGTTTCTTTTATCTTATTGCAACTACTACTTGTAACAAAGTTCGCAGAGACTTATCTTGAACCTAGAAGCAAAGAAATAATTTTAATTAAATAAATTTATAAAAATAATAATGAAAAAAGATTATTACGATATTCTTGGTGTTCAAAAAAATGCCACAGAAGAAGAAATTAAAAAAGCCTATCGCAAACTTGCTCATCAATATCATCCGGATAAAACGGGCGGTAGCGCTGATAAGTTTAAAGAGATAAGCGAGGCCTATCAGATTCTTGCTGATAAAGAAAAAAGAAGCCGCTATGACCGGTTTGGTTCTGCTACCGCTGACTGGCAAGGAGGAGGATATCCTTTTTCCGGTATGAGTGGAATGCGTGGAGTTAATTTTGATTTTGGCAATTTTGATATGGGAGATTTATCAGGTATTTTTGAAGGGATTTTTGGAGGCATGGCGGGAGGAGTCGCTCGTCCGACGCAAAGAAAAGGGTCGGATATGGAGGCAGTTGTAGAAATTACGCTTGAAAAAGCCGTAAGCGGCATTACAATACCAATAGTTCTTAAAACATTTATAAATTGTGTCGCGTGCAAAGGCAAAGGACACGACCCTAAAAAAGGATTCACAAAATGTCATGTTTGTGGCGGTTCTGGCGGCGTAAGAGAAGTTAAAAAGACTATTTTAGGCTCTTTTTCCAGAGTATCTGTTTGTAAAGACTGCGATGGCGCGGGAGAGAAACCCATTAGTCCATGCAAAGAATGCGGAGGCAAGGGAAGAGTAAAAGGAGAAAGAAAAACAGAAGTTGATATTCATCCAGGGGTCGTTGATGGACAAATTATTAAGATTAAAGGAATGAGCGAAGCGGGCGAAAAAGGAGCAGATGCCGGTGACTTATACGTGAGAGTAAGGGTATTACCGCATAAAGTCTTTGTAAGACACGGAGACGACTTAATTATTTCTAAAGAAGTTAAATTTTCCGATATTTTGCTTGGCAATCCGATTAGCGTGCAAACAATTCGTGGTAAAGAAGCACGGATATCGCCTGCTTCCGGGGCAAGCATTCGCAAGGAAATAAGAATTAAAGGAGAAGGAGTTACTTCAAAAGGGGATTTAATTGTGGTGCTTGATATTCAGGTTCCTCAAAAAATAGACGAAAAGACAAAGAAAGCACTTGAAGAATTAAAAGGCGGGTGGTAGGATATTTCTATGGTTTCCGCCCATAACTCAATGGTAGAGTAGTTGCCTTTTAAGCAAAAAGTTGGAGGTTCGAGTCCTCCTGGGCGGACTTGGATTTTTATCCAAAAAACACATTTTTAAAAAACAATGAAAAACAAAATAATTTTCTTATTTCTTTTAACGGTTGTCGCTATTGCTGCCGCTTTTTTTGTGCTACCGTCTTCAATTGGCGATGAGGTAGCTGAAATTATTCCCGTAAGAATTCCTAATCTTTTTTTGAACGAATTTTTGCCGTGGAGACTTGGTCTTGATCTTGTTGGCGGCACGGCTCTTGTTTACGATATTGACCTTACGGAAGTCCCTCGGGAAAAAGTAGACTCTGTAGTGAACGGCTTAAGAGACGTTATTGAAAGAAGAGTTGATCTTCATGGCGTTGCCGAACCAAGAGTACGCATTATCGCGCAAGGAGAAAGAAGACAACTTCTTGTAGAACTTGCTGGTATAAGTGATATTAGCGCCGCCGTTCAAGAAATAGGGGAAACTCCTTTTCTTAATTTTGGAGAAAATTGTGTTATTACGGAAGATACTATGACTTGCGACCCAACCGGACTTTCGGGCAAGCATATTCAGCGCGCCTCTGTCTCTACAGACCAACTAGGTATCATTATGCCGGTTGTTAGTCTTGAATTTAACGCAGAAGGAGCTAAATTATTTGAAGAAATTACAGCAAGAAATATCGGACAACAAGTAGCTATTTTTCTTGACGGTATTCCGGTAAGCGCTCCCGTCGTTCAAGAGAAAATAATTGGTGGCAATGCGCAAATATCTGGAGGAGACATGACTCTTGAATCAGCTCATCAACTTGTAGAGAGATTCAACGCTGGCGCTCTTGCCGCCCCTATTCGGCTTGCGAGCCAGCGCGCGGTTAATGCTACCGCTGCCGAAGACTCTCTCCATCGTATTCTTTTTGCGGGAGCAATCAGTATTTTACTTGTTATTATTTTTATAATCGCTGTTTATAAGAAAAATGGCATTATTGCTGGCGTTTCTCTTTTGCTCTATGTTATTTTTTCCCTTGCTATATTTAAACTCATTCCTGGCTTTACTATGAGTCTTGCAGGTATTACCGGTTTTATTTTATCTATAGGAGCGGCGCTTGACGCGAACATTCTTATTTTTGAAAGGACAAAAGAAGAGTCTCGTGAGGGAACGCGTGGTCTTGCGGCTGTTGAGTCCGGATTTAAGTTTGCTTGGTCTTCTATTAGGGACTCAAATATCAGCACGATTCTTACCGCGTTTGTTCTTTATTTATTAACTACAGGTTTTGTGCAAGGATTTGCTTTAACTCTTCTCATTGGTATCCTTATTAACCTTGCTATGACTTATGTTGTTACTAGAAATTTATTAAAAATATTTCCAGGCAGGGCGACAAAATAAAAAAATTATACAAAAAATAATAAAATGAAACTAAATATAATCGGAAATAAAAAATGGTTTCTTGCTTTATCTGCGACTTTTATGATTTTGTCCATCATCGCTATCGCTATATTTGGCTTTACTCCGGGTATTGATTTTACAAGCGGGACAATGTGGCAAGTTGCTATTCCAGATACCGATGAACGCGCTGTTCGCGAATTTGCGGAAAATGACCTTAATCTTGATTCTCCTATCATCTCTTATGATGCGGCCACAGAATCATATGTTTTAATTTTTAGGGAGATTGCTGGAGCAGAACATGTCGCTTTTAGAGAAAGTTTGCTTGCCCGCTTTCCTCAAGCGCAAGAACTTGATTTTGGAACAACCTCTCCATCTGTTTCTGCTGAATTAACGAATAGAGCAATATGGTTAGTCGCTTTAGTTGTTACTCTTATTTTATTTTATGTTACTTATACATTTCGCAAAATATCGTGGCCTGTCAAGTCATATAAATATGGATTTGTGACTCTTGTGGCTTTGGCTCACGACACTTTAATAGCAGCAGGATTTTTTGCTATCATCGGTCATTTAATGGGTACTCCTATGGACACCTATTTTATTGTCGCGCTTCTTACGGTTGCTGGCTTTTCTGTGCAAGACACTATTGTTATTTTTGACCGTATTCGTGAAAAACTCTTAGGACAAAAAGGAAAAGTTGATTTTTCAGAAACCGCGAATAAAAGCGTAAATGAGGTCTTTATGAGATCTCTTATTACCGCGGCAGGCGTAATGATTGCTTTACTTGTTGTTTCTATCTTTGGTCCGCTCTCTATGAGGTATTTCGCTCTTACTATGCTTGTTGGAATGTTTTTTGGCACTTATTCTTCTATTTTTGTTGCAACTCCTCTTCTTACTATTTGGCATAATTTTGATTCTAAGAGGCGGATATTAAATAAATAGTTTTATTATTGACTAACTTATTTATTACATATTAGTATGTACTGGCGGTTATAATTGACTAAGTAGATTAACGCATGCTAATATCAAAACATCAATGATTGTTACAGGAGTGGTTATTGAATCTTTACCGGCAACGACTTTTAAAGTTAAGTTATCTGATGGCAAAGAGGTCTTAGCTTATCTTGCGGGAAAAATGAGAAAACACCACATTCGCATTGTTCCGGGCGATAAAGTTTCGGTAGAGATGACTCCTTATGACGATCGTCGTGGACGAATTTCAAGAAGATTATAAAACTATGAAAGTCAGAGCATCTGTTAAAACATTATGTAAAAATTGCAAAATAGTCCGTCGTAAAGGACGGATTTATGTGATTTGTAAAAAAACGCCGAAACACAAACAAAGACAAGGTTAATATAATTTAAATTAAACACAACAAATGAGAATAACAGGCATAAATATTCCAGATGAAAAGCGCATTGAAGCTGCGTTGACTTATATTTATGGGATAGGACCAACATTAAGCAAGGATATTCTTGTCGCGACAGGTATTGACCCTGATAAAAGAGCAAAAACTTTAAGTTCGTCTGAGATAAGCAAGATTAAAGATATTTTGACCGCTTCTTATAAAATAGAGGGAGAACTAAGAGTTGTTATAAAACAAAATATTGCTAGACTGAAAGACATCCGAGCTTACCGAGGTACTCGTCACGCGAAACATTTGCCTGTCAGGGGACAGCGCACGAAAACAAATTCTCGTACTGTTCGTGGCAATATTAGGAAAACAGCAACGAGCGGTAAAAGAAAAGTAGAGCTTAAATAAACAACTATGGGTAAAAAAAGAGTTATAACTAAAGATACAGAAGCGCAAGAAGCAAAGCTTGGAGGGACATCAAAAAAGTCTTTAAAAAGCATTGATTCGGGCTGTATATACATCAATGTTTCCTTTAATAACACAATGATTACTGTTACTGATCAAAAAGGAAATGTCGTAACTTGGGCGTCCGCTGGCTCGCTTGGATTTGCTGGTCCTAAAAAAGCGACGCCATTTGCCGCGCAAAAGGTGGTTGCCACTATCGCGGAAAAAATTGCCAAAACAGGACCTTTTAATGTAGATGTTATTGTTTCTGGCGTTTCTGTCGGACGAGATTCTGCTATTCGCTCGCTGATTAATCATGGATTTAATATTAATTCCATTAAAGACGTTACTCCTATCCCACATAATGGTCCTAAGCCTAAAAAAGTAAGAAGAGTATAAAATAATATGAGAATCTTAGAAAAAAAAGAAAGAGCTCTTGGGGCTAGATTGTTTTTAAAAGCAGATCGTTGCAATTCTGTAAAGTGCGCTGGCTCTAAAAGACCTTATAAACCCGGACCGCATACTAAATCATTTAAAAAAGTAAGCGAATATGGTCGCCAACTCGCTGAAAAACAAAAAATAAGATTTAGTTATGGCTTAACTGAAAGTCAGCTTAAAAAATACTTTTTCGCCGCAGAAAGTGGTAATGCTCCTACCCATGAAACGCTAGTAAGAATTTTAGAATCTCGCTTAGATAACGCTATTTTTCGCGCTGGTTTTGCTGGTTCTCGTCGAATTGCTAAGCAACTTATCGGGCATGGCCACATTATGGTTAATGGTCGTAAAGTTACTATATCGTCATATTTAGTGCGAGCAGGCGATCTTTTATCTTTAAGACCAGAGTCTATTACGCATCCCATTTTTATTGCACTAGATGAAAAATTTAAAAATTTTGAAACTCCTGAATGGATAAAGCTCAATAAAGAAAAAAAGACAGCCCTTATTAGTGTAGACCCTAAGGGGACTGAGATGCCTTTTGATATAAATTTAGTCGTAAATTTTTATTTAAAATAACAAAAATATTAAAAAATGTATTACGCATATTTAAGCGATAGCATAAAAGTAAAAAAAGTTTCTGATGATGGACGCAAAGGTTCGTTTAGTATTGAGGGTCTTTTCCCCGGATATGGCTTTACTTTGGGCAATAGCTTGAGGAGGGCTCTCCTTTCGTCTATTCCTGGGGGAGCTGTAACACAGTTTAAAGTTAAAGGAGCGCTTCATGAGTTTTCTACTATCCCAGGGGTGATGGAGGATTTGGTAGAAATTGGAATGAATCTAAAAAAACTACGTTTTAAATTTAATGCTGACGAGCCTCAAGTTTTGGTTATTAAAGCTAAGGGAGTAAAAGAAGTTACTGGCGCGAATGTTGAGCTAAATATTCAGGCAGAAATAGTCAATCCGGAAGTTAAGCTTTTTACTATCACTGATAAAAAAACAGAGGTTGAAATAGAATTAACTGTTGAAAAAGGACTGGGTTATGTGCCCGTTGAAAAAAGAAAACAAACAAGACTAGGAGTTGGAGAAATTGCTCTTGACGCTATTTTTACTCCTGTAGTAAACGTGAGTCTTAATGTAGAAAATATGCGCGTTGGCGATAGAACAGACTATAATCGTTTAAACATAATCGTTGAGACTGACGGCTCTATTTCTCCATCTAGCGCTATGCATAAAGTTTCTCGCATTCTCGTGGATCACTTTACAAAAATCGGCAATCTAGAAGAAGAGCTTGAAAATAAAGAATAATACTAGTAGTATTTTGTACTATGCGACATAAACGAAAAGGCACAAAATTTGGCAGAAAAAAGGGCGATAGGAATAATTTTCTATCGGTTCTTCAACATAATCTTATAATGAATGGAGGCATTAAAACTACTGTTGCGCGAGCAAAGGTTTTAAGGCCAAGAATTGAAAAAATGATTACTGTCGCCAAAAAACAAGACTTATCATCAATTAGGCTTCTAAAAAGAAGACTGCCTGAAAAATCTGTTTTTAAGCTTTATCACGAAGTTGCTCCAAAATATACTGAAAAAAAAGGAGGGTACTTAAAAATTATCAAGACTACCGAACATAGGAAACGAGATGGCGCGGATATGGTAGAAATTAAATTTGTTTAAAATGGATATTATTATTGACGCAAAAAAACAAAGACTTGGAAGATTGGCAACAAAAATTGCCGTTATTTTGCAAAATAAAAATAGCGTGACTTATGAACCCCGCCTTGAGGGCGGGAATCGAGTAATTGTAAAAAATATCACCGATATAGAAATAAGCGGCAATAAAGCAGATCAAAAAATATATTACAGACATACCGGTTATATGGGCCACTTAAAAGAAAAAACTTATAAAGAGGCTTTTGCAAAAAACCCCGCTTGGGTTTTGCGTCACGCCGTTGCCGGAATGCTTCCTAAAAACAGACTGCAGGCAAAAAGACTAAAACAACTTATAATAGAAACATAAGCTATATGACTATAAAAAAAGAATCACAAAAATATTTTGAAGGTATAGGAAGACGCAAAACCTCCTCTGCAAGAGTCAGGATTTATCCTGGAGAGTCTGGTTTTAGCGTGAACGAAATAGATATGAATAAATATTTTAAAACTGCTACGCAAATTAAAGCCGCATCAGAGCCAACAACTAAAGCATTAACTACCGAAACTATCGGAATTACCGCGAAAGTCTTAGGAGGAGGACTAAGCTCTCAAGCGGGAGCTGTTTCTCTTGGTCTTGCG
>JACCDV010413212.1_pt1 | contig 10019 bp, 10 predicted proteins | sample 7446131 | NCBI WGS metagenome assembly JACCDV01 (sample SAMN15323448, study PRJNA562643) | freshwater metagenome | isolation source: river surface water | place: USA:Blue River Watershed | collected 2017-08-17
CCTAATAAAGAGGAAAATAAACCTGTTCGCCCAAGCGATCGATCTGGCCCTCATTTCTCGCAAATTTACTAGATCACCTTACGTGGGGTACAGCTAATTACGGGGCTTCGAGTAAAAATGAAACAAAAATTAATTCCCATAATGGATAAAATTTTGCTACGCAAACAATCTTTAATCGAAACTGTTAATGATCAATTGAAGAACCTTAACTTCGCCCTTATAGCTCGTATTTTAATTGTTTCGCTCGATGCTAAGGGCGAATAAGTAGCTAATTGAGTTTAAATATTGCATGCTGTAGAATAAAGAAATTTATTGATCTGGTGATTTGGGAAGACTTCCTGTAGAATGGTTTCACCATAAGGAGTGCAACATGTCTGCTTTAATTGACAAAAGTTTTTGTCCTTCTCATCCTTCTAGTCCTATTTATTCGGGGTTGGCAAGGGCAAATGCTGTACTAGATAGTTGTCTTATTTTTTGCGTAGACACGATTGGTTTTCTTGGAAATTGGATATTGGAAATTATGCAATTTCCTTTGCAATTTATTGGTTCTAAATTTGTTACTCTTCCTGAAATTGTCGTTCGTGTTGCTTGGTATGCAAAAAAAGTTCTTCTTGGAGAAAAAAGAGAGTCTTTTAAAAAAGAGGTTTTTGGAGGAAGTTATCAACTTATAGCGAAAAAACCGTCTATAGAAAAGGCGAAAGAGGCATTTAAATATGCAAGGTATTACGCAGCTACTCAAAGAAGAGATGAAATGTGGCTTCCTTCAGGTTCTAGATCTCTTATTGACTATGAAAAAGATGGGCTTAAGTTTCGGATTTTTGAAGAGAAGGATCAAATCCAAGTAGTTTATGGAGCATTAGGTGCTGCAGAGAAGGGAAGTTGGAAGAAGAATTTGCTCGATTCTATATGGAATGTGGTTGGAGGGTGCCCTAAAATTTATAAAAGAGCTCACCAAATGTACTTAGAAGTTAGAAGACAGTACCCAGACTTGTTTGTTAAGAAGAGAGTCATTTTTTCAGGTATTTGCCTTGGGGGATCTTTAGCTACGTACGTAGGCTTAAAAGAAGGAAAAGAAGTGCACGGACTTAATTCACTCGGAATAGGTCCTGGCCTTATGTGGGACATAGGGCGTGATAGATTAAGAAAAGCTGCAGAGTTAGTGATACAGTTTTCTGTTGAAGGTGATTTTGCAAGCGCGCCAATCACCCCTTTAAGATTACTTGATTGGATCGTGAACTTCTTGGGCATTCGTACCATCGGAGTTATTGGGAAATGTTATATCATTCCTCATTTAGAAAGGGATAGAGGAAAACTTTATAAAATTCATGTTCGCAGCTTAGAAGCTCTTTTTTATTATATATTTCCTAAAAAACCAGTTCTCGACCACTTGAAAGATCTTAGGCGTCAGTTGAAGGATGTTGAGCAAGAACTTACGTGAGCATTGGATAGGTGAAGAAGAAAAAGTGACAGATGTTTGTGAAGTAGTGGCAGATGATAGAACTTTCGATTTTTCCCGTGATTTGATAGATGCCGCCATAGAAAAGGCTTATGACAAATGTGCACGCGATAAAGAAGAGATTTGGGATGAAAAAAAGATGAATCAATGCAAAAAGAAGGGATGTAGATAAGATTGCAAAAAGGCCGGAAAAACGGTTATTTAAGTTTTTTGCAATTTCTTTCTGGATAAAGCCTCGATAAAACACTTCTTCTGGGATGACTACGAAAAAAAGTTGTATGATGAGCCATGTAAGTGAGATCAGAGGAAGTTTTGGGTCCCATTTAATGATTTCAAGATATTGTGAAAGAAAGATGATGGTAACGCTTGATAAAATCATCCAAGGGACAGTTGCAAGAAGCATCTGATAGATTTCATTTTTCTTTCGAATTACAGGTAAATAAATTCCTAAAATTAATAAAGCGACCGCTCCTTTATCGTAATTTACATAAATATTCATGGGGATGGCTGATAGGCTTGATCGCCAATCAGGGAATAACAAAATGTTATTAAACCCTTTGATAAAGTGTGTGTAGAGGGCAATTGTAATAATAGCCGCAGAAAGGGAGGCAAAAAGTCTCCAAAAACCAGAGATATCTTCTTTAGCAAAAAAATAGCAAATTGCGACGAGGCCTAAAGGAATAAACCCTTGTAGAGTAACGACACTTCCGTAAGTGGCAAATGCAAGTGAGACAGCAAATAGACTTCCCCACACCCAAATCTTCCGGTGGATCCAAATTGATAAAAGGGCTAGAGTTAAGACTGCGTATCCAATAGCGCCAATAGGATGTTTAAAAAAAAGCTCGATCATATAGTGGTTTAAATTTCGATTGATAATTTTACATAGCATGTGCCATTGATTTTCATCAGGCATTTGCCGGCGCTGAAGCAGGCCTTGTTATTACAAGTCCTGGAAGTGGGTGGAAAGCAATGGATACAGGCGCAGTAAAATGATCAATCCAAATTTAAATCACTATAACTAGAGGATAAAAGAATGATTCGAAAAAATCTAGGAGAAATTGAGTGGCTCGAATTTGAACTTTTGCAAGAAGAGTCTGTAAAACATGCCGTCTTTTTACGAAATGGCGGGGAGGTAAAAAAAGCGCTTGGCTTTGAGGATATTGTCTATTTCAATCAAGTGCATGGCAGAGAAATTGCTGTGATTGAAGAAATAAGAGAGGGTTTAAAAGTTGACGGAGCTATTACAAAAATGAAGGGGATCCCCCTTGCAATTAAGCATGCAGATTGCCAAGCAGCGATTTTTTATGACCCTATACAAAAAGTCTTGGCTGTTGTTCATGCAGGGTGGAGGGGTCTTGTTCAAGATATTTATAAGGAAACTGTTGCGAGAATGCAAAAAGAGTTTTTTGTAACGCCAGAAAACTTAATGGTTTGTATTGGTCCTAGTTTAGAGCCGGAGCATTCTGAGTTCATTCATTATAAACAAGAATTTCCTGAATCGTTCTGGCAGTTTCAAGAAAAGCATAACTATTTTAACATGTGGGAGATAGCGAAATTTCAATTGAAAGGGCTTGGCATAGTTTCTGGGCATATTGAGGTTGCAGAAATGGGTACTTATTCAAATCCTAACGACTTTTACTCATACCGTAGAGATAAAAGCTTGTTACGTAATCTAACAGTATCTTCACTTGTTTAAAATGCGAAATTCAATTTACTTGTGTAAGAGAGTTAGGGTAGACTAAAAGAGTATGTTGTTATCAGGTTTGATAGAGATAGAGCCTAAAGTTCATGGTGATTTGAGGGGTTTTTTTCTCGAAAGTTATCAGGAGGCTAGGTACAAAGATTTAGGGCTTTTTGTTAAGTTTCCTCAAGACAATCACTCTTTTTCAAAAAAAGGTGTTATAAGGGGGATGCATTTCCAAAAAGGGCAGGCAAAGCTTATATATTGTCCTAAGGGCGAGATATTTGACGTTGCGGTAGATATGAGGCAAGATTCAAAGACTTTTGGGAAATGGCAAGGATTTTATTTAAGTGGCGATAATCATAAGCAATTGTTTATTCCGGACGGGTTTGCTCACGGTTTTGCAGTCTTATCAAAGGAAGCGCATGTCATGTATAAAGTGAGTACATACTTCGACAAAGAGCTCGAAAAGGGGTTTATCTTTAATGATCCGGAAGTAGCGATCGATTGGCCGATAAAAGAACCTATTCTTTCTGAAAGAGATAAAGCAGCGCCGAAGATGAGGGAAGTTTTATGAAATTTTGGGTCGTTGGGAAAGAGGGACTTTTAGGAAGCGAGATGTGTCAGTTTTTTAGAGAGAGAAAAATCTTGTTTGTAGGAAGTTTGCATAGTGAGGCTGATATTTTAGATGAAAAAGCTCTTGCTAGATTTTATGGCGAACATAAGCCGACGCACATTGTTAATTGCGCTGCATACGTAAATGTTGATGAAGCGGAAGGGAAAGGGAAAGAGCTTGCATACGCTTTGAATGTGGTGGGGCCTAAAAATCTTACAAGCCTTGCAAAAAAAGAGGGCGTAAGACTGCTCCATATTGGTACAGATTATGTCTTTGATGGAGAAAAGAAAAGTGATTATGTAGAGACGGATGAAACAAATCCAATCAATGAATATGGAAGAACAAAGCTTTTAGGTGAAATTGAAGTAGTCAAATATGAAAAAGGACTTTGCCTTCGAACAGCGTCAATTTATGGGAAAGGAAAGGCAGGAATTGTTTCGGGGATGTTAGACCAAATTAAATCAAAAGAGGTAGTACAACATATTTCAGATCAGATTAGCACTCCTACTTATACAAAAGATATTGCGGAGGCGTTATTTCAGGTAAAAGATGAGAGAGGAATTTTTCATTTTACAAATGAGGGAAGTGTTAGTAGATATGGGCTTTTATTGCATATTTGGCATCTTGCAAAAGAGCTAAAGATTGAGATAAAGTGTAAAGAGGCGAGAGCTGTCTTACAAAAAGAGTGTCATAGGCCTGCAAAAAGACCTGTAAGGTCCGTTTTATCAAATAAGAAAATAGAGAAGTTTTTAGAAAAACCGATACGAAAGTGGGAAGAAGCCTTAAGGGAGTATGTAAAAGAACTATGCTAACGAATAAGCGATTATTAGTAACAGGTGGAGCCGGATTCATGGGATCTGATTTTATTCGCTATGTTTTGCTAAAAACAAAATTTGCAGGAAAGATTGTCAACTTAGATCTTTTAACATATGCTGGCAATTTAGATAATTTGAGTGAAGTTGAAAATGATCCAAGATATACGTTCATTAAGGGCGATGTTAGTGATGCAAAATTGATAGAGGAGCTTTTTCTAGAGCACTCGTTTGATATGATTGTCCATTTTGCAGCAGAAACTCACGTAGACCGTAGTATTGACCAGCCAAAAACGTTCATTGAGACAAATATCATTGGTACGTATACGCTTTTAGAATCTTTAAGAAGACATAGACATATTCATTTACATCTGATTTCTACAGATGAAGTTTATGGAGATTTGCCGACCAGAGAGGGGACATTTACGGAAAATTCTACTTATGCACCAAGCTCTCCATATGCTGCTTCAAAAGCAGCCGCGGACCATCTGGCTCTTTCCTATGCAAGAACATATGATTTATCTGTGACTGTATCTCATGCAAGTAATAATTACGGAGGGCATCAACACCCTGAAAAACTGATCCCTAGAATGATTCAAAGGTGTCTTACAGGAGAAGATTTGACTGTTTATGGATCGGGTGAGCAGGTAAGAGATTGGCTTTTTGTGGAAGATCACTCCGAAGCGATCTATTTTATTCTCTGTCGTGGTAAAAAAGGGCAAGTCTATAATGTAGCTGGCGAAAATGAAAAAACAAACCTTGAAGTGATTGATCACATCATCGAAAGGCTTTCCGAAATTAGGGGAACTAATCCCGATATCTATAAAAAAAGGATCATTCATGTCGCTGACAGGCCGGGTCACGATTTTCGTTATGCAATGGATATTACAAAAATTAAAAAAGAGCTTGGATGGTATCCTAAAACTGATTTTGATACGGGCTTAAAAAAAGCAATCCATGGTGTCCTTCAAGCAACTCAGGTGCACGGATGAAAGTTGTTTGTGTGATTCCGGCAAGGCTTGCCTCAACGAGATTCCCTAAAAAAGTTTTAGCGAAAATTGGTGATAAAAGCATGTTAGAAAGAGTCTATTTGGCAGCTTTAAAATGTCCTGAATTTTCTGACATCTATTTTGCTATTGATAGCGAAGAGAGCGCTAAAGAGATAGAAAGGTTTGGCGGGAAATGGAAAATGACATCCCTTCAATGCCCTACAGGAACTCACAGATTAATTGAATTTGCAGAATTAAGTAACATAGAGGCAGACGTCTTTGTGAATTGGCAGGCAGATGAACCACTCATTTCTCACCAGATGATTAAAGATTTGTTACAGGGAATTTATGTTAAGACGCAGTTGATTTGGACTCTTAAAAAAGAGGCAAAAAAAGAAGAAATTTTAAATCCCAATGTAGTAAAAGTTGTCACAGATAGGTTTGGAAGAGCTCTCTATTTTTCTAGAAGTCCTATTCCATATGACAGGGATGGAAAAGGGGTGATCATTTATAAACATATTGGCCTATATGCCTATACCCGTGAAGCTCTTTTAAAGATCAAAAATCTTCCTATAACCACGCTATCTCAAGTAGAGCAGCTCGAGCAACTTATATTTCTTGAAAACGATTTATCTGTTCATGTCCACGAGACAGCCCATGAATCGATTGGAGTCGACACTCCAAGCGATCTTCTTCGCGTCAACACTTTCTTTTAAAATTGGAGTCAGATGTCTGACCCTAATTTTTATGTTTTGACAAGGGGGGAATTATTCAAGTAGAATGATTGCACCATGTATAATCATACTGAATATAAATACGGATTCGTGACCGATATTGAGTCGGAGGTCTTTCCTAAGGGATTGACGGAAGAGATCGTTATAGAAATTTCTAGAAAGAAAGAGGAGCCTGAATTTTTGCTTGAGTTTAGGCTAGCTGCTTTTAAGAAGTGGCTTACAATGGAAGAGCCAAAATGGCCGAATGTGAGCTATCCTAAAATTAATTTTAATGAAATTCGGTATTATTCAGAACCCAAAGTAAAACAGAAAATTGATAGCCTTAATGAAGTCGATCCCAAGCTGCTTGAGACGTTTGAAAGATTGGGCATTCCTTTAGATGAGCAAAAAAGATTAACGGGAGTTGCAGTCGATGTCATTTTTGATTCAGTTTCACTTGGAACTACTTTTAAAGCGAAATTAGAAGAGGCTGGCGTTGTCCTTTGTTCGATGGGCGAGGCTGCAAAAAAGTATCCGGAACTTTTAAAAAAATATTTAGGTAGCGTTGTTCCAATTGGAGATAATTTTTATTCAGCGCTCAATTCCGCTGTTTTTTCAGATGGCTCTTTTGTATATGTTCCGAAAGGGGTGAGATCTCCAATTGAACTTTCAACTTATTTCCGCATTAATGAAAAAGAGACGGGGCAATTTGAAAGAACGCTCATCATTGCCGAGCCAGATTCTTATGTGAGTTATTTAGAAGGGTGTACAGCTCCTGCTTTTGATACAAATCAACTCCATGCAGCTGTTGTAGAGCTTGTTGCGTTAGATGGAGCCGAAATTAAGTATTCGACTGTACAAAATTGGTACTCAGGCGACCCTAAAACAGGGCTTGGAGGAGTCTATAATTTTGTGACAAAAAGAGGTAGATGTTTAGGAAGAGCTTCTAAGATTAGTTGGACACAAGTGGAAGCAGGTTCTGCTATTACATGGAAATATCCTAGCTGTATATTGGAGGGGGATGATTCAGTAGGAGAATTTTATTCTGTAGCACTTACAAATGGAAAAATGCAAGCTGATACTGGAACTAAGATGATTCACAAGGGCAAGCGTACAAAATCGACAATCATTTCAAAAGGAATTTCTGCAGACGAGTCTCATAATAGTTATAGAGGGCTAGTCTTTGTCGCCTCAAGTGCTGAAGGAGCTAGAAATTATACGCAGTGCGATTCGATGCTTGTGGGAAATAAATGCTCTGCAAATACGTTTCCGTACATTGATGTGCATCATCAGACTGCTAGCATTGAGCATGAGGCCTCCACATCTAAGATGAATGAAGAGCAACTTTTTTATCTTCAAGCAAGAGGGATATCGAGGGAAGATGCGATCAATTTGATTGTGAATGGATTTTGCAAAGAAGTGATCAAAGAACTTCCTTTAGAATTTGCTGTAGAAGCACAAAAATTATTAACCTTAAAATTAGAAGGGTCTGTCGGATAATGTTAGAAATAAATGAATTGACAGTTCAAGTAGAGGGCAAAGAGATTTTAAAAAAATTTTCACTCACTGTGAAGCCTGGAGAAATTCATGCAATCATGGGGCCAAATGGAGCCGGAAAATCAACACTTGCAAAAGTTTTAGCAGGGCATCCTTTTTATGAAGTGACAGAAGGGAGTGTTAGCATAAACGGCGTTAATTTATTAGAGTTAGATCCTGAAGAGAGAGCAAAACTCGGCCTTTTTATGAGTTTTCAATACCCGTTAGAAATTAGAGGAATTTCGAATTTTGAGTTTTTGAAACACGCCTATAATTCGATTCACAATCTGAAATTAGAGGCAGAAGAATTTAAAAAGATCATCGATCCTGTCATGGAAAAAATGAAAATCAAGCCCACTTTTTTGGAAAGAGACTTGAATGATGGTTTTTCAGGGGGGGAGAAAAAACGGAATGAAATTTTGCAGATGCTTGTATTGAATCCTAAGGTAGCTATTTTAGATGAGACTGATTCGGGGCTTGATATTGACGCGCTAAAAATTGTGGGCGAAGGGGTTAATCATTTTATGAATCAAGAGAAGATGATTATTTTGATCACTCACTACCAAAGACTTCTTAATCATATTAAGCCAGATTTTGTCCATGTGATGTCGGATGGAAAAATTGTAGAAACAGGAAGCAAGGATCTTGCTTTGGAGCTTGAAGAAAGAGGATATGAATGTTCCAAAAGCAAATAGAAGCCATATATCCTGGAATGTCTTTGAAAGTCGGCTTTCCCGATCGAAAGGTAGAGGCGTATAGAAAAGTTCCTTTGCAAGTCATAACAAACGCAACGCTTACAGAAAAAGGGAAAGAATCTTTAGATCTGAGTGAGATCCCAAGCTCAATTGTTGCGTTGAAAATGGAGGAGGCTAAAAAAACGTACGCCCTTTTTTTAGAAAATCGGAGAAAAGAGAAAGCAGCAAAAGAGAGCGATTTTTTTGCAGCATTGACAGAAGCAGTCTCTGAAAATGGCTATTTTTTTTATATTCCTGCTAATGTTGTTATTGAAGAGCCGATTCCTCTAAAAATGAATTATTCAGGGAAAAACTCTTGTTTTTTCCCCTACATACAAATTTTTGTAGGAAGAGGCGCTAAGGTCTCGTTTCAGTTTAAGCCGGTATTTACGAATTTTGAAAAGGGGATGATTTCTCAAATAATTGATCTCTGTTTAGATAAAGATGCTTTTTGTAATTTTGTAGATGAAACAGATATTCCAGTAGATGCTTTTTATATTCAATCGATTAGGTCAAGTCTTAAGAGAAAAAGTTCTTTAAATTATTGGAGTATTTCAAAAGGATCACATTTTTTCCGCCAAGATTTTAAGATTGAATTATTGGAAGAAGAGAGTGAGGTTTCCTTAAAGGGGGCAACATACCTTTGTGAAAAAAATGTCTCTCATACACAGGTGCTTATTGAGCATAAAGCGCCTCATGCAAAATCAAATCAACACTTTAAAGCAGTGATGAACGATCAAAGCAGTTCGACATTTGAAGGGAAAATTTTTGTTGTATCGGAAGCGCAACAAACGGAAGCTTACCAACTAAACAATAATTTGCTTTTAGGAAGTAAAAGCTCGGCCTTTAGTAAGCCTAATTTAGAGATTTTTGCAGACGATGTAAAAGCTTCTCATGGAGCGACAGTTGCAAATCTTTCAGAAGAAGAGCTATTGTATTTTCAAGCGCGAGGCATTTCTAGGGAAGTTGCAAGAAAAACTTTGGCTAAAGGCTTTTTAGATGAGATTACAAGGGATGCGTTTTTGTGCAATTTGATCCAAAAATAGTGAAAAAAGATTTTCCGATGCTTTCGACTGAAATGTGTGGTAAGCCGTTTCTTTATTTAGATACGGCAGCAACTGCACAAAAACCAAAAGTTGTAATACAGGCAATTAGTAAATTTTATTTGGAAGGGAATGCAACGGTTCATAGGGGGATTTATGAGCATGCAGTTGTAGCCACCGAGAGGTATTCGGAAGTAAGAAGACTTGTTCAAAAATTTCTGCATGCAAAAGAAGAGGAAGAGATTATTTTTACAAGGGGCACTACCGAATCGATTAATATAGTTGCTTTTTGTTATGCAAGAGAGTTTGTAAGAGGGGGCGACGAAATTCTTATTACTGAAATGGAGCACCACTCAAATATTGTTCCTTGGCAAATGATCTGTGAAGAGATTGGAGCTAATTTAGTGGTAGTTCCGTTTGATGATCAAGGAGAGATCAG
>JACCDV010529704.1_pt1 | contig 10018 bp, 7 predicted proteins | sample 7446131 | NCBI WGS metagenome assembly JACCDV01 (sample SAMN15323448, study PRJNA562643) | freshwater metagenome | isolation source: river surface water | place: USA:Blue River Watershed | collected 2017-08-17
CGCGGCACATGGGCCATCAGGAACTCCATCTGGTCGGCCAGGATGCGGCGGTTGCGCAGGATGAAGTCTTCCCACAGGCTGGGGATGTAGGGGGTGTAGAGCAGCGGCATCTGCGCCTGTTCGGGCGTGCGGTCGCTCTTGCGGTGGTTGCAGGACTTGCAGGCCGTCACCACATTCATCCAATGGTCCTGCCCCTTCTGGGCAAAGGGCACGATGTGTTCGCGGGTGAGCTCGCTCTCGGGGAAATGGTCGCCGCAATAGGCGCAGATGTTGCGGTCGCGGGCGAAGAGCTTGGCGTTGGTCAGGCTCGGGCGCAGGTCAAAGGGGTTGATATTGGGCACGCCCTTGGTGCCGATGATGCTGTTGACCGTGATGATGGACTGTGCACCCGTGATGGCGTTGTGCCCGCCATGGAACACCGCGACCTGCTGGCCCATTTCCCAGCGGACCTCGTCAGCGGCATAGTGCAACACCGCCTCTTCGAGCGAAATCCAGGACTGGGGCAAACCTTGCGCCGACAGCTTGAGAACCTTCACACACGCCTCCAATCAACAGCCATAAAGACAATGACACGGGTTCGTGAGTCGCGGACTGCACAGGCGGCAAAAGCCTGGAGGCCGGGCTCGGTCACAATATAACCGTTAAATTTCTCAGTTTGTTGACACACGGATGAAGGTTTTCCGCGGCTTCCACCACCCCGACCTGGCCCCCGCCTGCGCCCTGACCATCGGCAATTTCGATGGCGTGCACCGCGGGCACCAGGCCATGCTGGCCCTGCTTCGCAACGAAGCGGCGCACCGGGGCGTGCCCAGCTGCGTGATGACGTTTGAGCCGCACCCGCGCGACTACTTCGCCAAGGCGCTGAACAAGCCTGAACTGGCGCCCGCCCGCATCGCCACCCTGCGCGACAAGCTGCTCGAACTCGAACGCTGCGGGGTTGACCAGGTCGCGGTGCTGCCCTTTGACGCCCGACTGGCCAGCCAGTCGCCACAGGATTTCATCGAACAGGTGCTGGTCAAGGGCCTGGGCGTGCGCTACGTGCTGGTGGGTGACGATTTCCGCTTTGGGGCCAAGCGAGCCGGGGACTACGCCATGCTGGACGCAGCGGGCCAGCAACTGGGCTTTGACGTGGCCCGCATGAACAGCTACGAGGTCCGGGGCCTGCGCGTGTCCAGCTCAGCCGTGCGCCAGGCGCTGGGCGAGGCCCGCATGCAAGACGTGACCGCCTTGCTGGGCCGCCCCTACAGCATCAGTGGCCATGTGGTGCATGGCCGCAAGCTCGGGCGCGAACTCGGCGCCACACAAGAAGGCGCTGGCGATGGCTTTCGCACGCTCAACCTGCGCTTTTCGCACTGGAAACCGGCGGCCAGCGGCATTTTTGCGGTCGAGGTCCATGGCCTGGCAACACAACCTCTGGCGGGTGTTGCCAACCTGGGCATCCGCCCCTCGCTCGACCCAAATGACGTGAACGGCGGCAGGGTGCTGCTGGAGACCCATGTGTTGGACTGGCCCGCTGCCCTGGGCGGCGAGGGGGGCTACGGTAAAATCATCCGCGTGGATCTGCTGCACAAACTCCATGACGAGCTCAAATACGACGGTCTGGATGCCCTGACAAAAGGCATCGCCAAGGACTGCGATGACGCACGTGCCTGGTTTGCCTCGCGCCACGGTGAAACCCACCGCCAGACCACCCGCGACCGAATTTGACGCTCACCGCGTCCACGCGCAGCGTCAGGCTGCGCCCACACAGGGCCTCAGGGCCTGCTCCCGATTCTTCGCGGCAAACCGTGCCGCCTCACAAGTCACACCATGTCTGAAAAAGCCGCTGCACCCGCCGCCGATTACCGCGCCACCCTGAACCTGCCGGACACGCCCTTTCCCATGCGCGGCGACCTGCCCAAGCGCGAACCCGCCTGGGTACAGGAATGGAACGAGCAGGACCTCTACAAGCAGTTGCGCGAGGCCCGCAAAGGCGCCCCGCTGTTCGTGCTGCACGACGGCCCGCCGTATGCCAACGGCAAGCTGCACATCGGCCACGCCCTCAACAAGGTGCTCAAGGACATGATCGTCAAGAGCCGCCAGCTTATGGGCATGGATGCGCAATACATCCCCGGCTGGGACTGCCACGGCCTGCCGATCGAAAACGCCATCGAAAAGCTGCATGGCCGCAACCTGAGCCGCGACGACATGCAGGCCAAGAGCCGCGCCTTTGCCACCGAGCAAATCAACCAGCAGCGCGAAGACTTCAAGCGCCTGGGCGTGCTGGGTGACTGGGAACGCCCCTACCGCACCATGGACTTCGCCAACGAGGCCGGTGAAATCCGTGCCTTCAAGCAGGTGATCGAACGCGGTTTTGTCTACCGCGGCCTCAAGCCCGTGTACTGGTGCTTTGACTGCGGCTCGTCTCTGGCCGAATTCGAGATCGAATACGCCGACAAGCAAAGCGACACGCTGGACGTGGCGTTTGAAGCCGACGATGCGGCGGTGCTGGCCAAGGCCTTTGGCCTGAGCGCACTGCCCGGCGATGGCAACAAGAAAGCCTTCACCGTCATCTGGACCACCACCGCCTGGACCATTCCGGCCAACCAGGCGCTCAACGCGCACCCCGAACTCGAATACGCCCTGGTCGACACGCCGCGTGGCGTGCTCATGCTGGCCGCCAGCCTGGTCGAGAAATGCCTGGAGCGCTTCGGCCTCGAAGGCCAGGTAATTGCCACCGCCAAGGGCGAAGCCCTGCGCGGGCTGGTGTTCCGTCACCCGCTGTATGACGTCGACAACGCTACCGGCCCCTACAGCTACAAGCGCCTGTCGCCGCTGTACCTGGCCGACTATGTGAGCGACACCGACGGCACCGGCATCGTGCACTCGGCGCCCGCCTACGGTCTGGACGACTTCAACTCCTGCGTGGCCCACGGCCTGGCCTACAAGGACATCCTCAACCCGGTGCAGGGCAATGGCGTCTACACCGACGAGCTGCCGCTGTTTGGCGGCCTGCACATCTGGAAGGCCGTGCCGCGCGTGCTCGAAGTGCTGGCGCAGAGCGACCGCCTGATGGCCACGCACAAGATCACCCACAGCTACCCGCACTGCTGGCGCCACAAGACACCGGTGATCTACCGCGCCGCGCCGCAGTGGTTCGTGCGCATGGACGAAGGCACGGGCGTGTTTGAAGACCCGGCCCAAAAGCCTGCCAAGACCCTGCGCCAGCTCGCGCTGGATGCCATCGAACAGACCAGCTTCTACCCCGAGAACGGCCGCGCCCGCCTGCGCGACATGATCGCCAACCGCCCGGACTGGTGCATCTCGCGTCAGCGCAGCTGGGGCGTGCCGGTTCCCTTCTTCATCCACAAGGACTCAGGCGAGCTGCACCCGCGCACGATGGAAATCCTGGACCAGGCCGCCGCCATCGTCGAGAAAGGCGGCATCGAAGCCTGGAGCCGCGTGACGGCCGAAGAGATCCTGGGCGCGGCAGACGCCGTGCACTACACCAAGAGCACCGACATCCTCGAAGTGTGGTTCGATTCCGGCTCCACCTTCCGGCATGTGCTGCGCGGCAGCCACAAGGATGCCTACGCCCGTGCGCCTTTCCACGCGCAAGGCCCTGAGGCCGACCTCTACCTCGAAGGCCACGACCAGCACCGCGGCTGGTTCCATTCGTCGCTGCTGCTGGGCTGCGCACTGGAAGGCCGCGCGCCCTACCGCGGCCTGCTGACCCACGGCTTTGCCACCGACGGCCAGGGCCGCAAGATGAGCAAGTCGCTGGGCAACACGGTCGATCCGCAAAGCGTGACCAGCAAGATGGGCGCCGAAATCGTGCGCCTGTGGGTGGCCAGCACCGATTACTCGGGCGACCTCAACATCGACGACGAGATCCTGGCCCGCGTGGTGGACGCCTACCGCCGCATTCGCAACACCCTGCGCTTTTTGCTGGCCAACGTGAGCGACTTTGACCCGACCAAAGATGCCGTGGCCGACGACCAGCTGCTGGAAATTGACCGCTACGCTCTGGCCCGCGCCGCCGAGCTGCAGGCCGAGATCCTGGCCCACTTCAACGTCTACGAGTTCCACCCGGTGGTCGGCAAGCTGCAGGTGTACTGCTCGGAAGACCTGGGCGCCTTCTACCTGGACGTGCTCAAGGACCGCCTCTACACCACCGCGCCCAAGAGCCTGGCGCGCCGCAGCGCCCAGACCGCCCTGTGGCGCATCACCCACGCCATGCTGCGCTGGATGGCGCCCTTCCTGTCCTTCACGGCCGAAGAAGCCTGGAAGAGCTTTGGCGCATCGCCGTCCATCTTCTTCGAGACCTTCAGCGATCTGGGCACGCCCGACGCTGCGCTGCTGTCCAAATGGAACCGCATCCGCGAAGTGCGCGATGTCGTCAACAAGGACATCGAAGCCGTGCGTGCCGAAGGCAAGGTGGGCGCCTCACTGCAGGCCAACATCACCGTGACCGCCCACGCCGAAGACCATGCGCTGCTGGCCAGCCTGGGCGACGACCTCAAATTCGTGTTCATCACGTCCAAGGTCACGCTGCTCGACGGGGACGCGCTGAGCGTGCAGGTGTCCGTGAGCGAAGCCACCAAGTGCGATCGCTGCTGGCACTACGCCGACGATGTAGGCCACGATGCCGCGCACCCCACGCTGTGCGGCCGCTGCACCAGCAACCTGTACGGCGCGGGCGAAACCCGCACGGTGGCCTGACATGGCCAAGGGCAAAGGCACACGCGCTGGCAGCGGTTGGCTGCTGTGGATCGGCATCGCCGCACTGATCGCCGTCGTCGACCAGTTCACCAAGGTGCTGATCCTGGGCAGCTTCCAGTATGGCGAGAGCCTGCCCATCACCTCGTACTTCAACCTGGTGCGGGTGCATAACCTGGGTGCGGCGTTTTCCTTCCTGTCCAATGCGGGCGGCTGGCAACGCTGGTTCTTCACCGCGCTGGGCATCGTGGCCGCGCTCTTCATGGTCTGGATGTTGCGCTCACACCCTGGCCAGCGCCTCTTCAGCTCGGCCATCAGCTTCATCCTGGGCGGCGCGGTCGGCAACGTCATCGACCGCCTGCTGCACGGCTATGTGGTGGACTTTCTGGACTTCCACTGGACCTTTCTGGACGGTCTCTTCCACGGCGGCCACTTCCCGGCATTCAACGTGGCTGACTGTGCCATCACTCTGGGCGCGTGCCTGCTGATCTTGGATGAACTGCTAAGGGTACGACGCGGACGTTGATCCTTGCAGAGACGCTGGCAGAGGGCCATCCGGCGAATGCGGATGGCCGATTTGCTGGCGCGAAGCGACTGATGAGGCCATCCGCATTCGCCTGATGGCCCTTTCCCACTGCACGAACAACTGGGGTAAGCTCTCACCCCTGATTGCCCCTACGGAGACGCCCCCATGCCCGGCTTGCTGCCCCACATTGACCCCGATGGTCTGCTTGAGTTCTCGGTGGTCTACACCGACCGCGCGCTCAACCACATGTCCAAGCGCTTTGGTGGCGTGATGACCGATATTTCGCGCATGCTCAAGCACGTCTACAAGGCCCACTCGGTGGCGCTGGTGCCGGGTAGCGGCACCTTTGGCATGGAGTCGGTCGCACGCCAGTTCGCCACCGGTCAGCACGTCATGGTGATCCGCAACGGCTGGTTCAGCTTCCGCTGGACGCAGATCTTCGACATGGGTCAGATCCCCAAAAGCCACACCGTCCTCAAGGCCCGCCGCGTGAGCGAGGCGCCTCAGGCCGCCTGGACCCCGGCTCCCATCGAGGAAGTCAAAGCCGCCATCGCCGCCGAAAAACCGGCGCTGGTGTTTGCACCGCACGTCGAAACCGCTGCGGGCATGATCCTGCCCGACGATTACCTCAAGGCCGTGGCCGACGCGGTGCATGCCGTGGGCGGCCTGTTTGTGCTGGACTGCATTGCTTCTGGCGCGATGTGGGTGGACATGCAGGCCACGGGTGTGGACCTGCTGATCAGCGCCCCGCAAAAAGGCTGGAGCAGCTCGCCCGCCTGCGCCATGGTGATGATGAGCGAGCGCGCCCGCAAGGCGATCGACGCGACCACCAGCACCACTTTTGCCGCCGACCTGAAAAAGTGGCTGCAGGTGATGGAAACCTATGAGGGCGGCGCCCACATGTACCACACCACCTTGCCCACCGACGCGCTGCAGCGCCTGCAGCAGGCCATGCTGGAAACCGAGGCCTACGGCTTTGACAAGGTGCGCGATGAGCAGATCGCTCTGGGCAAGGCCGTGCGTAGCCTGCTGCGCGAATACGGCTTTGCCAGTGTGGCAGCACCCGGCTTTGAAGCCCCCGGCGTGGTGGTGAGCTACACCACCGACCCCGAAATCCAGAACAGCAAGAAATTCCTGGCCCAGGGCCTGCAGACCGCCGCCGGTGTGCCGCTGCAGTGCGATGAGCCTGCGGACTTTTCAACGTTCCGCATGGGGCTGTTCGGTCTGGACAAGTGGCACCACGTGGAGCGCACGCTGTCGCATCTGCGTTCTGCGCTGGAAGCGGTAGCGCCCAAAGCCAGGCTGGCCGCCTGATCGGTTTGCGGGCGCGTTTTGTCACGCCCCTGAAACGGCTTGTCTTGATCCGCTGACGCTCAAAGCAAGCGAACTTTCACACTGCGGCCCTTGATCCGCCCATGACCGAGCTGCACCGCCACGGTCTGCGCCAGCTCGGCCTGCACCGCCACATAGGTCGAAAACTCGTTCACATTGATTTTGCCGACCTGTTCACGCGTCAGGCCGCATTCACCGGCCAGCGCGCCCATCACGTCCCCGGGGCGGATTTTTTCCTTGCGGCCGCCCACAATCTGGAGCGTGCGCATCGGCGGCAGCAAATGCCCCCCGGCAGTCGGCGTGAAGCTGTCCAGCCGCTGCCACTGCGAGGCCTGGCCCTGTAAAACTTCGATCCGGCCCACACGTCCCATCTCGTCCATGCTGGACAGCGTGATCGCCAGCCCCTCTGCGTCACCGCGCCCGGTGCGGCCAATGCGGTGGATGTGCACCTCAGGGTCGGGCGTCACGTCCACATTGATCACGGCTTCGAGCCCCTGCACGTCCAGGCCTCGCGCCGCCACATCGGTGGCCACCAGCACCGAGCAGCTGCGGTTGGCAAACTGCACCAGCACCTGGTCACGCTCGCGCTGCTCCAGTTCGCCGTACAGCGCCAGCGCCACATAGCCCTGCGCCTGCAGCACCTCGACCAGGTCGCGGCATTGCTGCTTGGTGTTGCAAAACGCCAGCGTGCGCTCGGGCCGGAAATGCGCGAGCAGCATGGACACCGCATGCAGGCGCTCGGTTTCGCTCACCTCCACAAAAATCTGCCGGATCTTGTGTGCGCTGTGCAGCGCTTCGACCTTGACCGTTTGCGGCGAGCGCATGAACTGCGCCGCCAGTTTGTCAACGCCCTCGGGATAGGTGGCTGAAAACAGCAGGGTCTGACGGTCTTTGGCGCACTGGCGCACCACCTTGGCGATGTCATCAAAAAAGCCCATGTCCAGCATGCGGTCGGCTTCGTCCAGCACCAGCGTGTTCACAGCAGCCAGGCTGAGCGAACCGCGCTCCAGATGGTCCAGGATGCGGCCGGGCGTGCCCACCACGATGTCGGCGCCGTGCTCCAGGCTTTGCACCTGCCCGCGCAAGGCCACGCCACCGCACAGGGTCACCACCTTCACGTTGGGGCGCGAACGCGCCAGACGCCGGATTTCCTGCGTGACCTGATCGGCCAGTTCGCGCGTGGGGCACAGCACCACGGCCTGCACCCGTGCGCCGGGCACACCCGCTGCCTGCAGACGCTCGACCAGCGGCAAACCGAACGCCGCAGTCTTGCCGCTGCCGGTGCTGGCCTGCGCAATCAGGTCCTGCCCCGCCAGGCTGATGGGCAGGCTGGCCGCCTGGATCGGCGTCATCCGGGTGTAGCCCAGTTGCTCCAGGTTGGTGAGGGAGGCCGAAGACAGGCGCAGCGCGCCAAAACCGTCCGAAGACGCAGAAGAAGAAGTCATGCCCCGATTATCGATGGGGCCACCTCACGCCACCATCCGGATCGGGATGGTGATCGGACCGTCATTGATGAGGGAGACCTTCATGTCGGCGGCGAATTGGCCGGTTTCAACCACCGGATGCAGGAGACGCGCTTGCGCCACGAAATGCTCGTACAGGCGTCGGCCTTCATCGGGCCTGGCCGCCTGGGTGAAGCTGGGCCGGTTACCACCCGCCACATCCGCTGCCAGCGTGAACTGGCTCACCACCAGCAAGCCCCCAGCCACATCCTGCACGCTGCGGTTCATCTTGCCTGCCTCGTCGGCAAAGATGCGCAGCTTCAGGACTTTGGCCAGCAGTTTGTCGGCCACCGCATCGGTGTCCCCCTGCTCGGCACACAGCAAGACCAGCAAACCGTGTCCGATCTGGCCGATGACTGCGCCATCGACCTGCACACTCGCTTGACTGACGCGCTGCAGGACGGCGATCACACCGCGTCCCTGCGGTCGTCAAAGTGCGCTTCCACATCGCTGGGCAAGAGCTGGATCGTGGCGCGAAGACCAGGCACAGCGTCCATCAAAGCCTTCTCCACCCGGTTGCGAAGGGACGCGGCATGCCCGAGCGACCAATTGGCGGGCATGTGCATGTGCATGTCCACAAAGCGGCGCTGCCCCGCCTTGCGGCTGACCACATGGTCAAAGCGGATGATCTTGCACCCGTCAATCCGGTACACAAAGCCATCCAGCACCTGCTCGATCTGCTGCTGGACTTCGGGCTCGACGGCCTCGTCCATCAGGCCTTGTGACGATTGCCAGACCAGATGGGCGCCTTCCTTGAGGATGTTGAGCGCCACCGCCATGGCGACCACCGCGTCCAGCCACAGCCAGCCTGTCAGCTTGACCAGCACAATGCCCACCACCACGCCCACCGAGGTCCAGACATCGGTCACCAGATGCCGGGCATCGGCTTCGAGCGCCAGCGAACGGTGCTCGCGCGCGGCGCGAAACATCACCCAGGCCAGCAAGCCATTGAGCACCGAGCTGCCCACCGACAGCACCAGACCCAGGCCCACCTGCTCCAGCGGCTGCGGATCGAACACGCGGTGCCCGGCGGCCCACAAAATGCCCAAACCGGCCACGATGATGAGGATGCCCTCGAAACCCGAAGAAAAGTATTCGGCCTTGTGGTGCCCGTAGGGATGGTCTTCGTCGGGTGGCGCCTCGGCCACCGTGACCATGAGCAGGCCGAACATGGCGCTGGCCAGGTTGACCAGCGACTCCATCGCATCCGACAGCAGGCCGACCGAATCGGTCAGCCACCAGGCCAGGGTCTTGAGGGCGATGGTGATGACAGCCACGCCCACCGAGGCCCACAAGAGGCGTTTCGGGGTGAACCAGGGAGAGGCCATGTTCATGACAGCAGCATACGCCCGGTGCGTGAGCACCCAGTGATGCGGGTCAAGCCAGCGTGACCTTGGCGAACTTGCGCTTGCCCACCTGCACCACACAGGTGCCCGCCTCGACCTTGAGGCCCTTGTCGCTGACAACGGCGCCGTCGATCCGCACACCACCGCCTTCGATCAGGCGGTTGGCTTCGCTGGTGGAGGGCGCCAGACCTGCTGCCTTGAGCAGCGCGCCAATGCCCATGGGCGCACCCGACAGGGTCACTTCAGGGATGTCGTCCGGAATGCCGCCCTTGCTGCGGTTGATGAAGTCCTGCTCGGCCGCGTCGGCTGCGGCGGCGCTGTGAAAGCGCGCCGTGATTTCCTTGGCCAGCATGACCTTGGCGTCCTTCGGGTTGCGCCCGCCCTCGACTTCCTTCTTGAGCGCCTCGATCTCGGCCAGGCTCTTGAAGGACAGCAGGGTGTACCAGCGCCACATCAGGGTGTCCGAAATGGAAAGCACCTTGGCGAACATGGTGTTGGGCTCTTCGGTGATGCCGATGTAGTTGTTCTTGGACTTGGACATCTTGTCCACGCCGTCCAGGCCTTCGAGCAGCGGCATGGTCAGGATGCACTGCGGCTCCTGGCCGTATTCGGCC
>JACCDV010571744.1_pt1 | contig 10015 bp, 9 predicted proteins | sample 7446131 | NCBI WGS metagenome assembly JACCDV01 (sample SAMN15323448, study PRJNA562643) | freshwater metagenome | isolation source: river surface water | place: USA:Blue River Watershed | collected 2017-08-17
GACCAACCACGCGAGAACAAGACATCGTCCTTGACGACTTTGGCGCCTTGCGCGGCGTCGAGCTTCCAGTAGTCCTTGACCAGTTGCGACACCGCGCCAGCGTCCATGGCGGTCAGCGCGGCCACAGCCTCTTGCTGGGCCATGAGGAAGGCCACCACCACTTGCGGGTGCTGGTCGATCAGACCATTGCGACCGATCCAGAATGAGCGGTGCAGGTAGTAGCCGTCGGGGAAGAAGGGCGACTTCTTCACACTGGCCAGCATGTGGCCTGCGCCTTTGCCGGCGGGGCCGTCATAGTGCTCTTCGGTGAAGCCAAAAGAGTTGGCAATCGCGACCGTGCCGCTGGCCTGCGCAGCCAGGTAGGCCGGGTAGATCGTGCAGGTGGCGTCCACACCAGTAGGCACCGATGCGGCTTGCGCGTGGGTGGGCATGTTGACGAACTTGATGCCGGTGTCCTTGATGTCTTGCACGCCAAGCTCGAACATCAGCATCTGGAACAGCGCGCTTTGCGGGTCACCGCCGAGCGACACGCCCACGGTCTTGCCACGCAGGTCCTGCAGGTTGCGAATCGGTGAGCCCTTGCGTGTGGTGATCAGGAAGCGCAGGTGGCCTTCGCCAACGCACAGCAGGCTGATCGGCAGGCCGCTGGAAATCCCACGCGTGATGGGCGTGTTGCCCCACATGCCGATGTCCAGGTTGTTGCCCACCATGGCTTCCACCATGGGCAAGGCGGTCGGGTACTCGCGCCAGTCGATGGTCAGGTCGTAGCCGAATTCGGCCGCACGCTTTTCCATCAGCTTGTTGTTGATCATGTACTGGCTCATGGGCGAATTGCCCGCGGCCCATGGGATGCGTCCGATGGACACTTTGAGTGCGCGGCGTGCGTTTTGCGCGCGCACAAAGGCCGGTGCAACGGACAGGCCTGCGGCGGCAGCGCCACCGATGAGCAGGCCACGGCGGGAAGTGGGAAATTGAGGTGTGTTCATGCTTGTCTCCTGGGTTGTTGTGATGGATGGACCACTCAAGCGGTGGCTTCTTCGGTGGGTTGGGCAAAGGATTCGTCACCGCCGATGGCGCGGTAGGCTTCGTCGCGGATGAGCGACCAGATCTGTTCGACCAGCACGCCAAAGCGCGGATGCGTGCGGGCGGTGCCTGCACGGGGGCGAGGCAGGTCGATGGTGACCACTTCACGCACGCGGCCCGGGTGGCTGCTCATGACCACCACGCGGTCGGCCAACAGCACCGCTTCTTCGATGTCGTGGGTGATGAAGACGGCGGTCTTGCGTTCGGTGACCGGTGAGGTCTCGCCCCAGATGCGCAGCAGCTCGGCCTGCAGGATCAGGCGCGTCTGCGCGTCCAGTGCTCCCAACGGTTCGTCGAGCAACAGGATGTCCGGTCCGTTGGCCAACAGACGGGCCAGTGCCACGCGTTGACGCATGCCGCCCGAGAGTTGGTGCGGGTATTTGTGCTCCGAGCCACGCAGACCCACCAGTTCGATGAAGTGGGCAATGCGCTGGTTGCGTTGCGCTTTGTTGAGGTTTTCGCCGGGGGTGCCGTGGCGCAGGCCAAAGCCCACGTTGTCTTCCACCGTTTGCCAGGGCATGAGGGCGTAGTCCTGGAACATCACGCCGCGGTCTGCGCCAGGGCCACGAATGGCTTGTCCGTCTTTTTCGATGAGGCCGCCCGTGGGCACGTCCAGGCCGGCGATCATGTTGAGCACCGTCGATTTGCCGCAACCCGAAGGTCCGACGATGCAGATGAATTCACCGGTCTGGATGTCGAGGCTCATTTCGGCCACGGCCAGCGTGCTCAGGCCGGTGCGTGGTGCCACGAAACTTTTGGTCACGCCAGTCAGGCGCAGCTTGGGGGATGGGGCGTTGTCGCTCATGGTCATGGTCTCCAGGGAATCAGGCGCTTTTCGATCACACGGAACAGCTGGTCGATCAGCAGGGCAACCACACCGACAACCGCCATGCAGACGACGATCGCGTTGAGGTCAATGTTGTAGGCGTAGAAAACAAACATCATCTGGCCGATGCCACCCGAGCCGCCACCGCCCGACTTGGCACCGACAGCCAGTTCGGCGGCGATGATGGCGGTCCAGGCCACCCCCATGGCCAGGCGTGTGCCCAGCAAGATGGCGGGCAGTGCACCGGGCAACACCACACGCGTGAGGATGGTCGCGCGCGAGATGCCCATGGTGCGCGCGGCCAGCACGAGCTTTCGGTCCACACGGCTGACGCCGTGTACGGTGTTGATGAGGACCGGGAAGAAAGAGGCGTAGGCGACGATGGCCAGCGCCGTCGGTGTCCCCGTGCCCAACCAGAGGATGGCGATCGGCAAGATGGCCATGGGGGCGATCGGGCGAAAGCTTTCGATGATCGGGTCCAGGTTCTCACGCATGGCGGGGCTTGAGCCCATCAGCAGGCCCAGTGCAATGCCCAGCACCGAGGCCAGCGAAAAACCCAGCACCACACGACCGAGGCTTTGCACTGTGGCGGACAGCAAGGAGCCTGCACTCAGCAAGTCAGCCAGGGTTTGCAGCACTTTCAGTGGGGCTGGTGCAGGGCTGCCGGCAGGCAATGTGCTGGCCCAGATTTGCCACACCACGATCAGCAGCACGGGCAAGGTGAGGTTGCGCACCAGCACCGAGGTCCGGTTGTCGAAGGTCTTGTTTTTCATGATGAGGCTCCTGTGCCTTCGGCCCATGGGGTCAGTCGGCGCTGCAGTTTGCGCAGACCCAAGTCACACACATAACCGACCACACCGATGGCCAAAATGAAGGCAAACACCTTGGGGGTCATCAGCATTTGACGGTACCACTCGATGGCAAAGCCAAGCCCGCTGGGCGAGCCGATCAATTCCGCCGCCACAATCGCCGCCCAGCTGGCGGCAAAGGCCAGGCGAATGCCCACCATCACGGTGGGCAGCGCCGAGGGCACCAGCACATGAATCAACAAGGGCCAGCGGCCTATGCCCATGGTGCGTGCCGCAGCCAGCAAGCGGGCATCGGTTTGTCGCACGCCAGCCACAGTGTTGAGCAAGATGGGGAAGAAGCCGACGTAAAACATGATGAACACCGGCAGCGTGTCGCCCACGCCGAAGATGAACAGTGCCAGCGGCAGCCACGCAATGCCTGATATGGGGCGCAGCATCTCGACCAGCGGGTCGATGTATTGCTCCGCATGCCGGGAAAGCCCCATCAAGAAGCCCAGGGGCACAGCGACAGCGACCGACAGTGACAGTGCCAACAACATGCGCAAGGTGCTCACCGATGCGTGCTCGGCAATCTCGCCTTCGCGCAACAAGTTCCACAAAGCTTCAAGCACTTTGAGGGGTGAGGGCAATTGGAGCGGGTTGCCATTCCACAAGTGCAGCAACCACCACAGCAGGAAGAACACAGCGAAGGCGCGCAGGGACACCCACAGCTGACGGTAAGCACGCCAAACGGGCTGTCGGGCGGGATGGGGGCTTGTGTTTATGACTGCAGCAGTCACAGACTTGGGGGCGGAGATTGTCATGGTGACTCCCATGGCCGTCTTTCAGCGGGTGACGGCCAGGAAGCCGCCATCCACGTAAAGGGTCTGACCGTTGATGTAGGCCCCTGCGCCAGATGACAGCAAGAGCGCCGCACCGCAGAGGTCTTCGGGCTGACCCCAGCGGCGAGCGGGTGTCCAGCCGGAAACGAAGGCATTGAATTCCACGTCTTTGGCCTGGCTGAACTCGGTGTGTGTGTAGCCGGGCGCCAGCGCATTGACGGTCACGCCTGTACCTGCCAGGTCAGCGGCCATGGCGCGTGTCAATGCCGACACACCGCCTTTGGCCACCACATAAGGCACCAGGTTCGGGCGTGCCACGTGGTTCATGATCGAGCTCAGGTGCACGATGCGGCCGCTGCCCTGGGCCACCATCAGCTTGGCCGCATGCTGGGCCATCAGGAAGCAGGCGGTCAGATCGGTGTCCAGCACTTTTTGCCATTCATCGCGCTTGAGCTGCAGGAAGGGGGTGCGCACGATGACACCGGCGTTGTTGATCAGCACATCCAGGCGACCGTGGCGCTCGATGACTTGTTCAAAGGTCTTGGCGATCTCGTCTTCCTTGGTCACGTCAAAAGCCAGAGAGTCCACATCCATGCCGCTTTCGCGCCATTGCGCAGCCAGCTCATGGATGCGCGGGTTCAGATCACAGGCCACCAGCTTGGCGCCCGCCGCTGCGAAGCCACGAACCAGCGCGCCGCCAATGCCACCGGCAGCGCCGGTGATCAGGACCACTTGGCCTTGCAAAGAGAAAAGTTGTTGGGGTGCCAAGTCCGCAAAAGCGTTGGGCTTGGCAGCTGCCGGTATGGAAGCGGTCATGTTTGTCTCATCCTTGTCGTGTCAGTGGAATGGATGCTAGGCGCCGGTGGGGCGGACCGGAATTGGAACTTGGGCAATGCACACTTCACACAAACGCAAGGCCCGGCATTGCGTTTGTGTGAAGGCCTGTTTGCCGCAAATTTGATTCCCCAATGGGCGCGGGCCTCCTAGCATCGAGCGCATGAACCACATCACGGCCTCGCCTACGCTCGACATCTCGCACGCCTTGCAGCGTGTAGGTACACAGACTGACATCCTGGGCGAATGCCCGCTTTGGGATGACACCGCGCAGTGCCTCTACTGGGTGGACATCCGCCAGCCGGCCATCCGCCGCCTGCGCCATGCCACGGGTGAAGTGAATACCTGGCCCATGCCCGAGCTGGTTGGCTCGATTGCACTGGTGGATGATGGGCGCTTGTTGGTGGCCCTGCCCAGTCAGATCGCCTTGTTTGACCCGGCCAACGGTGTGCTCAGTGCGTTTGTGCCGAGCTTGCCGATGCCTGAGGGTCATCGATTCAACGATGGCCGTTGCGATGCGCGTGGGCGCTTTTGGGTCGGCAGCATGCACAACATCACGCGCGCACCCGAAGGGACGCTGTTTTGTCTGGAGGGCGCGGGGCCGCTCAAGGCGGTGCGGCACGGCATCTGCATTCCGAACAGCCTGGCCTTCAGCCCCAGTGGTGACACCTTGTATTTCGCCGACTCGCTGCACTACCGCATCTATGCCCACCCCTATGCACCCGAGTCTGGGCGCATGGGCGAGGCGCAGGTGTTTGCCGAAAGTGCGCCACCGGCCTTTCCCGATGGTTCGGCGGTGGATGCCGAAGGCTTTGTCTGGAACGCCGAGTTCAATGGTGGACGCTTGTTGCGTTATGCGCCTGACGGCAGCATCGACCGCGTGATCGCCTTGCCGGTTGACCGTCCCACTTGCTGCGCATTTGGTGGCCCCGACCTGGACATTCTGTTCATCACCAGCACCTCGCAAAACATGACTGAAGCCGAGCGTCAGGCCCACCCAATGGCGGGTGCCTTGATGGCGATCCACCCCGGTGTGCGTGGATTGCCCGAGCCGCGTTTTGCCCTCAACGGTCCTCGTACCGAATAAACCTTTTCACCGAAAGCAACTGACCATGACCACCCTGTCCTTTACTTTGGCTTCGATCGAAGCCTTTTGCATCCGTGTACCCGTCAAGACGCCCATCAAGGTGGCTTTTGGCACCTTCCGTGACCGCCCCATGGTGCTGCTGCGCGTGGTGGACACCGAGGGTGTCGAAGGCTGGGGCGAAGTCTGGGCCAACTGGCCCGCCAGTGGTGCCGAGCACCGCGCACGCCTGGCCATCGACCTGGGGGAGCGCGTGGTGGGCAGGCAATTTGAATCGCCCGAAGCCATGTTCCTGCAGATCAGCCGTGAGCTGGAAGTGCTGGTGCTGCAAACATTGGAGGTCGGCCCGATCGCCCAGGTGATCGCCGGTCTGGACATCGCCTGCTGGGATCTGGTGGCACGGCGTGCGGGCAAGCCTTTGCACCGGATGCTCAGTGACCGCGAGGTCAGCCGTGTGCCGGTGTATGTCACGGGTATTAACCCCGACCAACCTGAAGTCTTTGCCGCAGCACGCCAGGCCGAAGGCTTCCAGGCCTTCAAGCTCAAGACGGGTTTCGGACACGACAAGGACGTGCGGAATCTGCAGGCCATGCGCGAGGTGCTGGGCCCGGATGCTGTGCTGACCTGCGACTCCAACCAGAACCTGGACTTGCCTTCTGCGGTGGCGTTTGCGCAGGCGATTGCGCCTTTGAACCTGAGCTGGTTTGAAGAGCCCTTGCGGGTGGATGCGCCCGAGGCCGACTGGCTAGCACTGGCCCGTGCCAGCAGCACGCCGCTGGCGGGTGGCGAAAATTTCCACGGCCTGCAATTCGATCAGGCATTGGCCAGCCCTGTCTTGCAGGTGATTCAGCCCGACATCACCAAATGGGGTGGCATCAGTGGCAACGCTTCGGTGGGGCGTCGTGCGGTGGCTGCAGGCAAGCGTTACTGCCCACATTATTTTGGTGGCGGTGTTTCATTGCTGGCTTCGCTGCAGGTGTTGGCGGCCGTGGGTGGCGAAGGCTTGCTGGAATTCGATGCCCACCCGAACCTCGGTCGTGAAGCCGTGGTGGGCGATTTTTTGCCGGTGCAGGGCGGCAGCGTGCCTGTGCCCACAGGCCCCGGCTTGGGCGCGGTGCCCGATCTGGCCCAATTGGCGGGCCATCAAACTTGGACTGGAAGGATTCAAGCATGAACACCCCTCAAACCTCGTTGACATGGCCAGGCGATGTCGCTGATGTGCGCGTGGGCTTCATTGGTGCCGGCCGCCTGGGGCAGGCACTGGCCTGGAGCTTCGCCCAAGCGGGCCTGAAGGTGGTGGCTGTCAGTAGCATGCTTGAAGAACATGCCCAGGCGCTTGCAGCCCCGATCAAGGGCTGCATGTGCATGGCACCCCAGTCGGTGGTCGATGCCTGTGACCTGGTCTTTGTGACCACCCCTGACAGCGTCATCGGCGCCACCTGTGACAGCCTGACCTGGCATCCAGGGCAGGCCGTGGTGCACTGCAGTGGCGTGACCGATGTGGGCGTGTTGACGCATGCGCTGGCACAAGGCGCCAGCATCGGCGGCTTTCACCCGATGCAGACTTTTGGCGATCCCCATGCGGCGGTGCAGTCATTGCCCGGCTGCACCATCACGGTCGAGGCTGGGCAAGCTGAGTTGATGCAAGTCTTGCTGGCTTTGGTTGAGCGACTGCAATGCGTGCCTAACTGTTTGCCCGCAGGCATGCGCGGGCGCTACCACGCCGCAGCCGGGTACACCTCGCAGTTCATCAATGCGCTGTTCGATCAAGCCGTACGTTTGTGGCAAACCTGGGGCTCGACCGAAGAAGAGGCCTTGCGTGCTTTGCTACCATTGGCGCAAGGCACGCTCAGCGCCATCCAGACTGCCGGTATAGCGCGTGGCATGCCGGGTCCGGTGTCGCGTGGCGATCTGTCGTCCATCGACAAACACCTGAGCGCGATCACACCCATGGGCCCCGAGATGCTGGACTTTTACCGAACCCTGTGCTCAGTCACCGTGCCATTGGCCCGTCAGGCGGGCGGCATCGACGAGGCACAGGCACAAAAGTTCATTGATTTGCTCAAGGCTTGAGGCCACTGTTTTCTTCACTTTATCCATGACGCATTCCCCATCACTCGCTTGCGCCCGCTCCTTGTTATTTGTGCCGGGCAATCGGCCTGAGCGTTTCCTCAAAGCTATCGACAGCGGTGCTGACGTGGTGATTGTCGATTTGGAAGACAGCGTGCCTTTGCAGGGCAAGGACGCCGCTCGCGCAGGCGTGTGCCAGGCCTTGCCCACGCTGCCTGCCAGCGCCTGCGTGGTGGTGCGCATCAACAGCCCCGAGACCGACATTGGGTTGCAAGATGCGCAAGCGCTGGCCGCTTATCCCCAGCTGGCAGGTTTGATGGTGCCCAAGTGCGAGTCGGCCCAGACGCTGCAGACCGTGTCCACGCTGCTGCCGGACCTGCCCCTGTTGCCAATCATCGAAAGCGCGGCCGGTTATCTGGCTTTGCCGCAGATCGCTTTGGCCCCCAATGTGTCACGCCTGGTGGTTGGCCACATTGACTTTCTGGCCGACACCGGCATGGTTTGTTCCCCTGATCAGCGCGAGCTCGACACGCTGCGTTTTCAGGTGGCCATGTGCACCCGCGCTGGCCATTTGGCGGCGGCCGTCGACGGCGTGACCGTGTCGGTGGATGACGAGGTCCTCCTGCAGGCCGACACCGAGCGTGCTGTGCGTTTTGGCATGGGCGGCAAGTTGTGCATCCACCCCCGTCAGGTGCAGGGGGTGCATGCCGCATTCAGGCCTTCGGCTGTCGAGCAAGATTGGGCGCAACGCGTGCTCGCCGCCATGGCCGCTTCGCAGGGGGCTGCCGTGCAGCTCGATGGCAAGATGATCGATGCCCCGGTCTTGCTTCAAGCGCAGCGGATTCTTGCACGCGTGCGCTGATACCTGGGTTGAAAAAAATCGGGGCCTGTGACGCGTCATCGCTGACGGCGTCACAGGCCCCTTGGGGACCCGGGAGCGACGCTGGGTTTAACCGTGGTAATGCACTAAAGTCTTGGTGGTGCTGACTTCTTCGAGCGCGAGGAAGCCCTTTTCACGGCCGTGGCCGCTGCGCTTGATGCCACCGAAAGGCAATTCCACGCCGCCGCCTGCGCCGTAGCAGTTCATGAAGACTTGGCCGGCTTTCACCGACTTGGCCACGCGGTGCAAACGCCCTGCGTTCTCGGTCCATACAGCGGCCAGCAGGCCGTATTCGGTGCCGTTGGCCAGCGCGATGGCGTCGGCTTCGTCTTCGAAAGGCATGGCGGCCAGCACAGGGCCGAACACTTCTTCGCAGGCCAGTGCGGCGGTGCGTGGCACGGGGCCAAACAGGGTGGGTTTGACGAAGTGGCCGGTGGCGGGTGCATCGGCCGCGATCTGGCCTTCGGCCAGGACCGGGATGCCTTGCTCGCGTGCCTGGTCGATGTAGCGCTGCACGCGTTGGTGCTGGGCCGGATTCATGACCGGGCCGCAGTCCAGATCCATCTCGGGCGTGCCCACGCGCACCTTGGCAAAGGCCTCGGCCACCTTGCCCACAAATTTGTCATAGATGGAGCGCTGTACCAGCAGGCGGCTGCCGGCGGTGCAGGTTTGGCCGGCGTTTTGCACGATGGCGCGCACGATGATCGGCACGGCACGCTCGACGTCCACATCGTCGAACACGATCTGGGGTGATTTGCCGCCGAGCTCGAGCACGCATTTGACGGCGTTATTGGCTGCAGCTTGCTGGATCAGTGTGCCGACTTCGTTGGAGCCGGTGAAGGAGATGAAGTCAATGCCAGGGTGACCCGACAAAGCGGCCCCCACCTCTTCGCCCAGACCGGTCACAATGTTGAGTGCCCCAGCAGGCAGTCCTGCTTCTAGCGCCAGCTCGGCAAAGCGGATGGCCGATAGGCTCGTGTCTTCGGCTGGCTTGAGCACCGTGCCGTTGCCCATGGCCAAGGCGGGTGCCAAGGTGCGACCCAGCATCTGCGCCGGGTAGTTCCAGGGGATGATGTGGGCCGTCACGCCCAGCGGTTCGCGCAGCAGGCTGACCTGGTGGCCGTTGAGAAAGGGAATGGTCTCGCCATGCAACTTGTCGGCACCACCGGCATAGAACTCGAAGTAGCGCGCCAGCACCTTGATGTCGTTGCGTGCGGTGGTCAGCGGTTTGCCGGTGTCGCGGGCTTCGATCTGTGCCAGTTCTTCTTCGTGGTCCAGCACCTTTTGGGCAATGCGCATCATGATGCGCCCACGCTCGCTGGCATTGAGCTGACCCCAGGGGCCCGTCAGCGAGGCGCGCGCCGCTTGCACCGCACGATCGACATCTTGCGCGGTCCCGCGCGCAATGTCGTCAAACGCTTGGCCATCGCTGGGTGATACAACACTCAGGGTGCGACCATCGCTGGCACCGACCCACTGGTCTCCAATCAACATGTTTTTCATAAAGGTTCCTGGTTGGTTCAGATCAATACACAATGAACTGACTATAGGCAGCGTTGCGCGGCAGGGGAATTGGAAAGTGGGCAACGGCGCGTTGCATCCTCTGCA
>JACCDV011277759.1_pt1 | contig 10015 bp, 7 predicted proteins | sample 7446131 | NCBI WGS metagenome assembly JACCDV01 (sample SAMN15323448, study PRJNA562643) | freshwater metagenome | isolation source: river surface water | place: USA:Blue River Watershed | collected 2017-08-17
ACAAAACATGTTGTATGTAAATCTTAGCTTATCTCCTATTGTCTTACAGTTGGAGGTCTTGAGTAGCCCAGTATCACTGTTGGTGATAAGATTGTTGAGAGTGGATACTGCGCTATAGAACTGGGTAACTCTTGTATTGAAGCTAGCAAGCATGGTGTTAAAGTTATTATTGAGAGTAAGTAGCTCATCGAGTTTGTCTTTTATGGCTTGGTAGAGGTTGAGCCGACTATCCCTAAAAGCAATAAGGGTGGCTCCATAGTAAATTATTTTACTGTATGCTGCTGAGTAATCTTGTCTTATTTGCACGTACCTCATAGTGAAATCACTGAATGACCAGCTACTGCTCGCTGTGCTGATAAGCTTCTCATTAAAGGATATGCAGGTAACTTGGCTGGTGCTAAGGGTTGTTCCTGCAGAGCTAGAAGCTGTATAGTTGAGCTGTGTGGGATCTGTGCAGTTAATCTTATCAAAGACCCAAACATCCTTTGAACCTGTGGTGACTCCTCCGCCTGTGTATGTGTAGAGGTTCAGTTGGCTGATTGCATAGTTAGGGTTGTCACTGCTTGTGATGATTGGATCGGAGTCAACATAAACTCCTAACCTGTATTGCTAAATTGCGTTAATCCAGCCTGTAATTTTGTTTGGAGATATGGCTAGATTGACATAATTGTTGCTTGCGCTGTTCGTGTAGTCCAAGTAAGTTTGGATATTTGTAAAGAGAGTTTCCACTGTTTCCATTTCTTGGGCTACACTGAACTTAGAAAGAGCATTTCCATCGCCAAATATGCAAGTATCTATTCTCCCAAACGCGTTTTGAGTGTATGCCGCATTGATTTGATTATATACTGCCTGATTACTGATCATAGAGCTATAGTATTGGCAAAAACCATATCCGACACTGCCAACTGATAGCAAGATAAACGTTAGGATTATGACACCCATATAAGTCAGTCCAAAGATAGTCCACCCCAAATGCACCATATACCTGCAAGTATACACATTGAACATGTGCGAGGCAAATAATCCTAATAAGGTCAACAGACTTCCAGTCAAGACAAATGCATATATTCCTTAAAAGGCTGATAGAAACTATCCGAAATTCTTAATGAAATACTTTCTATTAATCGCTTCGTATTATGTTACAACAATGCCAAGCTGGTGAATGTACATGAGCATAGTGTTTTGACTGGACTGGGAATTACTTAAGATGTTGGCTAGAGATTGAGTAAGTAAGTCTGCGGACTGGGTGATTGCATAGGCTTGATCGGAAAGCTAACTAACGACATAAATACTTTTTTTGTAGTTCTAAACCCAGAATCGATGTCAGTAACCATGGTATTGCTAGTTCCGTTGGGACCCATCCCGTATTTAATAAACATAGAATCGATCATAGGGGTGCCTTGCCCAGCGTTAGTAGCTGTTGCAGTGGTGTCAGGATTGGGAGTAACTAGCTGTGAGCTTTTAAAAGTAGAATATATATTAAGATTAGCTGTTTGCATGGTCTGCATCGAAGTCATCAGCCAACTGTCTCCAGGAAAATAGATTTGGATTTGGGTGACAGCAGCAGAGAGTAGGTTGGTAATATTTCCAACAGTGTCTCGTAGATTGACTGTCCCTCCCCAAGTTCCATCTCCATTTATCACTGAGTCTAGTGCAAGATAAATACTGCAGCTGGAAAGTTAGGAGTATGTCTTCGTATCAGGGATAAATGACATGGCGACCATACACACGATAAATATTCCCACCGCAAAGATAAGCGTTAAGAACATCGCAACTCTTGTCTCTCGCTTCGTGTAAGGGTCTTCATCAAGATTTCTTCGAATCGAATCACAGGGCGGACAGCTTCTTTAAAATAGACAGCAAATCACTATTGCTAAATAAAACAAAAAGAAAATGACTCCAAAGATGATGTAAGGGACTATTAGCTATGAAGTATACTTTTAAAGATCGTTTGTATCTCCTGTTATCACAATCTTCGTTACCCTACTCTTCGAGGTTGATGACTAAAATCCTGAGTATAAGAAGGAGCCCAAATTTTCAGCCATTTTGCTTTTGGTGACATTGGCTGAGGCAACATCGAATTGCGCAGGGCAGTTCTGCGATGTGATTTCAGTATAAGCGAGTGTCTGAGTAAGAAGGAGAAGGGCGATTATGAAAATCTTATAACTCATATTATTTTATTATCCCATAGTTATCATTTTAACATATCATTATGGCTCTTTAATCATCAACATCTATATTAAAATGAAAGATATTGGAGGGGGCGAGGGAGTGTTATATTGTATAATTTGAATTTTGGAAGTCAGTTGAGTCATTATTTTTTATTATTCAATATTGATGTCAGAGTACTTTCGGAAATTTATCAAAAAGGAGCACTACCCCCTTCTCTAGTAACTCTAAGTTTAAATAGCAATGAGGTAAAGTTCAAAACATTTTTTACCAACTGTATTCAGGAAACCCTCAAGAGCAGGTAGTACCAACAAACCGAAGAAGACGACTGGAACATATATTGGTGCTAAAAGTAGTACATCCCCTAGACTCTCGATAAAATCAGGCTCTTCCCCGAGAGAAAAATCAACCACTTTAGAAACTTTTACGAAATCTGTCGAAAAGACTTGCTATCTAAGAATGTCAAACGATACAAAAAGGCACTGGAGAAAGAAGGGAAGGCTGAAGAAGCTGCAGGCTACGATTACTTACCCCTGACTTACAATTTACCCAGCGAATATCCCATCTTTTTGTAAGAGTTCAAAAGATCTAAGGATCAGAAAACTGTATGGATTATGAAGCCGGTACTTCAACTTTAACCTAGATTGGTAAGAGTCAAGGAAAAGGAATTTTTCTATTCAGGGCTATCAGCGAAATATCAGAATGGTCAGATACAAATAATCAGCCCTAAGCTTATATCGTTCAAAGGTATATCCACAATCCTTTGCTCATCGGGCATAAGAAATTCGACATGAGAATATATGTCTTGGTGACTTCACACAACCCGCTTACTATTTATCTTTATCGCTCAGGGTTTGGTAGATTTACCCACTATCGGTATGATGCCAACGATATTTATAACAACGGTAAGAATCAATTAAACTAGAAATGCATTTGACCAATGTGGCAATCCAAAAGCAGAGCTAAAACTATGACTAATAGAGAGGAGGAAAATACCTTTTAGATAAGCTAAGGCTGTATATCCTTTCAAGATATGGCTAAGAAGCAACTGACAAATGCTTCTTTGACGTCCAAGAACTCATAATAAAGACATTAATTGCAACTTGTAAGATTATTTCCAATGATAAGAGGTGCTTTTAACTATATGGATTCGACATTATGCTTGACTCAAACTTGAAGCCTTGGCTGATTGAAATAAATGGAAGCCCCTCCATGACTGCAAATACACCAATAGACCGCGCATTAAAAAATGGACTTCTTGATGATACGCTCACCATAATTAACATTTAGAAGCTGTAACAATGCTCTTATCCAGGTTGACAGGCGAGTAATAGCAAATAGGCGGATTCGATCTCATCTATAGAAATAATAAAAGAATTAAGGCTGGAGCCAAGAATGTCAGTTTTCTTGGTTGCCTGAACAATCGCCAGCAGCAGATGAGAAAGATGGCCAAAAATTCAGCACTAAGGTTAGCTTAGAAATACAAGTAATAGAAAGCAAAAGAGCTGCAAAAGGAAGAAAAGATGAGAGAGAACAAGAATGCTCGGAACAAAAGTACAAATGCGCCCACAAATACTATGAAGCCTCCGATAGGGAACACCGCAGCGATGAACAGGAGCTCAAACGGTGTTCAAAAATCAGATACGCCTGGGCAAATAAAATTGCCAAAAGTCAATACGATTGCAAATAGTAGTGTGAGTAACTCGTCAATGAAGGGTATTTGGTAAGGAGGAGTGAAGAAGACAAACCAATAAATAATTCCTACTTAATAAAAACGCAAATGATTAGTTGCAAGTTTTTAAATCATTAATAGTACGCTCTTGTTACTAATTTTATTATTTAATCATCAATGAAATAGGATAAATAGCCTTTATAAGATCTAAATACCATCAAGACTCTTCCACTCAAGCCCAAAATATATCTATTTTCTGATTCTCATTTTCACGAGGCACCTCCTGACTCAGGATCAATCAAAAAAATGTCACTCTGCGATACTGATAAAAAAATAAATAATGTGTGGAAACCCAAAATTCATTAAAAGCACTTATTTTAGTAGCCACAATTCTTTTTAGCTCTCTAGAGGAAAAAGTATAGAATAATAAATGGGATGAAAAACATGTCGAGATTTATTGAGAGATAAAAAGTTATAAGCCCTCATAAGGTGAAAAAAGTAAGATAGGGGAACGGCATACTAAAAAAAATGAATAGTTCCCTCGAGCCGGTCAGATTAAAGTTTGTAGAATTATAGTAAAGTAGAATGGGGTGGGAGCCAAACAATAAAACCCCTTTTCTGAACTTCAACATGCAGTTCCTGATAAAGAGGAGGAAATCAATAACTCCCAACCTCTACAAAGGACTTTAGAAGGCAATGAACCAAACCATTAAATGATATTCATTATTCTTATTCCATCATCATCATTTCCGAACGATCCTAAACATCTTCACCACTATTAATACTTTCATAAATATTGTTAGCATGCTATCTAGAAATTGCCCTGAGCCTTCCAAAGAAAAAGCCACTCCTACAACTAACAAGCCAGTAAACACTCTTTAAGGAATATAGCTTGAGTTTGTAATTTTTTTATTGGAAGGTGAAGTTGTGTAAAGCCACATTGTTACGAGGCCAAGCTAAGCCACACCACTTGTATTACTGCTCCAAATATCATCCTTTAAGAAGTATAGCTTAATAAGCATTATCATCAAATTTTACTGGTTGATAAACCCTAAGATTGATAGTAAAAACCATCCCCAGACATTAAACAGATTGAAAGCTAGGCCAACAAAGCATATTGCAGCATTGGCGAGAAGCAGCATATTACCCCACTTACGATGAATGACAAGCTTGGAACTTAAATATATCACATATTTGGTCAAATACTCTACAATAAGGGCAAAAGAAATAGTATAAAGGCTATATAAAACTTTACTTTTTATTTACTATCTCCAAAATAGCATCAATATATTGATGAAAAACTGCTCAGATAGCCTCTCAGAAAGATTTTGTTTGCGATATTCACTACACACTAAGATGAATATTATTAAGTTCCTTAGTAGAGAGTAATCAGAAAAGAACTGCGTAGAGTATTATTCTAACAAATCTTCTTATATAAAGCAGTCCCCACCCGAAATAAGAATTCTTCTTTGGTTTTTTCCCTCAGGGAAATGAAGAGGAAATAATGAACGAATGTTCGGGCACATACTAACTATGGAGTAGTGTGTTGGATCCAAAGAGGATATAACAAGACTTTAAGACTATTATTTTAAGGTATTGCGAGGCGTGATAATAGGTTTAATCGCTATAAATATGGTGGCTTGATTAGGATTAATTATGTACACTTGGTTTTTCATTTATGAAAAGGCATATACTGAGCCTTTCGTTAAGTTATCAAAAGGATATATTTTTAAGAGGCTACTTGAATACATTTAGAAGTGATAAGAAGAATATACTAACAGTATCTATTACTCCTTCAACTAAACTGGGCTTAATTATACACAGTACTCTCCAAAAGATATACTATATTCCTATTAATAGTTATAGCTGTGCTGGGCGCAAAATTAAATATGAGCATTTTCGATTGTTTCATAATAATAGCTTGCACCTTGACGAAAAAAACATTAGATTTCACTAATGGTCATATTTTTGTTGAAATTTCTTGAAAAAAAATGTCCGATTCTTCGTATAAGAGGAGGGAAAGTAAGTGAGTTAGGCGGCAAATAATAATGAATATTATACATTTATCTAGATGAAATTATAGCTGTGTTGCTAAAGACATATTTTTATGCCTTATAAGGAAAATAAAACTTCCAATTGTTGTTTTCCTATTTGTATGTATTTATTATTACTATCCTCAATTTATTAAATATTTATACTCTCTCCTTACTGCTGACTACTTCTTTTTTCAGCTTATTGAGCCACCTAAATGGAGGATCATACAAAACCCTCATAAATGGATGTGCGAGATCAACAAAGACAAGCGAGGATATTTTTTCAATCATAGTTTTGAACAGAATATTTATGGTTCTTCTGGTGAGATAAGCCAAAGTAAGAATTGCGCCTTACTAATGGGTGAAGATACTCAGGTCGTACTTGCCCTCAATAGTGATATATTTGATGATTTATCCGATTTCAATCGCATACTTATTAATATTTTATTAGGTACTTAAGATAAGCGGCCTAGTTTTCTTAAAGACGAATACTTAAGGCATGCTACACTCGTTATTTTCAGCTTATAGTTCTCGTAGTAGCTTACCGTATATGGAGATCATATCGAAGGCTGAGGCCGAGATTATGAGCAACGCTTTTTCGGGATGTTGTTTGGGGCAGTGACTAGGTTTGGCTTTGCTGAACCTGAGAAGGGAAATAGTGAAGTGATGAAATCTTGTTGAAAATCCATGTACTTTTCATGAAGATGCATAATCTTATCCATGTAGAGGACTCTATCTCCCATAAATTTGGAATTCTATAAGTAGTCGATTTCGTGAAGGCGAGAGTCAGGCACGGTCATCAAGATGTAAAATAATAGTGTGGAGTATATGGTTAAGATAACAAGGCCGAACAGCATTATCTGCTTCAGTCTCATTATTATTAAACTCATCATTAATATTATTGATTTAGAATCAAGCTAATCCCATATCAAACCGTGCTCCAGCAGAATATTTTGTCATTCTATAAATTGTTATGAGCTAAAATTGACTACAGCTCCCCTCGAATATACTCATAGTCTGGCTTGGAATCGAATTGTAACTTTCGGACGTACTTCAGCAAAGTAATGAACTGTGGAGGCAAGTCGTGACACAGAGTTTCAGGAGTCGTCATAAGCTTCTTTTATAGAATTTTTTCATATTTTTATTTTTTGTCCTTTGCGTCCATATTTTGCCATGGTAGTTGGCCGAGAAAGAAGTAGATGAGCATGTAAATCATGCCTTCTAGATCATCCCTTCTTCCTTGCTCAATGCCGAGGTGAGTATTGATGGAAGCATACCTTGCAGTTCCAGTCAAATTTTTATTATCCTTGTAAGCGATATGAGTCCCGTTGAGCTGATACTTCTTGGCCAGCCCGAAATCGATGATATAAATCATGTTACTTTCCTTGTCCTTCCCAATCAAGAAGTTATCAGGTTTGATATCTCTATGAATAAATCCTTGAGAGTGGATGTACTATATTCTTTGTAAGATTTGCAGGCCGATCATAACAATGGTCTTGAGAGGAAATGATTTATTATACTGCTTAAACAGTGACTCCAGGCTGTTCCCTAATATCTTCATTATCATCACGCTCTCCTCTCCTTACGTGAAATACTCGTAGACCTAACTAGATATAGGAGTACCTTTAAAATTCCTCGCTAGTTTGCAAGTCCATCACTATCCAAAATTTGAAGGATTTTTGATTAGTAATAAAGTTGTGGGTTTTTGGATGTAGTTTTTTCGATCTTAATTGCAAACTTTTCGTTCCTTTTGTTGAAGGCAGTAAAAATCTAGCCGAAAGCTCCTGAGCCGAGCTTCTGGCCTACAATTTTATACTCCCCGTAAGTTTTCATTGGAAATTAAAATACAGAGTCGATCATAATAAAAAATTGATAATAAAAGTTACCCTTCGCTCCCTCCTTAAACTGTAAAGTTTTATTAGAGTAAAGATAACCTAAAATTTATCTGATTTACTTATAGTTTTTATTATTAACTTAATATGCAGAAACCAACCATCCCTGACGAAATTAGAATGAAAAAGAAAGACTAATAAATCAAGCCCGCTACTCTTCCCAACAGGATTGGGAACTACTAGTTCGGTAAAACTTTGGGGAAGGGGACTTTCGGGAAAGTTAAAGAAGCGACTCATATTCCAACTGGAGAAAAGGTGGCGATTAAGATAATTGATAAGAGTAGTATTGAAGATTAAGATGATTAGATCCGCATACAACGGTAGGTGGATATAATGAAGAAAGTGCGACATCCAAACATCGTTTACCTATATGAAATCATAGAAACATCAGATCATGTGTTTATTGTCAATTAATTCGCATAGCAAGGAGAGCTCTTTAGGGTGATGACCAATGAGGTTAGGCTCAAGGAAAGGGCCGCTGGCCGAATATTCTACCAAATCTTAAATGCTGTTGAGTACTTACATCGCTTAAACATTGCGCATCGAGATTTAAAGCCTTAAAATATCTTACTTGACCCTGATTACAATGTAAAGCTAATTGATTTTGGGCTATCCAACTATAACGAGAATGGCAAGCTCCTTACAACTGCCTGTGGAAGTCCTTGCTATGCACCTCCTGAAATGGTGTCAGGAAAAGCCTATAATGGAATTATCGGAGATATTTGGTCATTGGGTGTCATATTCTATGGAATGATTTGTGGCTCACTCCCATTTGAAGAGAAAACAACGAAGGAGCTCTACAAAAAGGTTATTGAAGGCTTTTATATACTTCCAAGTGACATCAGCGTCGAAGCCATTGAAGTTATTCAGAAAATGCTGGTGACTTAGCCTTCCAAAAGAATCACTATCCCTGAAATAAGAAAGTTGAATTTCTTCAAAGAAATAAAGACGATTGAACCATAAATAATCGGACTTATTGTTGGTTTCCACGCGATGCCGATTGATAATTAGGTTATTGATAAGATGAGATAGTTCACGACATTTAGCAAGAAGGCAGTGGAGGACAGTCTTAAACAAAATGAGCACAATGAGTTGACAACTTTATACTATCTTATGCAAAAGCGAACTTTGAAATAAGGCAATAAAACAATTAGCGATCTACAAAACTACCTTTAGACCAATAGCAAATACAAAAACTAATATGGCAAATAATCATTAAAGAAGTACAGAAAACTATTGTTTTAGGCTTAAATGTCAAAACCGTAAAGAAAGTCCCTAAACAATCGTAGGATGAAAGAAGCAGAAATGAAAAAATCATAGATTAAAAATGAGAGAGGTGTATTTTCTAACTAAAAAATTAGAAATCGTGCAAACACCGAATAGCACAAAATTCACTTATCTCTTAGAAGAAAGGCCCCTTCGACCATCAAGACTGATCGATAAGCAAATAGTAAAACTCTGAAGCTGACTCCCAATAAAAAGGACAGCAAGCTAAGGGAGAGTTCGCCATCTAAAGGAGAATCGCAAAGGAAAGAATTAGCTAAATAGTTATGGAGGGCTTATTTCAAAGATCCTTTAGAGAAAAGTACATCAATATCAAAATCTAACAAAAAGCCCATGAAAGCCGATGTGAGGCTAAATGAAAATATCCGTCGTTTGAAAGAAGGATTTCTTAGACTTCCAAATATGATGAGAAGACTAAAGACAAGAAAGTAAAATTGATTGTTTAATATGATTTTACGATAGCTGTAATCTGGAAAAATAACAGATAAAATTCTTCGAATAATTATACACCAGATAAATAGAATCCCGAGACTACTTTGTGGGTAAGAGTTAAATCATGCCAGAGAGATAAAGATCGAACTGTTAGAGTTATGCCCCTAATAAAATATATTATTCATATGATTAAAATTATTCTTTTTATTAGATGAAATCTAAACTAGCTGATGAAGCGTTGAGCAAAATATAAAATCTTATCGTCCAGAAAGAGCCCACACCTAAAAAACAAAAGAGCTCCAAAAGTTTCGTCCCTTCTAGAATAGTAGAGGAAAACTAGAGAGATAAATCGCCGAAGTCTAAACCTGCTAATTCATCGCCCCTCAAAAATAAGACACCAAGTGTATACATTCCTCGCTAGCGATAAATCCGTCTTCTCTAGAAGCAAACCAAAATGATCTATAACTAGCTCGAACAGCAAGTTAATTACAGGATACAAAACCCACATTCCTTTTTCTTAAATTAGAAGAATC
>JACCDV010330556.1_pt1 | contig 10013 bp, 17 predicted proteins | sample 7446131 | NCBI WGS metagenome assembly JACCDV01 (sample SAMN15323448, study PRJNA562643) | freshwater metagenome | isolation source: river surface water | place: USA:Blue River Watershed | collected 2017-08-17
CTAGCGCAACGAGGCTCGGACTTTGTTTTCGTCAACCACCAGGGTATTGAGCATATCATCTACAAAAGCATCTGCCTCTTTTTTTGTTTTGAAATGTGGCTTTAGTTTCACCACTTTTCCGTTGTACTTAGTAACTTTTGCATTGGGATTTTGGCTGACAAACTCGCCCCAACCCACACTCATTGTAATCGCTCCAATAAAGGCATTCTTTTCATCCCGAACTTCGTAGAATAATATCGACGCTCCCGCTTCTTTCTTTTGCTTTGTGATAGTTTTTAGATCAGTTCGTAATAATGGACGCGAAAGTATTGGTTCTTCAACCATTGCTGTATTGGCAATATACGTAATACCGTCTTTGGTCGATGTACCAGATAATAAACTGAGGAAAAAGGTGAGCTGTCTGGTAGCATCTTTATCATTAAATGACATAAAGAATGCTTCCTTTTTTGCTGCTTGAAAAGAACGGGCGGTTACCTGAGATTCATTAACAGATGTTACCGGGACAATCTTGAAAGGTTTTTTTGCATTGTACGCAAACGAGACACCAACCGCATCATCCTTAAATGCCTGATTGTAGTTAGCTTTTCGCTCTTCAACCACGGACGAGCGCAATAGGACAAACTCATCCGTGAGTTGAGTAATCTTCGTGGTCAAGTCATCAGTTTCAGAGGCTTTGGCAACCGCTGGGTAAACACCACCAATAACAGTGAAGCAACACAGCAGACCGATTATTATTTTATGCATATCAGAAATTGTAGCACGTCAAAAAAGCAACAAACCGGCCTGTGGCCGGTTTGTTGTTTTTTTGTCCTACTCTTTTCGAGCTTATTCAGCTTTTTGGAGTGGCAGTCACCATTTTCTCAATATAATTTTCACTTCGTTTAATTCTACTGAGAAATGCCGACCCGGCCTCGACCGTTTTTGCTCTTGGTTAGAGCAAAAACATGTCTCCGGCTCTTACCGCTTCCGGACGAGATACTAATCTCGTCCTAAAAAGAAACTAGTTCGTTTCTTTTTGAAGCGGCAAGCCGATGTGGCGTAAAAATGCCTCGGCTTCTGCCTTCGACTTGGCTGTGGTGACAATAGTCACCGCAAATGAGAATGAATCCTTGAGCTCATCGTCAGCACACTCTGGGAAGATTGTACTGTCTTTGATACCAATAGTGATATTCCCCATCTCATCGATTGCCGTAGCCTTAAGACCGCGGAAGTCGCGAGTCTGTGGAATAGCAATGTGGATGAGCTTGTCGATGAAGTGAATCATGCGAGCACCACGAATGGTAATCTGGTGACCGATGATTTCACCTTCACGGAGCTTAAAGGCGGCAATCGACTGCTTGGCTGGACGTGGTGATGGCTTTTGCCCAGTAATGAGCGAAAGTCGATCTACAATCATCGCTTCGCGGTGTTTGTCCTGCACACGGCCAGTTCCCACTGAGACCACAATCTTTTCGATTTTTGGTGTCTGCATCACATTCGTATACCCGAAGGTACCCTTCATGGCTTCAAATGTTGAAGCGAGCTTGGTTTTGGTAGTTTCCATATGCATTAGATTTTCTTACCGCTTGGTCGGGCGACACGCACTTTCTTCTTCTTGTCACCTTCACCTTCGAAGATGTAGCCGATTCGTACAGTCTTGTCTCCCTCCATGAGGGCAACGTTTGACGCATCAATTGGCATACTCTTCTCGATAATCTGTCCCTGTGAACGGGTTCGCTTATTCTTCTGGTGCTTGGTGGCGACATTCACCCCTTCGATAACCACCTGGTTCATATCCTTCATGGTCATGAAGATGGTACCAGTCTTGCCTTTATCTTTTCCGGCAATCACCTTTACGGTGTCTCCTTTCTTGAGTTTCATATGATGAAATAGTTAGGCGACTACACGACCTCCGGGGCCAATGAGACGATTTTCTGATAACCAGCTTCGGCCAATTCGCGTGGGATTGGACCAAAAACGCGGTTCGCTTTTGGTTCTTTCTTCACCTTGTCGACAAGCACAACGGCGTTGTCGTCAAAGCTCACGTATGAGCCATCCTTGCGACGGTAGGGCTTCACTTGACGCACTACTACTCCGTACACAACATCCTTCTTCTTTACTGCTTTGCGTGGTTCGGCAGTCTGTACTGAAAGTACGACCATTTCACCGAGCTCAGCGTAACGCTTCTTCGAGCCACCAAGAATCTTGAACACACGTCCGACCTTGGCACCCGAGTTGTCCGTAATCCGAACAATTGTCTGTGGCTGAATCATAGTGAATTCATTACTTGGTTAAAAGGGTGAAGTGCTTGCGCTTTGACATTGGGCGAGTTTCGCGGATTTCTACAATCGCACCTTCTTTCGCCGTATTGCCAGCATCGTGCACCAAGAACTTCTTGGTACGACGCATGAACTTCTTGTACTTTGGATGCATCACGTACCGCTCGACAGCGACCGTAATAGTATCCTTCATCTTCGTAGAAACGACAGTCCCTTTGAGGACACGACCGTTCTGTGTAGTTGAATCTGTTGTCATATCCTATTACTTGGTGTCGGCCTGACGTGCACGCGCGGTCAATTCGGTGAGGGTACGTGCAATCGTGAGCTTTGCCTTTCTAATAACTGATGCCTTGCGGGTAAAGCGATCTTTGAAGCGTTCACTCTGGAGTTCACCGCGAGAGGTGGTCACGAGCTCTTCGAGCTCACTCACACTCTTCTTTGCAATATCTTCGTATTTCATATGCAATCTCTGGTTACTTAGCAGTCGTGTCAGCTTTGCTGACTACCTTGGCTTTTAATGGGAGCTTGTTCACTGACTTGCGGAGTGCCTTGCGAGCGAGTTCTTCACTCGTTGCGCCCTTCACTTCGAAGATGATGCGACCTGGTTCTACCTCAAAGACGTAGTGGTCGAGGTCTCCCTTACCCTTACCCATTGGTACTTCAGCAGCCTTCTTCGTAATTGGACGGTCTGGGAAAATACGGATGTATACCTGACCAGTCTTACCAAGCGTACGAGAAATTACTCGACGAGCGGCTTCAATCTGGTTTGAACGAACACGAGAAGCGGTGGTAGCCTGAAGACCAAATTCACCAAAGGCGACTGTGGTCCCGCGGGTAGCTGGACGATTGCGCTTCTCTTCACTCTTGCGGCCAGTTTGCCACTTGCGGTGTGCTACTTTTTTTGGAAACAACATACCTGTTTAGCGGTTACGTGGCGCTCGGGGAGCGCTTTCTCTGGTCTCGCCGCGAGCTGGAGTTGCCTCCTGGCCAGCCTTGCGATCACCAAAGATATCACCCTTATAAATCCAGACCTTAATACCAATAGCACCGTATGGCAAGCGCGCTGTAACGCGAGCGAAGTCAATATCGGCACGGAGTGTCTGGAGCGGAATTCGACCCTTCTTCAATTCTTCAATACGAGCCATATCAGCACCACCGAGGCGACCTGAAAGCTTGATACGAACTCCCTGTACGTCACGACTGGCCATCACTTTTTCGATGGTCTGCTTCATGACGCGACGGAAGGTCATACGCTTTTCGAGGCCTTCAGCAATCATCTGACCGACGATGTTCGCACTACTTTCTGGAGTACGAATTTCTTCAATGTCGAGCTTGATTTCTGGCTTACTGATAAGACCAGCTTTGCGGAAGAGCATATCAATCTCTTGCTTGAGCTTGACGGCACCTTCACCACTACGGCCGATCACAAGACCAGGACGAGCGGTTTTGATAATGATACGAACCATCTTCTGGTTGCGTTCAATTTCAACCGTATCAACGGACATACCCTTAAGACGCTTTTCGAGGAACTTACGAATCGCGGCGTCAACGCGAATGTACTCACGGTACTGCTTTGGATCGGTAGTGAACCAACGACTCTTCCAGTCGCGGATGATACCGACACGCTGTACGTATGGATGTGCTACGTGTGTCATAGATTATTTGGTACCGAGCTCAATAGTAATGTGACTGGCTCGCTTGTTGATGCGAGAAGCCGAACCACGAGCACGTGGCATAAAGCGCTTCAAAGTTGGTGCCTTATCAACAGACACAAACTTCACAATAAGATGATCAGGATTGGCACCCGCCTGCTTGGCGTTTGCGACAGCTGAAGCGAGGAGCTTACCGAACTGTACGGCGGCACGCTTTTCAACGAATTGGAGTGCGTGTTGTGCGACACCAACCTTCTTACCACGAATCACATCAGCCACGAGGCGAACCTTGCGGGGTGATTGGCGATAGTTTTTGAGAGTTGCTTTCATACAGTTTATTTCTTCTTAGTAGCAGGTCCTGCTGATTTAGCGGCCTTGGCTGCTGCGATTTCGGCTTCCTTCTTCTTCTGTTCAAGTTCCTTCTGCATCTTACCTCCGTGACGATGGAACTTCTTCGTTGGCGAGAATTCACCAAGACGATGACCTACCATTTCTTCGGCAACAGTAACCGCAATGTGATCTTTCCCGTTGTGAACGCCGAAGGTGAAGCCGACCATTTCTGGCGAGATCATTGATGCTCGCGCCCAGGTCTTGATTACACCACTCTCTCCGGGTTTCTTTCCGGCGATCTTTTTGAGGAGCTTTTCGTCTATGTATGGTCCTTTATAGAGTGATCTTGACATTAAATGAGATAAGGAACGTAGTGACTATATCGAATTTAGTTCCGAATCTGCCCCTTCCTAGGGCAGATTCCTGGAACTGGTACAGGTCACCACGAATCCAAGTTAATATTTTGGTAATCCGCTTGCAGCTATTTTCTCATATACGAGAAAACCCGCGCAGTGGCGGTGCGATGAGAATCCCTCGTAAAGACAGGTAACGGCCGGCCTTAACAGGGATTCCCAACATCTTTCATCCGTTTCTTTTGACACTTCCTTGGTAACAGAACGTGCTGTTACCCGAGGTTGGAACGCCGCCAATACTACGTGAAATAAGGGGAAAAGTCAACATTTTCCGTTATTTGCTATACTTACCTCCATGATTACCCCTTCGCACCTCATCTATAGCTGGGCACTCGCCAAACGGACTGAAAAAGCGGCGCCAGATGGGCTGGCAAAACACCGTACGACTGCCTTTGTGGTCGGGGCACTACTGCCTGATATCCCGGTGTATGTGTTCTTTTTGGTCTGCGGCATGCTGCTTGGCTATGGACACGAACAACTTTGGGATGATATGTACTTCAGCTCCGGCTGGTCGGTCGTGTTTACCCTCAGTCACTCACTGCTACTTTGGCCAGGTATCTACCTGGTGGCCAAATATAAACGGTGGTGTATTGCCCAGTGGGTAGCCATTTCAGCCATTTTTCACATTGTTGTGGATTTTTGTGTCCATACGGCCGACGCGTACAAGCACTTCTGGCCACTTACTGATTGGCGTTTTGTCAGTCCTATCTCCTACTGGGATAGTGCCTCGTACGGACAATACGTCGGGTGCTTTGATGCCGCTTTGGTGCTTGGCCTCCTCTGGTGGCTCGCTACCCGCTACCGTGAAAGTAAGCTACGTTTTTTGATCTATGGACTTTTAGTTCTCGCTACGCTCCGCTTTGGTCTTGAATGGTATAACCTCATCAAATATGCCTAGACCCCGCGGCAGCGAACACACTACCCTTACCGAAACGGCTGAGTTACTCGTTCGCGAGCTCAAAAAGCAATCTGGTATCAAAATGATTGCGCCAGGTATCATCGACGCCAAGCGCTCCGGTAAGCGCCATATCACCGCGGTCTATACGACCGCCGGCATACACTTCATAGTCTCCGGGACCGGGGTACAAAAGATTGCGGTGCACCTCACTGATGCTACGGCTGGACCAAAGCTCGTGGTCGCCCTCAAAAACGCCAAAGCCCTCAAGCAATTTGCTTGGGGCGAGCGTCTACGAACGCAATAAGCGATTCGCCATGTGTGAGCTACTTACCTTGATTAGGTGGTTTCCACGTAATATTTGGATCGTCTTTAATATTCACCACGTCTGATGCCTCAATAAGTTCTTCATCGTCTCTAGCTATGTGTCTTGGTGTATCTCCGGCGTAGGGACTCTTATATATCTCAGTTTTTGCAACTTGACCACTGCCACCGACAACACTGGCAATGAGCGCATCTTCTTTAGCCTTTTTGTAAGCCTCAAACTCTGCACTCGCAATTATCTCATCACAGAGTTGATTAATATCTTGATCGGAAAAGTGTCTCGCATCGGCAACTTTTATGAAAGCTTTGACTTCCTGAAGGGCCGAGATTGCATCGGTATTATTCGGATGCATTGCATTTTCTAGGCTAGCAAAGAGTTTAGTACGCAGCGCTGGCTGGCGCTCAAGCAAACCTTTTAGATTTTCTACACGACTCGGCAAGTCTGCATGCATATACTCTGCGAGCGCTGCTTCTGCCACTTCTTGCCCCACCATCGAAGCTAACTCCAACCTAATAACGCCAAACGATGCATTATCAGCCTCACTGAAAGCTTGCCCATCTTCACGCTTTACTTTTATTACATGGAGCGCATCTTGATGATGTGATGCTAACTTCTCTATTACATCAACTCCCTGCTCTTGCTGTTCAGCTTTTGGTCTGCTAAACATTCTATTGAAATCAAATGCCATGATGCCAATAGTATACCAGATACCCTACAGACAACACAAAACCGCCCAGTATATGGGCAGTTTTGTGTTTTTTTGAGGCAATGAGCAACAATCTTATGACTGTCCGCGCATCAAGCGACCTGGCTTGCGACGAGAAACAATAAACTTGTTACTGAACTTCTTTGGTGAGCGAGTCTTTTGACCCTTGCCCACTGGACGACCCTGCTTCGTGCGAGCACGACGGTGACCACGTGGACTGCGTCCTTCACCACCTCCGTGTGGGTGATCCACCGCGTTCTTGGCTGACCCGCGAGTCTTTGGACGGATACCGAGGTGACGAGCACGTCCGGCCTTACCAATCTTCACGAGACGGTATTCTTCGTTTGATACCGCACCAATAGATGCCCAGGAAGTACTGATAATCTTGCGCACTTCAGAAGATGGCAACTTAACGAGAGTATACCCTGCGTCTTGTGCCACTACTTCGGCGTAGTTACCAGCTGAACGAGCAATCCGAGCGCCAGCACCAGGCTTGAGTTCGATGTTGAAGATAAAGGTACCAACCGGAACCTTCCCAAGAGGAAGACGGTTACCGGCCTTTGGCTTCGCCGTTTCTGAAGTAATGATCTCATCTCCTACCGCTACCTGTTGTGGTACAAGGATGTACCGACGTTCACCGTCCTTGTAGAGGACGAGAGCGATAAAGCCTGAACGGTATGGGTCGTATTCAATGGTTTCAACCCGAGCTGGAACATCCTTCTTATCGAACTTGAAGTCTATAAGACGGTAGGTTCGCTTGTTTCCACCACCGCGGTTGAGGTTAGTGGTACGACCGAGGTTGTTGCGACCACCGGTACTGCGTCCGCCAGCGGTGAGAGACTTCAGTGGGTTACTCTTTGTACTCGTGAGCTTCTTCTTGTACTCAATCACGGTACCATCACGGCGACCGGCTGAGGTAGGTTTATATGCTTTCATACAGATACGAGTTATGCCACACTGATAATATCACCGGCCTTAAGATAGACATATGCCTTCTTGTAGCCAGACTGCTTTTCCTTGCGACCCCGACTCGATGAGAGGGTGGTACGTGGCAATTTGTTCACGATGTTGACCGACACCGGCGTCACCTTGTAGAGGGCAACCACTGCTTCAGACACGAGGCGCTTTGTTGCATCCTTGCGAACAAAGAAGGTGTACACGCGTGCGTCCTGAGCCAAAACTGCTTTTTCGGTTACTACCGGCGCGATAATCACTGACGTGAGGTCGCGGTCGATTGACCGAGCGTTTGTCTTAGCCTGCGGCTGAGTTGTCTCTTCGGTTGTTTTTTTACTGCGACTAAAGAGTGCCATAATACGTTACTTAGTAGCTGTTACACTCGCGACACGAGCAGTCAATACTTCGAGAGCTGCCGTTGGGGCAGTCACGACGACATACTTGTACGTGAGGAGTTCAACTGGGTTAATATCTTTTGCCATCACCACTTCGATGTTGCCGAAGTTACGGAAACTCTTTTCGATAGCGAGATCACGCTTTGGGAGAATGACTACCGCTGCGTTCTTGCGCTTGGTTGCGAGGTCTGCCTTGCCACTACCAGTAGCGAGGGCCTTGACGATGGTCTTAGCGACCGCTGTCTTTGGCTCACTAAATGATACGCCATCGAGGAAGATTACTTCGCCATCTTCGTGCTTCTTTGAAAGCACGGTGGCGAGCGCCTTAGCCTTTACCTTGCGGTTGAGCTTTACACTGTAATCCTTTTCACTACGTGGACCGTGAGCGACACCACCACCTACCCAAATCGGACTACGAGTTGAGCCGTGACGAGCGCGACCAGTTCCCTTTTGCTTCCATGGCTTCTTACCACCACCACTCACTTCACTACGGTCTTTGGTGTGAGCAGTACCAGCTCGACTGTTTCCCTGCATCGCGAGTACGACGTCGTGCACGAGATCAGCATTCCAAGCGACACCAAATACAGCTGCTGGAAGTTCTACACTTCCGGTTTCTTTTCCTTCAACAGAATAGATTTTTGCATTCATATAATTGGTCTTACTTTACGCTGCCTCGAACTTCGACTAATGTACCCGGACGACCTGGAATCGCTCCTTTCACAAGGAGGAGATTCTCTGCGGGATTTACCTGGAGAACTACAAGATTCTTCACGGTGATACGATCACCACCCATACGACCAGCCATGCGGAGACCCTTGATCACACGCTTGAAACCGGTAGCACCAATGGATCCTGGTTCACGTTCTGAGTGCTTCTGACCGTGACTACGACGTCCACCGCCGAAGCCGTGTCGCTTAACCACACCTTGGAAGCCCTTACCTTTTGATACAGCACTCACCGTAACGGTATCACCAGGAGCGAAGACTGAGGCATCAATGGTGGCACCTACAGCCATATCACCTGGTACAGATTCACCGTACGATGTTTTTGGACGGAACTCGCGCACAATCGCAGCGCCACTGAATTGACCCTGTTGTGCTTTCGCAATACGGTGACTCTTTTGTGAGCCAGTCGCTAGCTGAACAGCATCATAGCCATCAGTCGCGGTAGTCTTGACCTTGGTGACTGTTGCCTTTTCTACCCGGAGGATAGTAGCTGGGTGACAAACACCATTGGCGTCAAAGACTTGCGTCATACGGTCTTTGGTTCCAATAATAAACTTCATTTATTCTGGACTTATGCTTATAAAAGCTTATAGACCCAATGACAAACCGCGCTTATTTTATTGCGCGAGCACAAGCTCGCTTCAATAAAATAAGCGCGGTTTGTGCCCATTGCTGAGCACGTTCTGGGTTAAGGTCGAAACATCGGTTTGGATTCTTACCCTTGGTATCTAGAAAGCGATTACTCTTAGATGGTGAACGTGCTCAGATAGGTCTTATAAAGCTGGGGAAACTATATCAGAAGCTATAAAAAAAGCAACCGTGGTATGTATTTGTGCTCCCATCCGTGATTACTTAATGTCAAAGTTGTATTCGTAGATATGGGGTGATTTAGGAACACAGCAATCTGAGTAGCATATGCAAATACTGCTGCACGCACCATTGTCAGCTTGCTACTTTTTACCAATTGCAAACCAGTAGACATCACCAATGGCTCCACTACCTGAATCATGGTCCCCTGCAATCTCAAAGGAAGTAGTGGTTGCATTACGAACCACCAGTGCAACTGTACCACTAATAATACCTCCGTACGAATCCGTTGGTCTTCTCGTAATAGTTGCGTTCACGTTGTATAGCTGACTGACTGGTTGTGGTAAGGTAACTTGGTGAAATGTTTGATTAAGCATAACACGATTTAGCTTACCCCATTGCATTACAATATCACCAATCTCAACCACGCCGTTTTCACTGTTTTGAATAACATTACCGCCGGTACTGGTCGCTGTAAAGCAGTTTTCTCCCAAAGCATCACAATAGCGAGGAGACCAGGTTGAGGTTGCGGCTGCGAGGATATTGGCCATGA
>JACCDV010988987.1_pt1 | contig 10010 bp, 13 predicted proteins | sample 7446131 | NCBI WGS metagenome assembly JACCDV01 (sample SAMN15323448, study PRJNA562643) | freshwater metagenome | isolation source: river surface water | place: USA:Blue River Watershed | collected 2017-08-17
ATCAGTTCGTCCATCGCCGCCAGCGTCTGCACGTAGCCCTCCAGCTTGGCCTTGCGCTGCCGCACCACGCGCAAGTCGTCTGCGGCCTTGTCGGGGAAAAAACTTGATGGCTTGATGCGGGGCGTGACCATGGGGTGACATCTTGCCGCACTGCGCGGCTCAGGGGGCGGTCAGGGGCGGTTTCTAGAAGTGCCCTGTAGCCACGTCGCACCAGATCCCCGGATGCACGGTCGTAGAGTCCACCAGACGGGTCTGTCGCCACGATCGATCGCCCATCGAGTGTGAGCAAATTCGGCAGGATGAATGACGAGGTCTTCCCTGCTCCGGTCGTGGCGATCAGTGCCAGGTTGCGGAAGCTGTCGTCATCCGAGAGACGCAACGTCGCACCGTCCAAAAGAAGCCCCTTGTTTGCTGGTGACAACACTTCGCGAAGCTCGGTCGGATCAAGGAACCTGCCCGCGTTCTCGTGTGCGATCTGCTTGTTCTGCCACCAGATGTAGAGCGCCCGTGCGAACAAGGCTCGCCCTACCCACTTGTTTTCAATCATGCGAAGTCCTTGGCTTGATGGGATGAACGCCCATAAGACGATCAGTACGACGAAAAAGGCTGATCCTGCCCCACCGAGAAAAAGAAGAGTTTTTTCAATTATTCAATACATTAATATATTTATACATTCATTTACTTATACATTTATACATAAATAAATTTATGTATAAATGTATTTTTAGCCACAAGGAACGCATTCACATCCTTGTGTCCACGATACAGATCACTTGCGTCCTGCACGTCACAAGAGCCACTGAGCTTTATGACATCGTGTGCATTCCTCCCCGCATCATCATGATCGAATAATACCGAAACACTCGTGATATTTTCCTTTTCTATTTTCTTTATTCATCGATCAATCATGCTTACTGAATTGAGCACAAGGGCATTTCCTCATATTTTCTCTTTCTTATAATATGCGAGTATCGAAAGAAAATCGAAAAACCCTTCAAAAACAGCACCGTCACTCCGTCACGGCTTCCCAAAAAACGATATATCTTTTTTTCACAGTGTTCCCTTAAACGCTGAATTTCGTACTTCAAACCCACCAGCATCATTTTTAAATGCAAGCGATGAAAAATTTTTCGTATCAACTCTATACCATATTTCCTTGAGGTATATACGAGCCAAATCGATAGGGATACATCGATCACACAAATACTGCTCAAGTCGTTTATCCTGGATTGCTCCTATATGTAAAATATTCGGGATTTCTTTTGTATCACGAACCGGGCTATTTTCTTTTATAACTCGATTTCCTTCGACAGTACCGACAACATCATGAATAATCACCAAAACACGCGCAATATCATCGGTCGAATACAGAAGACGCACGATGTCGATAATTGTTCCACCAGCTCATATGCCGTGGTCATACCATATATTTTTTTGTGCATCCACCTTAAATGACGGTGTGTTTTCTGGTGGTCTGAGTGGGCTCACATACCAATAATCATGTCACCGTATTTTTGTCGGATGAAGGGAGAGAAAAGAAAGAAACTCCACGAGTGGAATTTCTTTTGCTTGAAATGCATTCATAACAGATAAATAATTTAACGATCACGTCCCCTATCTTTTTCTTTTCGTTCCTGTATCTTCTCTTGTACGGGATTTTTTTCCTTTTGTCGCAGTGCCTGGAGAATCGGGTCAGTATATTTCTCTTCTCGTTCTGTTTCTTGAGCGGATGGATGCCACTCGGGATGAAGTTTTCCCGTTATAAATTCAGAGGCAAGAATTTCCGCTGTCGATGGTTTCCTCTCGGGAAAGGTATGCTCTGGTATATCTTGCGGCATTTTCGGAATTTTCATAGCTTGTTCTTTCTGCTTTGATTGATGCGATCGAGATACAAAAATCTTTTCATTCATGCGGGCATAATGCTCTGAAACACCAAGGGTTTCTAATCGATGCCGTTTTTCCGTGCCATCAGATTCTTTTACGATAACCCCAGTATTTTTCCCACGGGTATAAAACTGTATTCCCTCTTTCTGCAAAAGTCGAATTAACTCTTCTGGGGTTTGTGCCTGTTCGAATATTTGGTGAAGTTTCATTTTCACCTGTTCTTTTTTACTCGGAGTACCTGAGCGTAATTTCATTGCCTGCTCGTGTACGGTTGATTTTATCTTTTCTTTTTGTCGATCTTTTGAATATATAGGCGTTTGTGCCAATTCTTTATATCGCTCAAGGGTAAAGTATTCGAGATTTTTTTGTATCGTTGAAAACTCTTTTTTTGATAAACGAACACGATCACTTTTCCCAAAAGCATTCGCAGATATCATCAAGTGTAAATGCACGTGATCTGTATCACGATGAATGACACCATATGCAATTTGTCTCGGGGCTCTGTCTTGTAAATACGCATTTCCAATATCCGTAAGAATATGCGCAAGCTCTTCTTTCGTTAAAGTATTTCCCGCAGAAAATGAGAGTATTTCATGATACAGCACATTTCCATTTTTTCGCTCTTTGAGCAACGTGGCATTTGCTTCAAACTCTTGGAGAATATCCTCTTCCCGAGAAAAGTCACCGCCGTAAAAGTTATGCCACAAAATGGCTTGCCCATCTTCTTTCTCGATACCACGATTCATATAGCGAATCATCGTTGCAAAAGGGCTTTGCCCACGTGATGTTTTTACTCCAGAAGGAGTAACTATTCCTTTCCGACTCAGGCTTTTAATAATCATATTACTATTGGCTCTTCCGACGTTTCAGCCTGCTGCCGGAAGGAGCAGCGTTTGGAGCATGGGAACCAGGAGTGCGCGTCCACGAAGGCGAGCGTTGTGAACGAACTCGAAAAACCCCACGTACAGCGGCAACTTCTCCTGTGACACGCCTCGGTGAGGCCGCAGCCAAGAGCGCAGCAGCGACCAGCAGCCTTCCATCGTGTTGATGTGAACTTCATGAAAGCCGTCGCCATCCTCGTCACGGGCATACTCGCCCGCACCGTGGTTGACTTTTTTGTGCGCGTAGCCCCACTGAGTCAGCCGCCCGTAGATGTTGTACTCGTCGGTGTAGACCTGTGCATCAGCGGCAACAAACTGCTTGATCAGTGGCTCGATGGTCTTTTGCTGCACGTTGGCCAGCATGCGCATCACCACACGCCCACCACGCTGGATCATCCCGAAAATCGGGGGCTTATCTTTGGCCAGCGTCGAGCGTCCTGGCGCACCTTTGAGCCGGCGTGACCTGGAAGCACGCCCCTTTTTTTGACCTCGTCAGGTCGCCCTTTGTGACCAGCCACAACGTAAGCCTCATCCAGCTCGACTTCACCCGAGAGTTCTTGCTGCGGTTGTGCCGCAACGATGCCCGCACGCAACTGCTCACACATGCGCTGTGCATCGTCTTCATGCAGACCCAACTCGTGGGCAATCTGCCGGTTCGACAGGTTCAGCCCCATCAGGTACAGACAACCTATCCACACTGGCAGGCTCTGGTGGCGACCCGCAAAAATGGTCTCACTCAAGTCATCGAAGTAGTGCCAACATGGCTTGCAGCGGTAGTTCTGCCGCTGCGGCTGCTTGGCATCGTGGCCTTGCTTGCTGATTGAGTCACTGCCGCAGTGTGGGCATCTGACTTTTTCCGGCCAGCGCATTTGGCGAACCAGGTCATAGCACTTGGCATCATCGAGCAGACCGGTCAACAGCATGGTCTTCTCCTTGAACTTGGCGCTATCCTAGCTCTGCCGGATGCTGGTCGGCGTTGGTAGTCACACTGATGTCAGTCTAAAAAATAACGTGTCAACTCAACAAGTTATGCCGGAAAAAACCTCTCATCACTGACCTTGGCAGCAGGCTAAAACGTCGGAAGAGCCTTACTATTTTTGCTTTGGTGGTTCCGTGAGAAATTTCCGTATTTCCTCTTCGAGTTTCCGCACTTGTGATCGAACGGCTTCCGTCTCTAAGAAATACCGCATTTCGTTCGAATATCTGGCAAGTTGATTGATGTTATTCCCCACACCTCGAAGTATCAAAACCAATTCATCGAGACGTGATTCAATATCAGGAGGGACAAGATACGATTCGCGGACATACCCGATTGCACAATCCTTCAGATGTGTCGTCACTTTTTTCCCATACTTTTTCGCATGGGTGGATATTTCTTGAAACTCTTGTGGATCAAGAGTAACATTTACTCTTTTATATCCTTTTCTTTTTTGCTCTTCATATATTGCCTGATTATATATTTTTCGATCAGATATCATAGGAGAATCGAACGTTATGAGGACACGGGGGGAGACCTGTGAAGGAAAACAGGCGCCTATACGGGCATTGAAGCGAGCGGAGGGGGATTCACAAGGGGGGCGAAGGGCTCCCCTTGTGCAAGTGCAAGGGCGTTTCGGGCAGGGCATCGCCCTGCTCGTTACGAACTTGCAAACTTGCCCTTCTCTCCACGATCGACGTCTCTCATCCTACCGAAAGCGCTTCTTTTTGCAACGCGAAAGCACACAATGCCCTTGCACTTTCGGCAAAGTTAGCCGCAGTGAACGCCCGCTTACAAACGAGCATTTATGGTTCCATAAATAAAAAAAGCGGGGTTATTTCCCGCTTTTTTCAATAATCGTACTCGACAGTGTCGGCTTGAAGAACTTATCGATCTCGATGCGTGGGACGCCACACCAACGAAGATCAGTAAGTTCATCAAGAGGAATCGCACCCCATTCATCAAAGGCAAGTCCAGTCACATACCCGAATGCGATGCGTGTTTCAGGGTTGTACTCAGCCAGATACCACGTTCAAGACCCAGCCATGTCGAACAGCTTGCATCCAAATACAGGGTCGATGACTTCCTCCTGTGAGTAATACGGGTATTTTTGCATAAGGCGGGCAACTTTTGCCAAGAAGCGTTCTTTAGTCATAAAAAGAAAGTTAAGAAGTAGGCGTGACCAAAAAAACCGGTTCTTGAAAAGAAAAAAGCAAGGAGGAACCCGAAGGGGCAAATCCTTGCTTTTTTCTGAGAAACGGTATGGTCAATCGCCTACTTATTTCTTTCTCTGACTGGCAACGATGTCAAAAGAGCGCACTTTAGCGAAACCACCCAGCAACAAACAGAAGTCTCGCCTTGAAGATGAAGCCGACAGCCGTCAAGAACGAAAACGCTGTCTTGAGTTCAACATCGATAAACGGTCGTGTGTGCGTAGCCGCATGGAGAAAAGCGACAATCGACAGGATGACGGCAGAAAAGGCGAATCCATACAAGAGGCTCGCAGCGTACAAACGCAGCGCTTGTCCTGGTTGGAACAGTGTGTACCACGTGATCGAGTACCGTCCAAACAGCGCATTTAAGAGGGCAAAAATCGGTGCTGGTGAAAAAGAAAACCGAGATATGCCACCGTGTGAAAAAATGTCTCGCACGCTTTTTGGTATGAATGCGTCAAAACCATCAAAATTTTGCGAACTGTGCGGTTCTTGTTGTTTTGTGTACCCTTTATCGGAACGGCTATTAGACGCATCACCTTGGCTGGTTTTTTCGTTGTTTCGACGCCGTTCTTCCTCACGCCGACGCTGTTCATATTCGCGTGCTTGTTCTTCTCGCGATTTTGATGCCGTGTCTGACTCTCCAGTATTGCTCTTACTGGAGCTATCTGCGGTGTGTTTTCCATCCCATTTCCCGGCAAACCGAGAAGCAATAACAAACATGTATTGGCTGTAGGCTTCTCTGCGAGAACTCGGGGAAAGATCAGTCTGGTCGTTCAGAATGCAATCAACCAGCTTCACGAGCGATGACTGATAGAGTTCTTGCACCGGCAGTTCGAGCAAGTCAAACAGCGTGATGCCGTCACGCCTCATGCGTTTGTATGCTCCTTCGAGTGCCAGTTTTGCTTCGTGTTCGTTGTCGCTCTCTGCTCGTGCGAGAAGCTTGGCAATGCGAAGTACCGCGTCTCTATCAGCCATGATGCATTTTGCTATCGCTTAGATGCGAAAAGGTACTCGAACGCAAGTTCAGTTATATCGTCGATACTCCTGACAGGAGTCCCATCATCTCTTGTAAAACGACGCTCAACAAGTGCCATATCAATTTCGAATTTCATATTTGCAGGAATTTTCGGACCAATTTTTACATACTCAACGCCTTCTTTTTTCGATGAAAGACGCCCCATTTTTCGTGCGGGTTGGAGACTCGGCAAAATCATTTGCTTTTCACTTACTGGCTGTACATGCTGAATCTCGGTCTTGGGAATTTCCCCACGATCCCGTTTTTCAGTGATCTTTTCGAGCAGATTCCCAATGTCTGGAACTTGCGGTTTTTTATTTGTTGCCATAATGTGTATCCAAAAGAGAAATAATTTCTTGACCCAAGTTTTCGATTTCTTCGATGGCTTTTCGGTTGTCTTTGCTTTGGTCTCCACGAACTGTATTCGCGTACAGAAGTGAACGCATGTACGCAACGCGATTACCTATCTCTGTTTTCAAGACAGGAAATTTTGTTTTTTCGAGTTCCTTGCGGATTTTTGCGGTGAAATCTGTGCCCGTAATTGTCATAGTCATGACAACAGTACAGAGTAACTCTGGTCTGAGTTTCTGTGCTTCTTCAATAAGACTCAGTGTGTCATGAATTGCAAAAAAATCCAGCGGTGATGCCTTGCAGGGCACGACAACCATATTCGTTATTTTGAAAACTTCTTCGAGTTCTTTCGAAAGGTACGGTGGGGTATCAATGATGGCAATTTGGTACGGCTTGAGGATTTTTTCGAGGTCTTCATAACTTTTGAAGTTCCCACGTTCGATTACATCATCAGGATCACGTCCTTCTTGATCAGCGAATGTGCGAACAAGTTTTGAAATACTTCCCTGAGGATCAATATCAATAAGTGCTGTTTTGTAGCCACCCTCTGCAAAGTAGCCACGAAGGTTCGTGGCAAGAGTGCTCTTGCCAACGCCGCCTTTTTGGTGTGCCAGTGTGATGATGAGTGCCATACAACTTTTGGTGATTTAGTGATAAATATATTAATACATAAATCTACTTATGTCAATCGACCTGATGATCGTATGCATTTTTTCCCGTAAATCAATAAATTTATACATAAATGTATAAATACATAAATATATTTATGTATAAAACAACAACAAACAACCGCCTGATTTTGAAGAGACGTTCCTTGTTGTTGTTTAAGAAACAACAATATTTAATACATTTAGGGTCGAAATTTTCCTTTTAAATCAAGCACTTACGGGGTGAAAGGTGATGGTTTACAGGATGAAAGGTGATGGTTTACAGGATGGAATGGTGTCGAAAGGTGATGGTTTACAGGATGAAAGGTGATGGTTTACAGGATGAGTACGAGAGAAGCATAGATTGGATGTAAGTTGTTGATCTGTAAAGGATTAGTGAGTGTGTTTTATACCGATCTCATCCAAAAGGTGATGGTTTACAGGATGAAAGGTGATGGTTTACAGGATGGATGCGACGTCTGATCTTTCATAACTTGTTGTTCTATAAAGGAAAAATGAGAAATATTGTGCCCTGCCAATTCATGGAAAGGTGAACGTTTACGGGATGCTTTTTTCATAACTTGTTGATTTATAAGGATTTTTGAAAGGTGAAGATTTTTTCGTCCCGAAAAGTTCACCTTTAGGTGATGTTTTTTTTCTTGACTAAACATCACCTTTTCATAGAATGCTCGTATGCCTCGTAAGAAGTCTTCCACCGACATCACGCTCGCTCACAAGCCCGAGACCGTAAGGAAGAACGTTGCGGCGATCCACACCAGTGGGGACTTGTCTCTCCTGGAGCGCAAGACCGCCAACGTCCTGCTCCTCAATGCCTATCCGCATCTGCTGACACGCAGGACACACACGCTGCCTGTGTCCATGATGTGTGCCATGCTGGGCTATGACAGCAATGACATAGATCGGCTCAAGGAGGTACTCCGCCGTCTTGCATCAACGACGATCGAGTTCAACGTGATGAAGGATGGCAAGGAGTCGTGGAAGGTGATGTCCATGCTCTCGTTCGGATCGATCGAGGGTGGCGTCTGTACGTACCGGTATGACGAGTACCTTGCCGAACGGCTCTATGACCCAGAGATCTATGCGACGATCAACCTAGCGATCATCCGACGATTCGAAAGTAGCTATGCGCTGACACTTTACGAAAACTGTCTGCGGTATAAAAATGTAGGCTCAACAGGATGGTGGGAAATTGAGCGTTTTCGAAATATTATGGGGGCAACTGCCTCGATGTATGACGAGTTCAAATATCTCAAAAGAGAAGTGGTATCCAAACCTGTCGATCAAGTAAATAAAGTTTCAGATATTCGTTTGACGCCTGAGTTTCAGAAGACAGGACGGAAAGTCAGTGCGGTTCGATTTTCTATCGAACCATCCGTGCAACAAACACTGATGAAACCAGAAGACACAGACGAGTTTGCTGAACTCCGTGCAAAAGAAGCATTTAAGCGGCTCATTGATCACGGAATTGGTGAGCCACTCGCACTCCTTTGGGTGCGGGAGAATGAACAGCAAGTGCTGTCGATCATCGATTATGTGGAAGCAAAAGATAAGAAAAATCAAATAAAAGGATCAACGGCAGGATATATCCGCAAACTTATCGAAGATAAGGCGGATGTGCATGAGATTCCAGCATATCAAGAGAAAAAGAAAAAAACCGCAAGTGAGCGAACCCGTGCGAGTGCAGACGAGAAGAAAACAGCAGCGCTTGCCGAGCTTCAAGACGAGTTCCAGAAAGGGCGTGTGACGGCAATCATGCGAGCGATGCCGAGCGAACGGAAAGCGGAACTGGTTGCTGAATTTCTGCTCACGGAAGAGGGGCAAAAATGTGGATCGTACGATGCGACCAGTCAGACGTTCAAAAGCCCATTGGATCGCGCACGATTCACTCCATGGATTCGCAAGAAAGTCATGCCCTCCTTCGACGAAAAAGTTTTCAAGGCTTGGCTCAAGCGGAGAAATAAATAGGTGAGAGTATGCTTTTTTCTGAATATGTCCGAGTTATCGAAACGCTGTTCGTTTTCTCATCGGTTGAAAAATTGATCACGCTCGGTATCGCATGTGCTCTACCATCATTCATTAGCTATAAGATTATTCAATCTTTCTCAGACGGCATCTGGGTGTTGTCGATTATTTCGCTCTTTTGGGCATTTTTGTTCTTCCAAGGGGTAGAACAGAATAACGGATTTAGCTTGGTATTTTTCGGCATACCAACGTTCGTATGTGGTCGGTGCGTCTATCTGCGTTTATTGATCTAGCCCCGTGATGCGGGGCATTTTTTTGACTGCATTTTGCAAGGCAATTCATAGAGACAGGTTAATTCCAGTTTGGTGAATGTGCTGTTTGGCTTAGTTCGCATAATATCCGCACCTTGGGTATGGGTTTCACAAACTGGAACCAGAAATGGCGCTGTTTGCAGTAACACATCATCCGAAAATGGTCGAACAGTCAATATGCTGAAGTGTGCAGAATTGCCGCACCCATCGACAATGCACTCAGGAGAAATGATCTCAGCGTCTGGGTGCCACAGCGTCAGCGGGAGGCAACAAATCGCACACGATTCGTTATGCTCATGGTGGCACGCTACACGCTGAATAAAAGTACATGACCCAAGATGATACGTTTCCATGTATGCAGCACTGTATATAGTGAATCACTGATATTTTGATTATGTGAGGGGATTAAAGGGATTTACCGGCGATGTTATGGCATTGATCCGATGTACGCGATCAATGCACGCATATCATCATCCGTGATATTTTTTGTGATAGCCGACATCGCCGGGTCTGTGCGTCCACCTGATGAGGTCTGGTAGCGGCGAAGCGTCGTTTCGAGATATTTTTTCTGTTGCCCGGCGACTCGTGCGAGTTGATCGTTTCCATGCCCATCCTCTGCGTGACAGCTCACACAAAAGTTTTTATAGAGTTCTTTTCCACGGATGAGGATAGGGGTCTCTGGGGCACTTCTAGAAACCGCCCCTGCCGCCCTGAACCCGGTCTACGCCTGAACAAATCCAGCGCG
>JACCDV010218218.1_pt1 | contig 10009 bp, 10 predicted proteins | sample 7446131 | NCBI WGS metagenome assembly JACCDV01 (sample SAMN15323448, study PRJNA562643) | freshwater metagenome | isolation source: river surface water | place: USA:Blue River Watershed | collected 2017-08-17
ACGTACACAAATGACTCCAGTTCAAAACCAGCTTTTTCAAGCGTCTTAATCGACTGGTAATTCCAATAATTGAGATGTCCACCTGGCTCGAGGTAGAGGTAGCCAGGTACTTTCTTTTGCCACCCGAGCAACATCGCCGTTTTGTACTTCAAGTACGCCCAGCGAGCATTAGGGAGCTTTAACAGCAATCGGCCATCTGGTGTGAGTGCACTGCGCATCGTGGCGAGCGCATCCCAAAATTTGTGGACGTGTTCAAGCACATCAAACAATGTAATGAAATGGTACTGCCGTGGCGCTTGATAGGTTTCGATATTTTCAATGTCACCTTCGTAGCCAAAATATTCTTCGGTCATCGCTTGATACGTACGATCGACTTCCAGGGTGCGGAGATTCTCTTTCTTCGCTCCTCGTTTCTCTACCTCATGAAGGAAAAATCCACCGCTAGCGCCAACATCAAGTACTGCCACCTCCTCGCCGTACCACGCGATTGCTTTCTCAGCATATGTTTCGTAGAGTTTGCGCTTGGCGTGACTATCTTTGGGGTATTTCTTTTTCATTGCGGCCAACTGCACGGTATCCACCGGAGCGTTAGTAATAAGTTGAAAACTAGCCTGTTGCCGGTCACGCTCAGTGACCGCTAGAAAAAAGTACCCACAGGCTTCGCATTTGTTCATGTTGTGTGTGAGAACGGTCACACGTGGTGACTGACAAGACAGACACACGACTGATTGATTTTCCATACAAGGCCTAGTATACACCCTCAAAAATCAAAAAAGAAAGGGTTGTAACGTATGTGATTTCCCTATAGTTTGATACGATATACACACTATATGTGGTCATCTATCATTTCTAGCATTGAACGACGCAGTCGTCTCTCCCTACGCACCCACCTTCCGAGTACGCTCTGGCTTTTTGGTGGTCAAATGATTGGGAGTGTCGGGAGCCTTGTCCTCACCGTCCTCCTCGCTAACAGTCTCAGTGAAAACGACTTTGGTACCTATAAGTACCTCCTCACCATTTTTGGCTTTATTAGCGTGATTGCGCTCACCGGTTTTACTACCTCCGTCACGCGTTCAGTCGCCCACGGGTACGAGGGCGAACTGGCGGTTGGTATCAAAACGTCACTCCGTTACAGCCTGGGCATGATTGCCTTAGGGCTCACAATCAGTGTCTATTACTTATGGCAAGGGAACCTCATTATTGGTCTTGGGAGTCTCGTCGCGACCCTCACTGCCCCACTTGTAAACGCACTGCCTTTGTATACCGCTCTCATAAATGGGCGTCACGACCACAAAAACTATAGTATCGTGGGCATTCTTATTAACGTGGTGCCCGTACTTGCTTCCCTCGTCGCCCTTTATTTCACAACGGCCATCCTCACGCTGTTTACGGTGTATATGGTGAGTCAGGTAGTACTCCATATTGTGCTCTACCATGTCGTCACGAACCACTATAAACCAAATGATAAGCGCGATCATCGCTCAACAACATACGGTAAACATCTAAGTCTCATGAATGTACTTGGCGGTATCTCCTATCAACTTGATAAGGTTGTGATCTGGCATGTCCTTGGTCCAGTACAACTTGCGATCTATACCATTGCCATTGCACCCGCCCAACAACTCCGCTACCTCAACAAAATCCTTACTACGATTACCCTCCCCCGCTTCAGTCAGCGCTCGCTTGCTCACCTCCAGGCGACGATGCTTCCAAAACTCTTCACACTTTTGTTGGCCTCAACCGGGATAGTGATTGCCTATGTTTTGGTAGCGCCATTTTTGTTCACCTATTTTGTACCAACGTACACTGAAGCCATTATCTACTCGCAGGTTTTTGCCTTCTTGATTCTATTCTTCCCCGCCGGCCTCCTGCAAGAAGCCATTAAAGCGCACGCGGATACCAAAGCGCTTTACATTATTCAGACAGTTATTCCCGCTCTCAAAATTGTACTACTCCTTGTCCTTACCCCACTGCTTGGCATCTTCGGTGTACTCGGAGCCATGTTCATCTGTGAGCTAACTCGGCTTGTGATTGTCCTCTGGTATTTCTACCGACCGCTAGGCGGCACCGGTGTACCGGCGGAGCACATAGCCTGAACCCGGCAACAGCACAAAAAGAAACCATAGCGCATGTTTCAGTGACCAATCATAGCGGATGGCAGTAACGGCGTACGAGATAGCTTGACGCTTCTCCCGCATCAAGAGCAGCCCAATTGAAACACCGTAAGAGAGAGCACCTAGTCGATATGGCGCATGCACCTTAAGATCGTCTTTAAAATCAGTCAGATACTGTTTCAAGTGTGGTACTCGCTCTATCGAACGAGTCGGTTTAAAAACTTTGCGCTCCAGGGTAAGTGAGACACCGTCTGATTCTAAATATAAATCACCTAATTCTTGCGCCACATGGTACCACTTCGTTTGTCTGGCTAAATAACCGTTGACCATAAAATCAATATTGCGGGCACGGTAACGAACAGTGGCAAAGTATTCACGACGGACAACTCGCACTTTTTCGTTATTTGGGACGTGCTTAGAGATAATCTGTCCAAGTGTCAGATAACCAGCTGGGCGACTCTGGTATGGCACAATTTCGCCACGAAGTAACTGTCGACACGGTGCGGACACAACTCCCACATCACTATGCTTTTCAAATATTTTCATCGTGACAGCTATCGCCTCGGGATAGAGCACATCGTCGCTATCCCACACCATAATGAAATCTCCGGTCGCATTGTCTAATCCACGATTCCGCGCACTGGTAGCTCCACTATTTTTTTCGAGGGTAATGATCTTTACTCTATCGTCACTTTTTTTAATGGACTCGACCACGTCGAGCGTTTTATCGGTAGACCCATCATCGACGATAATCACTTCCAGATCACTCCAAGTTTGTGTAAGCACACTTTGTACGGAGCGCGTAATTGTCAGCGCACGGTTGTAAGTAGCTATAACAACACTAACTTTCATGATGATTTAGTCGTAGCAATACAAATACGCTGTTTGCATGACGCTTCAGACCAAATAGAGTAACTAACTTAGCAATAACTGCTTGTTTTATTTTTTTGAAGAATCTTGTTTCGCCTCGGTATTCAATTGGATATTGATAGATTACCCGTTCAATTTCGTAAGCACCAGATTTTGCGTGTCCTGCAAAAAACTCGAGGATTTCTAAGTATGAGAAATACCACTTGTGGCGATCAACTGGTTTTTCGAGCGGCAATCCATAAAACTTTCCAGTTCGGTGTGTTTTCCATACCTTATTCAGACGATGATACGAAATTGAATTTGGAATCGAGATAATGGCATACTTTTTTGTCACTCGTTGTATATCGCGGAATACTTCATGGAGATTATCAATGTGCTCAAGTACCTCAGTGCAAATCGACACTTCATAACTTTGATCGCCCAAAAAGCGTAAACTCTCCTTTTCGAGATCAACTATCTGATCGGGTTTCCCGCCAATATCAATACCAAAGACTTTTTCACCATAGATAGACTTCAAAAAATTATCGTCGCAGCCAATATCAAGAATTGAGGCTGCATCACGCATTTCTTTTTCAAAGTGACGTTTCAAGAATTCGTAGCGATCAGGTCGGTTTTTTATGGCAGCGGTGTCGTGAATAATTTGCATATATATAGGTTTAGGGATTTCGTTTTACAATAATAAAGGCTGTCGCCAGAAAAGGCAAAAAGCGGTCAATCTTGAAGCTGTAGTAAAGGGAGCAGCGATACCAGATGGGGAATTTTCTTCGCAGACTGCCAATACCAAGTAACCGCTCTGGCAACGTAATCCAGCACCAATGAGCTACAAAACTACCCAATCCACCAACACGATAGTACTGCAGATTACTATCAGCTTGGCCAAACAAGGCCATTAACCGACGTTTATTATACTGCCGATAGCCATGCCACAGGTACAAGAAGATGGTCGGAAACATTGGCACGATATGCATCTGAACACCACCCGGTTTTACAATTCGGTGCGCTACAGCTACTGCAGCAAAGTCATCAATAACATGCTCCAAAACCGTCATGCTAATGACCACGTCGTATAACTCATGGAGCTGAGCCGTGGTTACATCGCCAACAATTAATGACGACGAGAAAGCTGTATGGGTATCCGTGTAATTATCTTCTCGCACCATATCAATCCCTGTGTATGTTCCGTAGTATCCCGCTTTAGCCAACATATCTCGCACATACCCACGCCCACAACCAATATCAAATACAGAAATTTCCTTTTTTGCTACTGACTTTTGCAACAAATGCGAAAACGCTATATCGAGAAGATGTCTGGTTGGTGACTCTGTCGATACATCGGTAAATGCTATTGAAGGTGAAACGTGTGTGCTTTTCAATAGTGAAAAGTAACCCCACATCCCTCGAGGCAGATTGAGTGCAATATAGGCACATTTTTGTCGAAAGGTGAGGTACACATCACCACAAATTTCTCTCATATCATTTTTTCACTAGTTCTGTAAACAAATCTTCATACTCTTGGACAATACTCTTGATATCGAACAAAGCAGCCGTCTTCTTTGCCTGCTGCGACATAGCTGTATATTCCTCCGTTGATAGCCCAAAAAACCACTCAATTGTAGCACAGACTGATTCTGGTGTACGCTCGAGGAACTTCCCTTGTTCCCCGTCTACCACCAGCTCATCAATACCCGACACCAGAGTCGATGCCACCGGCACCCCAAAGGCAAAAGCTTCTATCGCCACATTTGGGAACCCCTCGATATCAGAGGTGAGGAAAAATACCGTGGCTGCCGCAAAGAAGGTGTAGGCATCATTACGATAACCGGTTAGTACGACCCGCCCGTCAAGACCAAGCTCCGTCACATACGCCCTTAGACTCATCTCTTCACTCCCGGCACTGACGATACATAACACCACGTCTTCATCTGGGTGTGTTTCGAGATACTGCGCAAACCCAGCAATTAAGAGACGGTGGTTTTTATGTTTTTTGAGGCGAGCGACGTTTAGAATAATCTTTGTCTCAGGTCGCCATCCGAACTCTGCTTGCAGTACCGCCACTTTTGCCTTGGCATCAGTAGCCAAAAAGTGCTCCACACGCTTAGTATCAATACCATTGTAGATAACGGTGAACCACCGTCGAGGTATCCATGATTGCCGAGACGAAAAGTCCGCTACCGTTTGGGATACCGCGATAATGCGACTCGAAAGATAAGCTCCAATATGATCACGAATTTTGTGCCTAAGTGTTTTGTCTTCGTAGGTATTATGCTCACGGGCAATCACCTTGTATCCGACAAAGGGACGCAAATATCGCACCAGAGTGTTGGCAGTCACCATACTTGATACCACTACCGCCGGACGTAACTGACGGAGCAACCGCAATAGTGTCCAAATGGTTTTTACATCAACTCCACCCTGCCAGGATAGTTTGTGAGTCGTTACAAAAGTCGGCAGTTGCTCGTAGAGCGCCTCACGTCCGGCATAGGTACACAACGTGATGACATGAATGATAAATCGAGACGTATCAATCACTTTCATCTGGGCCAGAAATTGCCGTTCTATACCACCTGATGCCACAAGGCTCGGCAGTACATAGACAATGACGCTACGGGTATCGGTGGTCATAGTACTAAATAGTTCGCTTCAGGTAGAGGAGGATATCCTGAAACTGCGGCGTGTGATTGTACGGGAGTGACTTCGTGTTCATTTGGTAAAGATAGCCCGCCACTTCAAAATCATGGAGAAACTCACCAAACTTTGATTCGTGAGTACCCATGAGGTGATGGTACTCAATCACGTACTGCTCGACTTTACCGAGCCAGCCACTCTCTTTAAGGTCACGAAGGACCTGCCACTCCGCCCCTTCAATATCAATCTTTGCTAGGTCAATGTGTGTCCACCCAGCTTTCAAAAGCAGGGCCGATAAGCGTTCAGCCGGCACCTGTACCGCGACGGTCATCCCTTTGCGAGCATAGGTACTCATTTTGAGTGAGCCCTGGATAGTTGGATGCACGTAGAGGATTAATTTGCCTGGCTGGTCACCGATGGCTCCATGAAAGACCGTTACATTGGTGAGTTTGTTTCTTTCAACATTCTTACGTAGTAGTTCGACCGTAGCTGGATCTGGCTCAATAGCGAGCACATACGCCTCTGGATATAGCCACTTGATAAAGAGTGTGGCGATACCAATATTTGCTCCGGCATCAACGCAGTATGGAGTTTTTCCAAGCTGCACATTGTACTCTTGTCGCAAAAAAGTTTCTTCGTAGAGAAACCGTAGTGTTGAAAGGTCAAAGCCTTCAATGACAAACCCAGCGCAATAAATACGGCGCTGACGAGTGAATGGAGAGAACGGTAACGCCACCAGTATGCAAAGATACCACCACAAAATCAGTAGTTTTCGGCGAGTAGAAAGCCTCGCCTTGAAAAGACCCGAGATAGAAATAAAGGCATTAAAAAGAACACTCATAGCGTCGCAAACAAATCAGTGTAGAAGCGATCAGCGCGAAGCTTGGTCTCAAAAACAGTACGTGCTTTTTGTTGCATCACTTGGTACTGCTCGGGAGTACACGCATCCCAAAAGTCACCAACTATTTTTTCAATCTGTGAAAGCTGCTCGTGCGGCACCCGAATCATAAAGGAATCGTAGTCTATTTCAGAGAGGCGTGGAAGTGGCGTCTCGGTGTCTACAAAGACTGGTATCCGACCGAGAGATAGCACTTCAAAAAACCGTAACGAAAAGTTGCCGTCGCCGCGGACCACCAGTGAGAGATCGGCTTCGGTGATTGACTCAACAAACTGCTTGCGCACCACACTCGGGTCAGCTTCCACTGTTTTGGCACTCCCTGAATACGAACCTCGCATAATAAAGCGTCCCGTTACCCGCTTTGCCCGATTGACATAATTAATGGCTCGGCGACGATAGTAAAGTCCTTGTAGCGACGGTTTCGGGGCACCTGAAAACCAAATAGACATTTTTGAGCGCCAGATTTTTACTTGGTACTTGTACTCTTGCTTCCAGTCATTAAACCGTACCCAACCGGTAAAACCGATAGTAGGCACCGTAGCTGCCTTCTCACGATAATGCACTCCAAACTGCTCACCGATATCCTCAACAAACGCCGGCATAATGATTTCGTTTGGACGGAGACGTGAGGTATAGGCCGAAGACCTAATAATGATAGCGTTATCAATCACTATCGGTTCTGCACTATCACCGTAAGCAAACACAAAGAGCTTGGCGCCAATCTGCTTAGCATATGCTCCGGCTTCAGCAAGATAAGCTGTATCACTTTCAATCGCAAAGTAGTTGTGCGGTATCATCACATACTTCGCAGACTCCCCTTCTCCGACAAAGGTGGCGAGTGTCTTAAACGGCGCGGTTTTAATCTGTTGAAAGAGGCCACCCTCGTATTCGTTTAGGCTTTGCATCAACGTGAGCAGAATTGAATCTTTAATTCCCTCTTTACGTCTAAAGATAAAAATCGGTACCATACGTTATTTTTTTATGGCCACAACCGTGTAGCCAAGCGGAAATTGCCGAGGGTAAAGTGGTCGATACTTGATAAGGATACCGTCAATAACATAGGCAGGTACGAAGAAGAGTGGTCGGAGGAATTTTGGCATCGACAAAAGACACATATTTAATGTAGCGATACAGACTCCACGACTCACCTCTTTGACTTCCGGCGAGAGGCCAGCTTCAGTACACATGCGCTCGAGCGCATCTCGGGTGTAGCGGTGGCAATCCAAAATACCAATTTCATGGTTAGGATGGTACATGTACAAAAACGGCACAAACAACACCAGCTTTCCTCCCGGCTTTAGAATGCGTGTCAACTCACTAAGGTGCCATTTGTAATTATAGATATGCTCAAGCACATTCATCGATAACACCGTATCAAAGCTTGCTGTCTCATACGGCAAGGCGTCGGTTTCAAAGTTTGTCTCATCCCCAGTAAGTCTATCCATACTCACAAAGGCGGCTCCGGGTGTCTTGGGCATGAGTGTCTGATAGTATGGGTTACTACCAGCCCCGATATCGATAACTTTGCCATTGACCTCAATCTGCCGCATGGCGTTATTGAAAAACGACCGTGTTACTGACCGACCTTTGGCTATCTCACGAAATAAAAACTGGAAATTACTTTGCATAGGCTTCATGGTACCACAATTTAAGCTCCGGTTTTGTAGTACGAACGGTACCAGTTAATAAAATTATTGACACCAGTTTTGACATCTGTCTGTGGCGAAAAACCGAGTAGTCTCCGTGCCTTACTGATATCAGCAAAGGTTTCTGGCACGTCGCCAGCTTGTAGTGGCTTGAAATTAATGACGGCCTTCTTTCCGAGCGCTGCTTCAATGGCGGTGACAAAATCCATCAGTTGGGTTGGGTTTCCATTGCCGAGATTGATAATTTCAAACCCTAGCAATGTCGTCGTGGCGGCGCGATAAAGACCATCAACAATATCGTCAACGTAGGTGAAATCACGTCGCATATCGCCATTATTAAATACATCAATCGGCTCACCCTTAAGGATTTTGTCAGTGAATATGTAGAGCGCCATATCAGGACGACCCCAGGGACCGTACACCGTAAAGAAACGGAGAGCGGTAAATTCTATACCGTAAAGGTGTGCGTAAGTTGCACCAAGCAACTCACCGCCGCGTTTGGTGGCGGCATAAATGGACATTGGCTCAAAAACCGGATTGACTTCAGTAAACGGCATTTCTTTACTCGTGCCATAGACCGACGAGGTCGATGCGTACACGATTTTTTTGATACCGTGACGGTGCGCCAAATCAATGACGTTATGCGTACCAACATAGTTGGCCTGAACATACACTTCTGGGTGCTCAAGTGAATAGCGTACTCCGGCCTGTGCTGCGAGATGACACACGACATCAAAAGTATCACTTGCAAAAACCGTGGCCAGCTTCTCGCGATCTGAGATATCGATGCGATGCACCACCACACTCTCAGGCAAACGAGCGAGACGTGCTTCTTTGAGAAGCGGGTCGTAATAATTATTAACACTGTCAACAATAGTAACCTGGTGACCTTCCGCCAAGAACCGGTGTGTTAGTGTACTCCCAATAAATCCTGCTCCTCCAGTAATTAAATAATGCATAGTAGTGCCACTAGTTTACACGCCGTATACGCCCCGGACAATGTCCTGGTTTTTATTACTTTGTCGTAGGAGTTCGAGATTCATTTTTTCAAGTGCCTCAAGCGCAGCGAGACCAAACGCATCATCACTGCGGGTATGACTATAAAAATGTCGGAAAGCGGCCATGTCTTTGATGAAACAGTTGCCACCGGCACCACGCCCACCTTTATGGACCGGTGCGTTGTAGTATGGTGACATCATGAGATCACTATCCATCATCACCTTCACGTCAGACCAATCAATCTCTTCTTTGACGGATACATTGTACAAAAGGTTTGACAACATAACGCGGAAATACCCATTGAGGTTGTGCGCGTATTTAAATAGTTCAGCAGCATGAGCGGAGACAATAAAATTGTGTTCAGCTTTTGGTAAGAGTGCCTTCACCGTTTCGGCTGCCTTGCGGTGTCCAGCACTATCATAGGCAAAACCGATAATATTCATAAATGGGTGCGCCACATCGTAGGCTGCGGTTTTTTCACAAAGAAATTCCGGTGAGAACAATATCACCTTTTGCGGATGCGCATCTTGCAAGGCACGGGTCGTGCCAGGAAGCAACGTCGACTTAACGACTACAATACTCCCCTCGCCGACGAGTGATAAGACAGACTCAACAATTGATACATCAAAACCTTTCGGGGTTGATGGTGTCGGGACCGCCACAAATACCACATCACACGCTTGAATGAGTGGTGCATTCGCCACATAGGGCTCCTCGAGAGCATATCGAATAACACTATAGCCTCGCTGTTCAAAATTATCGGCAATGTTTTTACCTACAAAGCCTTGACCAATACAACCAATTTTCATATTGGCTATAACTTACCATGTTCACAAAAGGTTCTTCTATTGACACTC
>JACCDV010751856.1_pt1 | contig 10009 bp, 3 predicted proteins | sample 7446131 | NCBI WGS metagenome assembly JACCDV01 (sample SAMN15323448, study PRJNA562643) | freshwater metagenome | isolation source: river surface water | place: USA:Blue River Watershed | collected 2017-08-17
CATCCTCCACTCGTCTTTTTCAGAACCAACTTTTGAAAAACATTTATTCCTAGTATTGAACCAGTAATGATGAAGCTATTGAATATTTCGATGAAATAGCTTTAATTTCTTATTAATATTTTTGGAGTTCTTTCCATTTTGGCTCTTTGAACTCAAACTCAATAATATTAAGCAATTGTCTACAACGCAAAGGGTCGGTAAGAGCAGTAGCTTTCGTATTTAAATAATTCCCAATTTTGATAACATTACCATTATATTTGAAAAATGAAATCTAGATTAGTCTAAAGTAAATTATAAACTTTGATCATTATTTTTTGCTCAATTTTATTGGACTGGTTTGATTTGTTCTCATAAATATGCAAAAAGCTTAATATTTGGCAATTGATTATAGCCACAAGGATTTGCCTGAACAAATATTACATTCTGATTAATATTGTTAAGATGTCCTTGTATTTGTAGTTATGGCCTGTTTGTAAATAATTTGGGAAGGCAAAAGCAGTTATTAATAACTTAGCTTTTAATAATAATAATAGAAGTTATGGAAAAGAAATTGAATAAAACCATTTCAGTTGTTTTACCGATCACCTACGAAATCAAACAGCTCAGGCAGGCCTATCCCTTCTATAAATATCTCATTTTTTGTGTAGAAGTCATCATTTTTCTGTCGTTTCCTTTATAGTTTTCATTGGGCAGTGCGGACGACTCCCTAACAAGAATCATTAAGGTAATATAGTTTCTAATTCAGGCTTATCAAACCTCAATTGTTTACAGTAAAATATTTATTTTTTCAATAAGCGGCCTTTTCCTGTTATTTATTGTTATTTTCTTATTAGCCTTTCTCAGTGTCAGTATTAAAATCTCAATGGAAAACAAATCCAACCATGATGAAATAAGAGAAAAAGGAAGGAGATTCTATCTGACTGCTTTTGTTGCATTATAAATTGTTATACTACCTGCCTTTATAGCCAGTGCGTATTTCTGTTCTCACCTAGATGGAATATCATGAACAATACTGTTCCCGAACTTAGAGCCATAAGTTTCATCATATTTGTCATCTCAATGGTCCTTGTTGGACTTGAAGAAGAGAAAAGATTGTATCAGTTCTCAATCATTACCATCATATTTTTTAGATTACTGACCTCTCCTCTTTTGACCAATATCATGATCTTTGTCTTCTCTATAAAGCGGGGGAGAGCCGAAAGAAAATAGCTATACAAGGTACATCTTTTGCTATCATAGAAAGTCGTTTATTATCAATTTGCCTTTTGGTCGTTCTTTATCTTTATCTTGTCTACTTTGCAGTGGCAATTTAATTATTTCTACTTCGGTATCAGTGAGCTAGTAATTTGTGGATTGATCATACTAGACTCCATCAATAAAACCCTCACCCCTTGTGAGCAAAATTAAAAATTAATGGAGCTCACTGATCAGATTATAGAAGATAAGCAGTTGAGCATATAATCTAAGCTTTTTATCAGCAAATGTTTCTGCTCACTAAAGACCGTCAATGAAGCTTAAAGGATGAGTGGCACATAATAGAGCTAGGACTTGCGGAATTTCTAAATAAACTTTAATCAGAAAGAAATGCTTAATTTGCTAACAATTAAAATAGAAAATTAACTGAAGAAATAGTATTCACATTCTCTTAAGATACAAAGTTTGGAGATTGATATCCGGTTTAATAAGTTTAGCATGAAGACTTTATATGCAATGTAAAAACTGATTGAGGACATCGTAGCTGAATCAACTTTTGAGGAGAAGGAAAAGCTATATGATCTTGTGAATTTGACTGAGAGAAAGTTCTTGAATAAGGAGGACTAGTTTAATGCCAAAACGGTAATAAATGTTTAAAAATACAAAGAAGAACTCAACGAAAATATTATTAATATTGCCATCATCATGCAGTAATTCTGGATTCTCCACAAAAATAACCGCCTCAACGATGAAATCATATCAACAGTCGTCAACAAGGTTATTGAACTGTAGGAAAACGCTGCATCGACTCTTGCTATGATCGACAAGCTTCATTGCGTTTCTTAGGAGCTGATGATCTTTGAGTATTTGAAAGGAATGAATGACTGCTCATATCAACTGATTAAAAAGCAGCTAAAAACTCAGGATCCTTTGAGATTTGTCAAGGGAGATTGCAATTATATTATCGTTGAGCATGGGAATATAATGTAGATGTCTAATCAGCTGCTCAACTAATTCAAATTAAGCAAAATATAAAGTCAAGAATATCGTCTCTCGGATATTGTCTACGAGCCTATTTCTGATTATTTAAATGGTAGATTCGACAAAATTATAGAGTTAGAGGCATATCGTTAAAATGTCAACTTTATCCTTCCTTTGAAAATATCAAAATAGCACTCAATTATACAGTCATACAATGCTTCCATTAAAATCCTTCCTGAGCTTATCAATGGCATCAAATATTTTATAAGCCTAGAAAAGACGGAGAATTTAGAGAAAGCGATGATACTTTACGAAGGCAAAACCGATAGAATCGTGGGCATATCAAAAAACGTAAACAGCTACCTTGACCTTGAGAATGAATAGTTTATGTTTTAGTAATTTTGTGCTCAAGTAAACGTCCTGAAACTGGTATAAAGCCACCTCAGTTAGATAACTTGCCAAATAAAGGTGAGAAGGAGAGGAAAGAAGCTAGGGACAAATAAATACTTAGTAATTCCTGTAATTTTGAGCAAGGTATAAGTTTATTAACTGGTAGATAACTATTTAGTCTTGATCTCAATATAGAAGAAGAACTATTTCGAATTGAGCAGCACTTTGAATCAACCAAAGTCAATGTTTACAGCAAGGACTATATAAAACGATCGATAAAAGACCGTTTGTAGAGTAAATTTTTGCGAAATAGAAAATCCTTATGAACATTTAATCGAATAAAAAATATCCAAGATCCAAAATTTCTACAAAATATCTTATCTTAAATCCATCATTTTATTAATCCTCATCCTAATTGTCTTAACTTCCACATTGTTGGCCATTTTAAACTTCAAAATTAGTGATGCTTCTGATACCACTCTCACTCATTTCACAGACAATATCCTTATAAACAACAAAGATGTATCTACTTATTCATTATATCAAGAGTCAGCAATACTCTACCAGCTAAAAACATATCCTAGTCATTTTCAAGCAATATCCCCGATATTTAATATATCTTCCTCAATACAAGCTCAAAGTTTGAGAGTTAATGAAGTAATCCAGACAATATTAAATGAAGGGATCAATGAGATGACTCAACCCAAATTTTATGACATCGTCCAAGACGCTAAATACTTTATTCCAACTAATAATATCACCCCTCTTCTAAATAAATGGAAAACAATAAGCAAAACTCCCTTTTCATTCAGTTCCATATTTACAGATCTCAACATATTTTTTATATAATTCCAATTCCTCTTTGTATCTGCTCTTTTAGCCTTTCTCTTTTTCTTTGCAGTTATATGTTACTTGATATAGGACGCTTTTGATCGAATTCTCGCTATTTACCAAAGTATGAGTCTTTAACAAATAAATAATTTCATTGAAGATTATAGACTATTTACGCATTAGCTTTATGAGAGTAAATACTTCAAAGGGGTAAAGGCAAATAAATATCTTCAAACCTTTGCTGATAAGACTACTTTAAGCAGTGTAGATTAGCTTGGCACGTTCTCTTATATCGAAAATGACATCGGATTAGATATGTATACGAACGAAATATTACATAATACTAAAGTCTAAAATCATAAAGTTGGGAAAAAATCGTTATTTAGTATCCTTTGCAGATAAAGCTACACTGCTCTAATATTAATATTTTTTTATGTATTCGTTTATTTTTCGTCCTCCTCAATGCAATTATACTAGAAGTAGCTTGACCAAATAGCTGAGCACTCTGTCTTTTTGCATTAGGGCCGATCGAATATAAATTTTCATACATCTTTCTTCCTAGTTTCTTCCCTACAATAAATCCTACCACCCTCCTAGAGACAACTAATGCGCTTACCAAGCTAATATTCCTTATTTATATAGTTTTAGTCACCACTACCTTTATTCTTTTCTAACTATACTGCAACTTAAACTTTAATGCTCAATACCAATCTATGCAATCTTTACCTCAACAATAAATAGTCATTATTCCGCTCCATGAAGTGTGGTTAAATTTTAGATGGAGTCTTGACTACAAATTTTGCGTAAGCAACAGTTAGTTTCAACAAAATAATAAATACTTACTTGAATAGAAATATGTCATCATTTAATAATATTGTTCGTAATGGTGCAAAATATTCAATTCCGATGGAGATTATTTACAGTGGAAAGGCTCTAAATAACCTAGTTACGCAGGTCCAGAAGATCTTTAATATTCTTGGGAAGGTTTACATCACTATTTCCAATAAAATACTAGGATTCATGATTAAACTTGGATGGATCCTTTTACTGCTATTCTTAATAATTAGCCGAATATTCTACAATAGGCAAAGCTATAAATGTAAAATATTATTGAAGTTATTTTTTATCTTACCCAAAAAATATCTCTTGCAGATGAAAGTTACCAAGATACTCAAGCATCAATAAATTCTTAATTGTATTTAAAAATTGTCCTTTTGATTTTATATTAATTTTTAATATTTAGCATCATACCAAATAAAGAATAAATATGTTTGTCATTAAAAGGTTCAAACAATAAACATCAGCGTAGAAATGTATATAAGATTGCAGTAACAATGGTGAGGATGAGAATAATAGGCAGGTATACTTTAAAGATTGAGCAATAGTCAACATAAGTTGAATTCCAAAGGCACATCCACCATATGTCGAACTGCGTCCAATTGTCTCTTCCTTTATAATTCATTTAGTTTAATGCATAAGCTACATGGTGGTGACAATTATTCCTACATTGTTTTGTATTTACCAGCAAAGATCATGATTTTCGTTTCGAAACTTATTATTTGCTCTCATTATTGCTCTGTCATAGCTTTCATCAGACTATGCATAAATGCGGATGTATTTGATAACACTTCCAAACACCATCGTTTTTGTCTTATTAGAAAGTTAATTACATGTATGTGAAACCCTAAGAACTCGTAAATTTTGCCATCAGAACTAACATATTAGTAGGCTTACTCACAAATTCCAGTATGGCCGATCCAAGGAATAAACCAGCTAATGCAGGGTAGCATGGTCCAAACTATACAGAATGGAAATCGTTGATTATTTTATTCGATCATATTAAATAATGATTTGTGAATATAATAAATTGAGAGTGGGGTTATGATGATGATTTTAAACTTTTACATTAATTGTAGTACTAGCATTATAAATAATATAAAATCAGAATTGCATATATATACAAGGTGAGCATGTACCCTGAACCAAGATATCTCAAGCTAGAATAATAACTCTTTCCTTCAATCACTCTCTACAAGTAGTTGATATTCGACAGTCAATAGGATGATTTTCACTATGAAATGTTCGAAAGAGTCGCTTATGATTCATAAAATCGTACCATCGATTTGACTGAATCCTTGCAGAAAGCAGTCAAAAAGGGTACGTAAGCATTTATTTAGTGTATAAGTAGTAAGTTTAGCTGCAAATTCTGGTATGTGACCCATTAGTGCAAGATTTTAGATTGCTGACATATTTCCCTTTTGAAAATAATATCACACTTGGAGAGCAGTTTCTACAACTAGATGTTCTCATGTTTCGATTTAAAACACTTTCCTTCCCAACACAGCTCTTTGAGGAGTTGGAAATAGCCAACATACCTTCAGAAAAGCAAGTCGAATGTGAGTCTAACGAGGCCGCAGGAGCAATAGATTAGAAGATAAAGAGGAGGAAGACCATTAGAGAGATGTTGTAGGTGGTTGACGAGTGGAGAAAGCTATGTATAAAAACAAATTGGAAGATAAGCATTCAATAAGGAGCAGACATCATAGGAATAAGCAAAAGAAGCCTTCTCTTTTACTTTCATCACGTAAAGCTAGGCGAGCGATACGGATTCAAATTTGAGGCTAATCTGGACAATAAGATAAGCTAATTAACAAATTTCGTGAATCAAAAGGTGCAGGTAAAAAAGAAAGAATAGATCGAACTGCTAACCAAACTAAAATCTTACTACAAATGATATATCTTTATATTATGCTTATTTATAGGTTAATCATCATGCGATTTTGCTCAGTTAGGACTTTAGCCTTTCAATCCTGGATCGGAGAGAGCAGTCCAAAAATTCAGATCCGGCGAAGATTTGAAGTCCACCGAGGATGGCTGGATCGATTTCGTATGTAATTTTGAATTTCACTCCTGGCTTGTTTTTCTTGAGGGCGCCCTCGACCTTATCTTGCTCAACTGTTCCCAACTCGACTGCTGAAATGACTTTAATATCTTATTCTTTATTGAGAATTTTGCAGTATAGGACATATGTTTCGATGATTTTTTACAATTAGGACAACCTGTCTTAGTTGATGGTTACCTGCCCTATTGCACAACTGCCTTGATGAAATTTTGGGTGATTTGATGATATCCCTGGGGTGCAAACAAATCAAAGAGGGATTGTTGCTTGCTGCGACTGACTGCAGAGTTCTTCAAGATCTCCCTGAAGGAGGAAGACTCATTTAAGACACCTTTAAGATGCTTGAGGTCATCGAGGCATGACTGAAGAGCGTTGCTTTTTGATGCGGCTGTGAATAGAGATCCAGCATATCTGCCTGAAGGTGTATCAGTGAAGGTAGGTGGCTTATGGCCTGAATAAACTAGATCATACCCTGAACTGATTGCACGACCTACGAGAAATTGAATCTCGGAAGCCTCATTAGCTTGCCAAAAATCATCTTTTAATAAATATTAATAAGTTGAATTTCCCATCTTCAATATTAATATCGATTTCATTAATCATCAATACATCAAATCAGTGTTTTTCCCTTAAGGATCTTTACGTTTTACTTGTTTGTTACGTCCAAAAATTGGGCAATGTCGTTCACGTATGCCTTGGCCATTGTCTCACAGTCGTCTTTCTTGATCAAATAGGCTTATTAGAATCATAAATACTGTCGGTTTTGATGTTTTGTTCGGTATAAGATACGATTTGTCTGCCTTTCGCGGTTTGATTGAGAAGATATTTTGCAGATAGCCAAGTTGAGTCATCAGCTGGAAGATCAACACCTCCAATATTAGGCTTGCTTTGTTCTAAATAAAGCTAGTGATACCTCGGATGGGATAAGCTTTTGTTAGCCTTTGATAATATGGAACAGGCCATGTTGGGGTTGACATAACTCTTTCCCTGACAGGGTTGGATCCACTCAAGAAAATATCCTTGGAGAAGAAGAACTTGTTTTGATTGAGGAGTAGCTTCATATTGCTTGTAACTTTAAGCATGAGTATTGATTATCAATTTAATATTCAGAAATCCAATCAACTTCAATAAATAAAATAATCTTGATCTTTTAAGGCTAAAGTCAAAAGAAAAAATCGTAGAGAGAAATATTGTGAATGGGATATAATTTGATGGATTATAAAATTATCTTTATTATTTGAAAGTAGATGAGTCAAGGATGGGGATTTTCAAAGGAAAGCAACATCAAGATGGCCACTAATCAAGTGGCATAGAAAAAGAAATAAGCATTCTGGTAAGTAGCGAATTAAAATGTAATTGTCGTCCCTGACATCGATGCATAGACATAAGCCATTCAGCAAGATGTATCCAATCCCATGGGTCTTGAGGTTGAAAAACTTGTCGACTTCTACGATATGCAAATATAAACAAGAAAAAGCACCCTTCCAGCAACGGAAGAAGGAGTTGATCTCAGCCTTCTATTGAGCATGATTCGAACAAGTTAATAATTACAGGAAAAAGATGAGCCTTGGTAATTTTCAAAATTGAAGACTGAGGTATATGAGCTTGTAAGCAAACTAAACAAATCACTTTGATCTTTTGTGATGATTAACGTTTAGATTTCGTAATTGTTTGATTTAATTAGCCTTATATATTTTTGATAACTAAAAGAGAATGCTAAAGGGATTGAAAAAGACTAAGATAAATCAAGCATAATAGAACGAAGATAGAGTGAGATCAAGAGTTAATGAAAGCAGTATCAAGGAGAATCATATTCACTAGGAACATAATTAAGAGTACAACATATAGTAAAAGATTGAAGATGAAGACAGAAAAGCGGAGACAAAAGCTTACCAATATTGTTTGAATCTATTTTTGAATGGCAAATCTTAATAACTTGTAAAATAGTTGGAAGTACTCAAAAAAGCTCAAGCATAAAAAAATATGCCTATAGTTCCTCCAAAGCAATCAAAGGGTAAATTTTAATATATGATGAATTTCGAGGGAGACGACATTGAAGACGATAAAAACAAAATTAAAAAGTAAATTAAAAAACGCAATCGCCCAATAATGGCATCAAATAGAGTTCAAGATTATTGTATGCATTGCCCTGACAATGAAGATCTAACCCTCGTGAGTGCCTCCAACTATGTATATCTCGCTTTGCCCAAATACAAGACATTTTAAAGCCTATATCATTTTATCCTTGCGCCTGTTGACCACGAGCAAACAATAATCGGTTTAAATTAAGATATACTGACCGAAATAAACAATTACAAGAAATGCCTTATCCAAGCCTTTGATAAATACGACTTACAGATTGTTTTCTTCGAGCAGTTTTCCAAGGAAAATACTCATATCTATATAGAATGCTTAGCATTACCTAGAAATAGAGCTCAAGATCTCCCATTTTTTTTCAAACAAGCCCTAGAGGATATTGAAGGCAACTGGAATACACATAAAAATATTATCAAAATTGAGAAAGAAAAAGGAGGCCTTCAAAAACAAATTCCTAAACAAATCAAATACTTTTATATTGACTTTTCGAATGGCTATGGATATGCTCATGTCATTGAAAATGAAAAATTTTGGAAGAGAGAATTTTGCTATGAAGTTTTTGCCACTGCGATGAATATGTAGATTCATAAAGTTAAGTCAACTGAAACATATAGCGCTGAATAATATTAGAAAAAGAGAGAAAGCTTCAAGAAGATATGGAAAGCCTTTGATTGGACAGAGTTGATTTGATATCCTTTATTATTTATTTATTGAATTCTTATTGAAAGGCACTAGCCGAGGTCAGTGTAAAAGATAGCAAACAATATTTTAGCAATATTATCTATGGCTTGGGAGAATAATTTTTTTCGTTATCTAAGAAGACGATGTTTAAATTTAAATTTTAAATATCATAATTTCTAATGTAGAGATAATTAACAGAATTCTTACTAAGACTAACGTTTGAGAAGGAAGAGCAGGTGTCGTAGAGCTAGCATTTGGCGGCCAACATCAATTAATAGTGCCCCCTGACTTCTTCGCAGATCCTCAATCATATTTACTCGACCATTAATTCACAACAAAATTACAAGGTTGAGAGGAATCATAAGCTTTCTCTCTACAGCGAGGAAACAAACATTCAAAGCCCTCAAAAATGCAACTGTAAAAAGTCTAAGTGTTTGAAATTGTATTGCGAGTGCTTTGCTCGAGGTATTTTTAACATGATTTAGGATCATTCTGCCAAGGCTGTAGTTGCGAGTGCTGCCAAAACACCAAATAATTCGGATAGGTGCGTGCAAAGGCAATAGATGAGATGCTTATAAAAGCCTCAATTCCATTTGGTTCCAAAAGTTCTTCTATAAAGGGATGTAACTGCAGAAAGACTGGATGTCAAAAAAAATACTGCTAATGTTTCAATCAAGGTGTAGCCTGCAATTAATACTGCAAATGCTCGAACTGCTAGAATTGCAGATCCTAATCCACATGATTCTAATATTTATCTATTTCATATTCAATCACATTATAAGCACTCATTCAAAATAGACTACATCACATTCTCATATGAAATAGTTGTTGTATATATTATTATACTCTAATGGGTTTTTTTATAAAAAATAGAAGTAAAATAGATGGATTATAAAAAAAAACGTCAACGAGAGACTCTGATCGATCAGAAGGATA
>JACCDV010514056.1_pt1 | contig 10007 bp, 17 predicted proteins | sample 7446131 | NCBI WGS metagenome assembly JACCDV01 (sample SAMN15323448, study PRJNA562643) | freshwater metagenome | isolation source: river surface water | place: USA:Blue River Watershed | collected 2017-08-17
CCCGATTATCTGCGTGTCTTTGCTCATAATTATTGCCATCCAATAAAGTATTGTTGTAATAAGTCCAACACCAACTATCACCGCCAACGCAACTTTAACAATTACTTTTATTAATTCGCTTTGGCTTTTTTTTATCATCACATCCAAATCATTCAATGCAGTATTCTTTTCTATCTCTATTGCATTTTTAAGTTCTTCTGACTTGTCTAACTGAATTTGTAAATCTTTTGAAAGAGCATCTATTTTGTTTTTGCTATTCACCATAGGTGTTATGTCGGTAGCAATCTTCATTATTTTTGTAATGGTATTGCTCTCGTCTAAAATAGGGTTATAAGTTGCTTTTAGGTAAATAGGACTTCCATCTATTTTCCTTCGCTCAAATTCTCCTTCAAAAAACTTTCCGCTCTTTAATGTTTCCCAAAACTTTTTGTATTCATCCGATTTTGAATAGTGATAATCTACAAAAATACTATGATGCTTACCAATTAGTTGTTTATGGTCTTCATCGTTATATCCCATCGCTCTCAAGAAAATAGAGTTCATGCCTAAAATGTAGCCATCAAGGTCGAAATAGATAATAGCATTACTTCTATTAATCGCTTCTAACCTACTTAATAACTCTTCTTTAGATAGGTTCTTCATTCTTATCCGAAGGCTTTTTAAATATTTTTTCACACGCACTAATACCTAATGCAGTAGCAGATAAAGTAGCAACTGAATATACCAAAGCATCCGATGGCTCATTTACTGCATCGTGATTAGCATAAAGAGTATAACACAATACGATTGCGCTAAATACCCCTACAAATCTTTTACTCGATGCTTGTCCGTTTTCAGACAAAAATCCCTTTGACCATTCCAAAAATTTCATATTCTTAATTTTGTTAATATTTTTTTAATAACTTAATTTTTACTTTTTTTCAATTAGGTTCAAACTAATTGTAAATGAGTTTGTTACGACTTGTTTTTTTTCATTTCGTTGTACAAGGAAATACCTAAATAAGCCACTAAAAGCGTTACCGAAATCAAATCAAAATGCGCCTTTACATAAGTTATTAGTTCCAATCTTTTTTTCTTCTCATCTTCCAATATAGGCACACTTGTATCACCCGAAGTTGGTATAGACGTAGCAACTGCATTTACTAATGTTGGACTCATTGTTTTTAATTTTTTCTTTTATTGTTAATCAAGTAGTTCTTTCCGTTGTAGTAAAATGTTGCAATACCTATTGCTATTAAACTATATGAAATGCTCTTGGGTAAATCTTTTGATTTCAAACCCGCATAAACGCAAATAGGAGCAATGAAAAATACATCAATTAGTCGGATAATCTGACTTTTTTGAAATTCATCAATGGTCGATATTCTATTTTCGCTTATTTCAAGCATTACCATAAAAGTTTATCGGCATAATAGCCATTACTATTTTTTACTACTCTATCTTTCTTGTGGCGTATCTTGTAAAGTTTCCTTCTATTTTCTGCCGTTCCTTTCTCCACTAAACCCGCTCTCTCTTTTGCTTTGTATGTAGGATAATCATTCATTCCCAAAGCACCAACTGATGCGACTTTTTCTCCTTTCTTAAAAACATCAATCTTTTTGCCCTTAACACTACTTGGTTTTACAACCACTCCAAGTTTTTTAGCTTGTTGTTTTGTATAGTTGGTTATTTTGTAGGACATAAGTTATTGTTTTTCAAATACAAATATACTATTGTTGAGAATAAAAAGTATCAAAGTCGTCAATCAAACTCTTGTCTATGTCTTCTTTAACTTCCTCTTCCAATCCGAGTAATCCACCCAACCCAATCTGAACCAACTTAATCTCATCATAACTATTCTTTAAAAACTCAAATCTCATACTTACTTGGCTTTTAGCCTTTAAGGTAAATTGAATAAATGAATTGCTATCTATTTTAAAATCATCCATATCATTAGTACGATATACGACTTGATTTTGTGCATAAGGGTCAACTACAACATTAAGCCTTGTTTGCTCAAAATTACCATTGGAATTTTTCACTCCATAACCAATACCTTGAGTTAGTTGTCGTGGATTAGGCGACCAAATATATAGCGATGTTACTTTATAAGAGTTTCCCGTTGTAGAGTTCAATATTTCTTGTAAACCTACTCCCGTTACCGTTACGTTACCAATAATATTCGGATTGGATGATAAATACGCTCCTCCTTGATTGATTTGGCTTAATAAATAAATACTTGGTTGTGTTTGCGGTGCTTGTGCGCCCGACATTGGTCTAATTCTCATTTTTAATTGACCATTCCAAGCACTTGTTGCTGATGTATTACGGACTCTTAAACTATTTACTCCCGATGATGCGGGAACTAAACCCGAAAAAGTTTGAATCGCCGTTGTATTACCTAAAATTGTGGCTATTGTTGTAAAACTTCCAAAATTTTGCAATTGAAAATTTCCGCTTGGCAAGACCTCTGTTAATTGAAATTCAAATTGATAAGCATATCCACTTAAAAAACTTATTGTGTCTAAATAACTATCATAAATAGTAAAAACCGAGTTTGAACCTGCTCCCGTTAAATTATTACCTTGAAAAATAAACCAACCATCACTATCTGCGGTTTGGGTATTTGGTGTTCCTAAAATAAAAAAATTAGGGTCGGGATTTTGTGTAGAAAAAATCTGATTAAAATATATTAAACTTGAAGAACCTCCAACACCTAAACTCGTTGTATTTGTTCGTAATACTAATGAATTATAAACAACTGATTGATTTGATTCAATAGTGTCTAAAACAAAAGCACTTAAATAATTTACCCCGTTATTTTCAGTAACATTTAATATGACTTGTGCATTTGGTCTTGGGTTTGTTCCATTGTTTCGTAATAGGTTTGTAAGAAAAGTTTGAATATCATCAAAAGTCCTATTTGCAACCGTTGGAATTGCCGTTGTGTAACTGAAAGGAGAGCCATTAATTGTAGCTGAAATTCCAATTAAAGTTCCAACACTCCCAAAATAATAACCCGTTGTGGGATTAAATACCGCATCATAGTATATTTTACCCTCATTAGTGACTTGTTGATTTGATGGCACACCATTTGTTGCAGACAAAACAACACTTTGAGCAGTAAACGAAGAATTAACCTCTATAAAAGAAGCCGTACCCGCAGAGCCACTATCAAATAGAGTAATGGATTGGTCAGTATCACTTGTATTTTGTAGCGAAATTCTTAATGCCATTATTGATTACCCTTCATCATGATATAAAAGTCCAAAATATAAATAGCTAATCCCGAAATACCACTTGAAATGGCAATCATTTTAGCATCATGTATCTTTTTTTCTTGAATCCACTTATCAATAGCATCAACCCTACGAGCAAGTCCTTGTTGCCCTAAATCTTCATCACCCGCCAAAACAAAAAGTATCTTATCTACCTTTTGATTGAGTTTATTTATTTCTTCATGTAACTGAACTTCCGCCATAGTAATTATTCTATGATACAAAGTACGAGAAAAAAAATCTTTACGAGTTAAAAGTTTTGCAACTTTTTATGCTTATGAAAAGTAATCATGCAATTTCAATAGCATCATCTATTTCTTCATTTATAACCACATAATTACCAAAATCAATAGCCTCTTGAATATCTAAAGTTTCAATATAGCCATTTGGCAATAGCATTCTATACTTCGTTAAAATCATATTCTTGGCGTTGTAAATGTTTGTTTGTAACCAAAGTAATCAGCAAAAAATGTGCGTGATGTTGTGCCAACTGACTTTGCTATTTGAATTTTTGGTGTAATCAATTGTGATATTCCCGTTGGTATGTTAGTAGTGTGAGTAGCAACCAACACATTATCTATGTAAAATTCAACTGATGTTCCCGTTGCGTTTATTTCGATTCCAAACTTTTGCCATGCCGTTGTTGATGCGGGTACACTTGTCAAAGTTAAAGTTCTAACCGAACTGACCGAAGTAACGCATTGCCAATTAGGCGAAGCCGATGTTCCATTTTGAGTACCGCCCTCGTCATAGGTAAAAAATATTCCCGTAGGGTCGGATTGGTTTATTGCCGAAGTTCCAAAACCAAGAGTGATACGATAACGCTCTAAAGATGTGCTTAATGTTGGAATTAGCGTGGATGTAATAAAACTAACAACCCCTCCACCAAGAGCCATAAAGTTATTTCCCGTTGTTGTACCATAAACACCCGCATAACCCGTTAATGTGCTACCCGTTGCAGGTTGAATGAATCCTTGTTGATTGGTTGCACGAACCGAAGGTAATGCGCCTACTACTACTCCCGCACCCGTTCCCGAAAAAAACACCGTATAAGCGGGGTCAACACCATTATTAGCCGTTACGATAGAGTTGAAATCGCTAAATCCCTCAAAGCCAAATTTAGAGCGGTCATAGTTAAATACTAATTCATTACCCGCACCAAGAATAGAATCTCCATTGATACTTTTAATATTTGATGCATTAACTAAAGTAGCTTGTTTCGCATTCAATTGTGTTTGAATAGCACTTGTTACTCCTTTTACATAACTTAATTCGGTCAAATCGGGATATGTAGCGGTATCAAGACTTTGTACCGCCTTGCTTCCATCGGTTGCTAATATTCTTGATGCAGTTAAAGAATCAAGGATAGGTGCAGAGAGAAATGTTTTTACACCCGCAAATGTTTGAGCAAGTATTGAAACCAATCCTCTTGCTAAATTGGATGCCGATGGTATGTTGAAAGTATGCGTTGAGCCACTTGAAACGATATTAAAGTCTGTTCCCGAAGTTCCCGTAGCGAAAGTTTGAACATCGGAAGTTAATCCATTCAAAGCGGTTATTCCCGTACCCGCCATGATACCCGCTTGTTGAGTCACCGTTAATATTACGGATGCCGTTGCGGGAGGAGGATTCCCCGCAGGATAATATTGCATCGTAATATTTTGATAGTTGGTTGTACTCCAAATCAACTCATAATAATCACCACCAACAACATTAAGTAAATAATTCCAACTTGTAATAACGTGACCATATTCTGAAACATTTTTTCTAACGGGAATATCAACAAAACCCGAACTACCCTCTACATCAATTCCATTTTTTCTTAACCAAATTGTAACATCATGTTGGGCATTGTCAATATTTTGAAATTGGGATGAAAATTGAAGGTTGTAAATTCCCGTATGAGCAAATGTAATTCTTGTAAGATTCGTTCCGTTTGATACAATCGAAACACCATTTGATAAGTCGGTTGTTCTAAAAATCATCGCTACACCAACATTGTCAGCATTTGCGCTTTGAGTATTATTGTCTTGAAAAGCACCATAGTAACCCGATGGAGTAGGAGTTGCGGTATTTGTCAATACACCAAGAGCCAATTCTAAACCATCACCAACAACAATTTCTTCCATTACACCAACACCCGCACTACTCCGACCAATAAGCCTATCGGTATTCATAGAAGTCGAAATATCGGGAGTAGTTCCACCCGTAGATGTGATAGGAGGAGTAGCCGTTACATTCGTAACACCGCCACCGCTTTCACCACCATTTATATTAAAGAATTGTAGATTTCCCATATTATCCTACCCATACAAGTCGAGCATTGCCCGAAACGCAAGTTATTGTTACATCCTTATACAAGTTACTTGAAGTAGATTGTGCGCTAAAACCCGTTCCTTGTGGAATGGTTATAGTATTATTCCCCGAAGTAGAAGTCGTCAATATACAATCTCCCCCATCTGCATAGATAGTGAACGCTATTATATTTTCAAGCGTTTTACTTTGCCCCGCACTCATGTTGAGAAGATTGAGATATTGATAAACTAATGGCATTAAGGAGCGTCAATATTATAAGTTAAACACCATCCTCTTAAAATAGGATGTGGTTGAAGTGAGATTGTTTCAAGATTTTGAACATCCATTCTTAAAGGAACACCTTCTGCCCATATTTCATTATCAAATCCTAATATAATAGTACCACCACCTGCGGGAACTTGAAAAGTTGTTGAAACTGAAGCACCCGAAATAATAAGTCGCATATTTTGATTATTACCTTCCGAAAAATATAGCACAATTTGTAACAATCTTATATCAAAAGGCATTATTGGTGACAATATTCTATCTTGAGAAGTGATATTTAATATGGCTGACTCATTCTCTCTTATTTCATCAAATTCTGAATAAGATGCAATTAATTGTCGTGGAGAATCGTATGCCAATTCATAGGTGTTTGCACCACCGACTTGCGTATTTTTAAATGCGATTTTTTCCATGATTCAATTTTTTAATCCAATATTTCATATCCGCAAATGCCAACTTCAAAAAGATAAATAGGTGAGGCTCCCGACTTGGAAATTTCAACATAAGTGTTTCCTTGTAAAGAAATTTCGGCAGGAACATCTAATGTATAAACTATTGGTTCAAATGCGGCTATATCACCGCCATTTGTAAATGTATCTATAATGGTGTCATCAATATACAATTTTATTGTTATGTCCTCTTCTCCTAAACTTATTTCTTGAGAGAGTATGAAATAGACTTTATAAACTTGTGTTATTAATATATCTCCAACAACGCAACGTACTAAAAATCTTGAACCTGAATTTGTTTGTCCACCAAAACCAATAAATACATTAGTGTTGCCCAATATCTCTAAACCATTTAAGTTGGATGAAGTGAAAAATTCACTCTTTAATTCATTTTCATCGAAAACGGATAAAAAGACATTGGTCGTATCAACTAAAAATTGTGTTCCCGTTCCGCTTCTTTGCCTTACTCCAATTCCATATCTACTAACGGGATATTGATTTAATTGAGAGGTTTGAGTAAAATCAAATAGTGCAGTATATGAATTTCCCGCATTCAAAGTTAGGCTTATTGTTTCAATAACTTCACCATCAATATACAAGTCAAGGTCAACATCAACATTCGTTTTTGTTAATGGTTGAATTACACCATTTGTTATGTAATAGTAGTAATTACTATTTATATTAGGCAAATAAGAAAAAGCATCTCTATTATCGGCATAAGCAGTTGCGGGAGTACCACCATCATTGGTACGAGAAGTTGCATTTAACGGAAGCACACCTTCACCCTCTACGGTTTTTATATTATTACTACCAATCATAATAGGTAAAAGGCGAATGGTTTGACCTCCGCCACCACTACCACCCGCAAAGAATTTTACTTTGCCACCTCCATAATTATTGCTTGGGTCGATTGCATTCATTATGATACAACTATTTGTCCTCCAAGAGTTACAATATAAGCATTTGTTCCATTACAAGTTACACGAATTGTTTGCAACAAGTTACCTCCATCTGCGGTGATTTCTACACTTTGACTTGCGGGTAAATCCATTGATGACAAAGCAACGCCATTCTCATCCAAAGTAGCGATAGAAACGGTGTTAGTAGAGTCGGCAAGTACACTAATACCTCTTGCTTTTGTTATCGTTGCAACTTGAGCAGATGTAAGTGTTTTGAAAATTGCATTTTGATTAATATTTAATCCCATATTACATTCCTATTAATTGTTCTAAATCTATTTCTTTTATGAAGTCTTTTCCCTTGTAAAGTGACAAGATTATATCTTCATCTTCATCGGGTAAAGATAGTAAAACAAAAATGTTTTGTGGCAAACATTCGTACTCTTTTGAATATCTTACGAAAGTTTTGGAAATGAATTGAGCAACAATCATCTCTCGATTGAGCAAGTCAAATTTCAAACCCAATATCTCCAAAAAAGGAATTTCTTTAGAGATACCACCAATCATTAAATGTTTGTACTTTGGAGTTCCCGTTTCAGCATTAAAAGCAATAAGGATTTGATGCTCGGAACATTCTGAATTTGAATCCTTTGCGAAGCGCAAGATAGCCTTACGCATCGTGCTTTCAACAATAGAGTCTATCATATCTTGTGTAGTTTAGTTACTACAAAGATATAATTATTGTGGTTGATAAGTGTAATCTATCGGAATATTTTTAATATCCAATACACCGAATCTACCCGTAATCGTTCCTACATAACGGATAGGCAATTTAGAAATAGCCTCCGAATTTAGTTGATTAGTAGCAAATAAGTCTAATCCAAGCAATGCAAGGTTGATTCCAAAATCTGCGGGTTTAAATGAAAACTGAATAGGAATACTTGTCTTACCTTTTGGTGGTATAATTGCTTCCATATTGCTCCCACTAATCACCGCAACTTGTCTATTTTGAATTTCAACTGCAATGTTATAGGCAGTAACGGTGAATCCCAAGTCAGATGGATTGTCCAAATCAATATTTAAACCCAAAGTAACCTCTTGTAAAGATATATTTCGGATAGTAAGATTACTAACATTGAATCCAATCTGCATCAAATCAAAAACTCCTTTCTTTAGATAGTAAATTATTCCAACAACCAATGCTGAAATTCCAAAACCTACTAATACTTTGGTTAAAATATCTTTATTCATATCACTTTTTCTTAAAATACAAAAATAACAAAATACTTGCAACGGCTACTCCACCAATAATTACAAACTTGTTTCTTTGAGCGAAAGTTTGATTGTTCGGACTTTCAGTAGGTGTTCCAATTTGTTCGCTTGAAACATTGATAGGCTCACTACCGAAACTCGGTGCGGAAGAACCAAATCCTATTGCTCCTAATATATTTTGTAATGGGGTATTTCCTTCGTTCATTTGTTTCTGCTTTTAAATATTAGAATGCCCGTAATGACCGCACCCAATACTACAACCCCTCCAATCATAAGACCATTTCTTTTCCAAAATGATTCCGTAGGTGGTGGTGGGGTCTGCATACCCATTCCCGTTTGAGGTGGAGCGGGAGGCGGTTGTTGCTCATTAGTACCTAAAAAACCACCAACCAAACCTTCTAAAAATGAAGTGCCTCTACCATCGGCATTGTTATATGTTCCATCGGTGTATTCGTTGTAAAACGAATTGAATTGAGAACCTTTATTTTGACAATCACACATGACTTTTATTTTTTAAAGAGAAATTTATATGCTAAAATACCACCAAAGAAACCAACTGCTAACAAGCCAATTGTTTTTAGTGGAGTTTGATTTGCAGTTGTTGCAGTTGTGGTTCGTGTTGAATCCATTGTTGAAGTCGTTGTAGCCATTGCCTCTTGTGATTGCGCCATAGCCGTTTCTGCCGTTGTTGGAACTCCGACTTGTACATCTTTATTCAAACGAATGGTTACAATAGCACCATTTTTCAAATCATATCCGCTAACGCTTTTAACCGATGATGTTGGGTCTTGCATACTTGTATCTTGTACCGAAACAATATCAAAGTCACCCAAGTTAATATCACGAATACCCAAGTCAAACTCGTTTTGCTTTATATCAATAAAGGAAGCACCAATATCATTGATAGTGGCATTTGGTATTACTTGACCCGCAACTAAAGTGTAAGGCGCATAGCCTTCTGCACCCGCTACACCAAAAAAGAAATTTGTTCTTTTTCTATTTCTCATTTTTCTAACAACACGAGGGGCATACCTTGTAACGGGTTGTGGACTTGTCATTTGTGGTGTTGGGATTATTCCCGAATCAATTGCACTAAAATTATCGAATTTCATATTATTTATTTTTATTGTTTTACTTTTTTCTTAAAATTAGCCAAGTGGCAATACCGCCAACAACTAAAACGCCACTAATTATGGCATACTTTGCAATATTTATTTTAGAGTCCGTTGTTGCACCCTCTGCTCTTTCCTCTTCGGTTGTTGACAAATCAATACTACCCGAAGATGTTGGTAAAGTTGGAACATAGATTTTGATAATATCCATGAATAAATTTTTCTTTTCATTCAAGGATAAGTCATCTCTTAAAGCTACATTTACCAACTCTCCATGTACATCTACCTTATCTTGTTCGCTGAAATTTTCGCTAAAAAAAGGCTCTTTGAAAACATCTATGTACTCTTGAGATAGACTTGATATGATGTTATTTTTGAATCCATCTCCATAAAAACTCCAAGTTTTCTTTAATGCGGGAAAATATTTTTGCGCTTCTA
>JACCDV010933965.1_pt1 | contig 10002 bp, 7 predicted proteins | sample 7446131 | NCBI WGS metagenome assembly JACCDV01 (sample SAMN15323448, study PRJNA562643) | freshwater metagenome | isolation source: river surface water | place: USA:Blue River Watershed | collected 2017-08-17
AGTCGATCAAAATTATATGGCTCAGAGCAGATCTCAAGGCGCAAGCTTGGCGCCGGGGGACCACGGCTCTCGAAACTTTCAACATGCACTTCGCATGGAATCGATCCATCATACGCGAATGGCAGAGGCGGTCGGGCGTCGGGCTGGTAGTGGCTTCAGTGGTGGAGCGGGAGCGGGAGCCGGGAGTGGCGGCTCTGGTGGGGGCGGCGGTTCAGCGGGAGCGGGATCTGCTGGGTCGGGAGGATTCAATCGAAGAGATATAACGGCAGGATTCCAACGGCATCATATTATTAGCCATACAAATCAATCGACAAAGGACCATCCTTTAGTTCGTGCTGCTGGATTTAATTTGGAATCTGCGACGAATAAAATTTATCTCCCGACGCATGAAGGTCAACATCCCACTCGCTCAATTCATATGGGGAGGCACTCGGGTGGGGTGATGAAGACAGTGGCATTAAAGATGGACGATATCTTTGAGATGGGTAAATCGTTGGGTTGGAAACAGCCTCAATTCAATTCGGCTCTTCGGGGGATGCTTGCTGAAGAGCGACAAGATTTAAGAGCTGGAAATATTGCTCTTAATAAACATGTTAGACCTTGGGCTAGTCACGCCCCAACTTAAAAGGAGTCATAAGTGGAAAATTTATATCTGTGGACAGATCCTTCTAACTATTCTGAAAAATGTATCGGTGCCTATCAATACAAGGCAAGTGATGAATGGCTGATGTTTGGAAGAGGGAGGCCCATCTCTGCTGAAGACGTGAATTTTATGCCTACTGTAATTTTTGAAGTTCCAAAAGAAAAAATTCAAAAATATGATGGGTTGCCTTGTTCTGGGACAGGATTTTTGGTGAATCAAAAGATTCGAGATTTGCTCGTTTCTTTAGCTCCGAATGATGTTCAATTTTTCCCTGCAAAAGTTATCTGTACAGATGGGGAAATGACGGGATATTTTTTCCTTAACATTACTTGTGTGGTTGACTCAATAGATCATGAGGCTTCAGTTTATACACTTTTAGATCTTCCTGGTGGAGTAAAAATAATGAATACGATCAAACGATTGGTTTTTAAGAAAGATTGTATGCAGGGTCATAAAATTGCTCGTGATAAAGAGAAACACTCCCAAGCTTTCGTGTCTCAAGAGATCTTTGATGCATTTCAAAAGGAAAAAATTAGTGGAGTTAGGCTTGTGCTTCCTCAGGAATATTACGGAGAGATTTATCCAAAATATCAATAGAAATAATTTTCCTTCCAGTCAAAGTGATTGATTCAGATGCCGGTTTAGAAGGTTACTTTATGGTGAATATCATTCCTCGTTTTAACGGAGTGGATCATGTCTGTCTACTCGACCTTCGATTTAACTGATGGAGGCAAGATGATGGCCTGAATGCGCTGTATCGCAGGGGTTAAGCCTTTTTATCTGGGGGGAGGCGATGGCAGGCAGATTTTCCAAAATGTAAAGGTTTTCAATTCGGTTCTCAGAGGGGGCTCTGAAATTCGCCAAGATTTAAGGGCAGGAAGTGTGCCTTTAAATAAACATGCGAGGCCTTGGGCCGACCAGGGACCATCTTAAAAGGAGTTGAATGTGGGAAAAATGTATTTGTGGGAAGATCCTAGAAATTCTAAAAATCGAGAGATTGGAACTTATAATCAGGAATGTTCAATCGATCGCTTTAAATTTTTTAGAGGACAACGCTTTTCGAAAGGAGAAAATGAGGGAAAGTTCATTTTTGAATTTGAAATGAGCAAATCAGAAATAAACCAATACGATAGTTTGTTGAATAACAGTGGTTCCCCTTTAGTAAATCAAAAAATTCGAGAAATACTGATTTGTTTGGCCCCTGATGATGTCCAGTTCTTTCCTGCCAAGGTGACTTGTTCGGATGGTGATGTGGAAGGGTACTTTATGGTGAATATCGTTCCTCGCTTGAGGGGAGTTGATCATGTCTCTTCAGTCTACTCAAGCTTGGATTTGCCCGATGGGGCGAAGATGATGTCTTCGATAAAAAGACTTGTTCTTAAAGAAGAGTTTATGGGAGGTCACCATGTAGTGAGAGAGGGGGAAACGTTGCATATTGTTGTCTCCCAAAAAATTTACGATGCTTTTCAAGCAGCCAAGATTAAAGGCGTTCGGCTAGTCACTCCTGATGAATATTATGATGGCCTGAATGCGCTGTATCGCAGGGGTTAAGCCTTTCCACCCAAAGTTTTTATCTGGGGGGAGGCGATGGCAGGCAGATTTTCCAAAATGTAAAAGTTTTCAATTCGGTTCTCAGAGGGGGCTCTGAAATTCGCCAAGATTTAAGGGCAGGAAATGTGCCTTTAAACAAACATGCGAGGGCATGGGCAACAGGACCTGGGTCAGGCAAATAAAAAACTTTTAAGAAGGATCAAGAGATGACGAAACTGTATTTGTGGAGATGGCCGATTTCTTTTCCGGATAAGTGGGTGGGGGCTCATCATTTTGAATCGATTGAGGATGAGTCTTCTGCTTATTTCTCTAAGTTCTCAAGAGGGCAAGATTTAGATCCAAAAACAATAAAATTCGTTCCCAGCGTTAATTTTGAAGCCAAAAAAGAAGAATTATGCGGGTATGACTGTTTACCTAGTAATGGTGGAGCGCCTTTGGTGAATAAAAAAATTATTGAAATATTGCGGGAAATTGCCCCAAGTGATGTTCAGTTTTTCCCTGCACGGATTATGTGTTTGGATGGAGAGCTTGAAGGGTATTTCTTTCTGAACGTTACTCATCTGATTCAAGGCATTGATCATGATCAGTCGATTTACTCGCTCTTGGATCTTCCAGGTGGAGCAAAAATAATCAGTACTGTAAGAAAACTGGTTTTGCATGAAAATTGTATGAATGGACATGATCTGGCGAGAGATCAAGATCTTCAATCTAATTTGCTGGTCTCCCAAAAAATTTACGATGCTTTTCAAGCTGCCAAGATTAAAGGCGTTCGGCTGGTCACTCCTGATGAATATTATGATGGCCTGAATGCGCTGTATCGCAGGGGTTAAGATGAGGGAGTTTCGCCTTGTGTTTTTAAATATCTATAGGTAGACTGCGTTCCGTGCCTATTTTCTTAGGCCCGTTCATTAAAGAAAGTTCAAATAATCCAAATTTCGAAAAGTTTTCGTAATCGAACCAATTTAATTAATTTTTTTAAAGTAACTGCGCTTTAGTTTTCTTCTCGAGTTGATGGTTCTTTGAAAAATTTAAAATCACAATTTTCTTATTTCCTATTTTTTAGTTAGACCAAAGGGTGTTATGAATAATCACGATCCAAATCAAAATCCAAATCAAAATCAAAGTCCAACTCAGTCGCACCACAAAAATCATGAAGCAGAGGAACCCCTGAGTTTCACTCAAGATTCTCGGCATACTGATCTTCATGAATCAGGCTCCCAAGCGCCACAAACTCCTCGAAGCCAGGCCCAAAGCCAAATTCATTTAGAAGAGCAATCTCAAGCTCAAGCCCAGGCCCAAGCTCAACAACAGCAGGTCGCAACGCGTCCTCAGGCTCAAAAAAATACACATCATCACGCTCAATCTTCTCAAGGATCTGGTGCAGCAAGCGGAGGTTCTCATCAAAGCCAGGGGCATCAAGGACAACCTGCAGCTCCCTCGAATCCTGGACCGCTTCGTGAGCCTTTGATTATTAATCTGAACGAACTCAAGAAAAAAACGATCTCGGAGTTGACTGATCTGGCTTACAACATGCGCTTAGAGAATATGGCAAGAGCCAAAAAGCAAGAAATTATCTATGCCATTCTCCGGGCTCACTTAGATAATGGAGATAAAATTCATGGGGAAGGCGTGCTCCAAGTTCTTCCCGATGGTTATGGATTTTTAAGATTTTCCGATAACTATTATGAAGCCAGTTTGGATGACTTATATGTCTCGCCGGCTTTGATCCGTCGGTATCATCTGCGCACGGGGGATAGTATTTTCGGAGAAATTCGTCCGCCTAAATCGAATGAACGGTATTTTGCGTTGCAGCGCATTGAAAGTGTGAATTTTGATGAGCCTGAACAAGCTAAAAACAAAATTTCATTTGAAAACTTAACGCCGCTTTTTGCCAAAGAACGACTCAGAATGGAAATTGGTAACGGCAGTAAAGAAGATATCAGCGCGCGAATTATTGATTTGGCTTCCCCTATTGGGAAAGGCCAACGTGGCTTGATCGTCGCTCAGCCGAAAGTGGGGAAAACGGTCTTGCTTCAAAATATTGCGGCCTCTATCGCCACGAACTATCCCGAATGCTATTTGATTGTTTTATTAATCGACGAGCGCCCTGAAGAAGTCACAGAAATGATTCGAACGGTGAGGGGGGAAGTGGTCGCCAGTAACTTCGATGAGCCCGCCTCTCGGCAGGTCGAACTTGCGGAAATCGTCATCGAAAAAGCCAAAAGATTGGTCGAGCATCGCCATGATGTCGTGATTTTATTAGATTCTATTACCCGATTAGCGCGTGCTTACAATACTTTGATGCCTGCCTCAGGAAAGATTTTAACCGGGGGTGTCGATGCGAATGCTTTGCAACGTCCCAAAAGATTTTTTGGTGCGGCAAGAAATACAGAGGAAGCCGGCAGTCTGACGATTATTGCAACCGCCCTGATTGATACGGGTTCTAAAATGGATGAAGTGATCTTTGAAGAGTTTAAAGGCACTGGAAATATGGAACTTTATCTCGATCGTAAGTTGGCAGAAAAGAGAATTTATCCTGCCATTAACTTTAGTAAATCGGGCACTCGCCGTGAGGATTTGATTACGACGCCAGATGAACTGCAGCGTTTATGGATTCTTCGCAAGATTCTGCACCCCATGAATGAATTATCTGCGATGGAATTTTTAGTCGATCATTTGAAAGATTCTGAAACAAATGAGCAGTTTTTTAAAGCGATGAAAAAACAGAGCTAATATTTCTAGGAAATATTTTGATATGTCGGGGGAAGTATCATGAAAATAATTTGTTTGAATATTTGGGGGGCTCATGTTCATGAGCCTTTGATGGACTTTATTCAGGCGCATTCGGATGTTGATATTTTTTGTCTTCAGGAAGTTTATCATCGTGCGGATCATAAAATTTCTACAGATGATCGGTGGGTGAGCTTAAACGGTCTGGATGAAATCCATGAAAAAATTCCTTCGCACCGACCTTTTTTTCGCCCTGTCGTGAATGAAAACTATGGCCTGGCGTCGTTTATCCATCCCAAAATAAATATTCTCGATGAAGGGTCAGAATGGATTCACGAAAATCCAGAGTACCCGGGTTTTGGAGCGGCTCATCCTCGCATTTTGCAATGGCTCAAATGTCGCATGATTCGAGAGGGACAGCAGAAAGATTTTTTTGTTGTTAATGTTCATGGGCTATGGAATGGCCAAGGTAAAACCGATACTCCAGATCGTTTGAAGCAATCTGAGAAAATCAGCCGTTTCTTATCAAATTTATCGTTGCCTTTTGTGCTGGTCGGCGATTTTAATTTAAGGCCAGACACTGAAAGTCTGAATATGATTGAACATAGTGTGAGTGGAATGAAAAATTGGATTGCCCTTTCGGGGACTATCTCCACGAGAAGCCGTTTTTATCCTAAGGCAGAAAAATTTGCGGATTATATTTTTACCTCGCCAGAGATTGCCGTGAGTCATTTTGAGGTGTTATCTGGCGAAAAAGATCAAGTCTCCGATCATCTCCCGTTGCTTTTGGATTTTGAAATAGTCTGATGATTCTCTCTAGTCGGGTGTGCAGCTGCTTCCAGCCCCTGCACCTGCACCTCCCGCAGCTAACATATTGCTCAAAACGGTTGCTGATTTTCGAGTTGTAGGCAGGCAGGGGTGTAGCTCAATTTCGTGGCATAGACGGGGATCTGGCACAACAGCAGAGCGATCTAGCCTCGTAACATCTTCATAAAACGCAGTCAGAATTTTGTCTCCCGTTTGAGGGTTATAGGTGGTGACTGTCATATTTTTTCCAGAAAAAAGAGTGGCTTTGCATGCGGAAGGTCTCTCACACATCCTATATACAACTTCTTCAGTGGCTCGACTCTCAACACCCTTATAGCTCACATCTATAGTGCCCGTACTTTTAACTTGAGCGGTACCTTCAATACCCAATGCGCCATATACGAGATTTTCACTGCCTTCCTGTCGGCTGAGGGCGAGACGAAATGAAGGGAAAAATACCCGATCTTTTGTTCCATGAGCTGAAAGATCGCTCACACAATCCTGAGGGGCAGAGATCGTCATGATGGGTTGTTCAAATTCATTGAGTATCGTTGCGATGACGGTATCACCTTCTGTTGTATCTAACCTAACCGTCCTGACAGGCTCGCTATTGCGTTTATTCTCTCCGATCGTGGCTTGAATAAAGTGTCTACTGGGGTCAGGTGAATATCCGGAGGTCAGTTCGACATGTGTTGTGTTTAGAAGAACTGGTTTAAATGGAAAAGAGGAAAAACATTCGAGACTCGTTTTGGCCTCTAAGAAGAAGTGGGATACGGATACTGTGATTGTCTCGTCGAGCATGTCGAGTAGCGCGGCATTCCGTTTGTCTTCTCCACAGCCGATGGTTATCGTTTGTAGGGCATTGGCCATATAGGTGTCTTTTTGTTCTTTAGTTAAAAAATCAATGCTTATGCTCAGTCCATGCTTTTCTAAAATTTCAGGGCTTAATGTTTGGGCGATTCTATTGATTCCTCTCTGAAATTCTTCAGGAGAGTCTAAACCTAAATCTTGAAGTGTCTGAATGGTCGTGTTTTGCTCTTCTAGGGTTCGTCCTAAGAACAACAATACCCAGTTCAACATCATTGAAGGCGTGACAGACATGTGCGCACTGTTGGTTTCGTCTATTAATTTTCCACTCGTTTTTTTGAAAGAAAAGGCATGCAGTACCTGAAGGGCGTAATTTTGAAGCAGAGGGTCAGTGGTGATATCGGCTTGTGGAGCGCCTTTTTTGGTAAACCTAGAGTTTAACCAGTTGAGGGCCTGTTCATTGAGATCACCTGGCGTTCTCGCGAATAAATCTATGAAAAGTTTGCTGGTTTTGGGTATGTCGAAAAACGATGATCCTGTGCGGCGGCAATGAGGCCCCAAAATTTTGATGGGGTCTTTTTTTATGTTTTCAAATAACCAGGCCATTGGTCCCTCAATACAGGAAAATAAGGCTTCAAACTTTCTTAGGTCTATGTTTTCGAGATTTTGGGTTTTTTGAAATTCAAGGTATAGGATATTCGTAAGTTCTTCTCTGCGACTGGGAAAGAACTTCAAAAGCCATGCTGCAGTCATAAAAAAATCATCAGATTGAGCGATTTTATATTTTGTTTTGGGATCTTGTAATACGAGAAAAGTAAATAACCATCTCATGCCTGCAGATTCTGGGTCGTGACCAAATATGTTCCGAAATCTCACACAATCATACGGTATGCTGATTAAAGGATCGTGATCTCTCGGTGCTGTTGTCCTTCCGGCGCCTGCTCCGGCCCTTCCGGCCCCCGCCATGCTCGAACTCATGCCAGAACGTCGTGTAGCATTTTTGGACAGTGTTTCAAATAACCAGTCTAGCCCCTCTCGTGTGTGAGCAAAGAATCTCCCGAGAGACTCAGTGTCGATAGCACCTAGAGTCAATCTTTCGGAAAGACGGGTGTCAGAGTCGACATAAAGTTTTATGATTTCAAATATGTCTGGATAAGACTGATCTGTTGGAAAATGCGATAAAAATTCAAGGAGGGCGTCAAAAAATTGAGTATCCCGCGGCTTAGATGCAATAAAATCAAGGATTTGGGTGCGATGCGTTTCAAGAAAAACATTGAAAGGTATCTTTAGGAGTAGGTGCTTTTGATGCCCCCATAGTTCGTTCAAATATACTTTAAAGCCCCAATCAAATGTAAGACATGCTTCGCTAAATTCATAAAGCTCAAAGCTGAGACACCCATATGTTGTGCGACGTAAACTAGCTTCTCTAAAGTAATCATATGCGGCTCGCATCATGTCTGAATCATTGCGGAATAATTTGAAAAATTCAGAAAACTGAGGCTTTTCTAATTTGTGAGACCAGTCATGTAACATCCGAAAATTTTCAGTAATACGCTGTTTGGTCTGAGCTTTAAGCTCTTCAGAGCCTTTGTCCATGATTCTACCTATTGCGTTCCAGTCGAATCGAGGAAGTTCACCTGAATAGGGACGAGGATGAGTAAATATTTTTTCAACAGAGTCTGGAACAGAGGTGTTATGAAAATTAAATATGCTAGACATGGGTTACCCCTTTATTTTGCTTGGTTTTATTAGTGTATAAATGCTGAATGCTATGTGAATAATTGTCACAGTATTCTCATGCTACTGTCAATGACTGGTAAGGCTTGAAAAAAACTTGGCTAGCTTTAAGTGTTGTTGATATCTATCAATAGTTTTTTATGAATATACTAGAATTTCTAATAGACATAGATTATTAATTTGATTCGAGTTACGATAGAAATTATCTCGTAATTTTTAGGTAAATCATGAACTTAAGAGATTTAACTTATCTTGTCGCTTTGGTCGAACATGAGCATTTTGGAAAGGCCGCTGAGCATTGTTTTGTAAGCCAACCGACTCTCAGTATGCAAATTAAAAAACTAGAAGAGACGCTGGGAGTCCAACTGGTTGAACGGAGTAGTCGAGCGTTCATGCTGACTGATATTGGGCAAAAAGTTGCCGAAAAGGCGAGAGATATTCTTTACCATGTTGATATCATGAAAGATCTGGCTCAGCAATCTAAAGATCCCTATCAGGGTGAGCTATTGCTTGGGGTGATCCCGACGCTTGCCCCTTATTTATTGCCCTTTATTGTCAGGGGGTTGTCGGATTTTTTTCCAAATTTAAAAATTTATTGGGTCGAAAAACAAACCAGCTTATTACTCGAAGACTTAAATCATGGAAAATTAGATGCAGCGCTTTTAGCGCTTCCTGTGAGTGCGCAAGGAGTTTTGATTGCGCCTTTATTTGATGAAGAATTTTTATTAGCTGTCCCCGAGTCTCATGCTTTCGGGAAGCGAAAAATGGTCAAAATCGACGAGCTGAATCAAGAAGAATTATTGTTATTAGGGGAGGGGCATTGTTTTAGAGAGCAAGCGCTGGCTTTTTGTGAGCAGTCTCATTTGCCTGTCAGAAAGAGTTTTGAAGCGACCAGCCTCGAGACGCTTCGACATATGGTCGCCTCCAAATTAGGGGTGACTTTAATGCCGAGGCTTTCGTGCAAAAGCGACGATGGTTTAAATTATCTCAGATTTTCTGGTGAGGCCCCCCATCGAACGATGGGATTAGTGTGGCGGGAGTCTGGGGCAAAACAGCGTTTGCTGCAGGATATTATTGCAAAAATCAGAGAATTGCTTCTTTTACAATCTGCCAAAACAGGCCTGAAAGTGCTGGCGGGTAGAGGTTAATTTTTCGACGTAGGCTGTTTTTTTATAGCCCTTGAACCAAGCGAGTTAATTCTCCCAATAATTAAATGGCTAAAATCAGGGGGTGAATTTAGCCATTTTATCTATAAGTGATCTGGAAAAATCAGAGCATCTTTCTTTAATAATTACCTGATCTGACCGAAATAAACCCTTTTAGGTAAGCAGTTTCTTTGATGGCAGGATGAAGCGGATGGTCTGATCCTTGATGAATTTGCTCTAAGACTCTTAACGGATTATTTCCCTGGACACTGGTTTGGCGAATGATGTTCAGCAACTCTTCTCCGCTGAGATGCAGAGAGCAGGAAGCGCTGATTAAAATGCCATCTTCTTTTAATAATTTTAAGCACAGCTGATGCAGCTTTTTATAGCCTTGTATGCCCGTTGCTAAATCTGCTTTTTTCTTAATAAACGCGGGAGGGTCGGCCACAATAACATCAAATTTAATTTGCTGAGCAATGAGTTTTTCTAGCGCTTTAAAAACATCTTCTGTGATAATTTCAATTTGATCAGTGACCTGATTTAACGCCGCATTTTTCGCCAAGAACTCTGTTGCCAAGGCTG
>JACCDV010222035.1_pt1 | contig 10001 bp, 14 predicted proteins | sample 7446131 | NCBI WGS metagenome assembly JACCDV01 (sample SAMN15323448, study PRJNA562643) | freshwater metagenome | isolation source: river surface water | place: USA:Blue River Watershed | collected 2017-08-17
CCGATGAGCTGCTTGAGCAAGGCGTCCTTGGCCTCCTCCCCGTCCAGCAGCCGCGCCTCCACGCGGACCTGCACCGCCAGGTACAGCCAGGTCGGCACACGCTGCAGGTCGGGATAGACGCGGGGCGACATATAGGCCTGCGGCCCCATGAAGCTGGCGAGGGCCTGCGGGCGCTGTTGCAGGTGCTTCCATAAGGGATTGCCCCGGGCGCAGTGCCCGAGCAAGAGGGCCGGCTGCCCGTCCTGGTCCAGCAGCTTGAGCGGCAGGTGCGCCATGAAGGGAAAGCCGCCGTCATCGGTCGTCACCAGGCTGGCCAGAGGGTGGCCGCGCATCAGGGTGGCGGCGTGTTCGGGGTGGTTGAACTGTTGGGGCAGGTACATGGTGCTGGCAAGAAAAAAGGCACCCGAAGGTGCCTGGTTCACTCCCACTCAATACTCACACAAGAAAAAACACCATATAAATCAACAACTTAAGTCTGCTGTGTTTGTATGTGTAAGTTTTGTGTGACTTTTGGCGTCAACTTTAGGCAACATTGGGTGTTCTTAAGTCATTTATACATCAAAGACTTAACGCTGGTTAGGTTACACGCTGTGCGGCAACTTAGCAACGTCACTCAACTTCCATTTTACGCATACATTAGAGACAAGCAACATCAAGCAGTCATAGCAACGTTTCTGTCACAGACTATCGACATGCGATAGCAAACGCCTCATAGACAGAATTTCCGTCCTTAACACCCATGTAATTTGGAGTGGGAGTGTCATCCCTAAAAATTTGTCTGCCCTGCCCTTGGTGCTTCTCAAAAGCAACTGACATAAGAACCTTAAACGCTCTTTTATTACAGTCGAATTGGTACTGATAAATTATTGAGGCGTACTCCAAACCTGGGCGTGGAGCTTGCTTATCTTTAAAGTTTATTAGCTCCATAATTCTCCTTATATTTCCAGAACCTTCCTTTGAGGATGTATCAATCCAAGCCCTTTGCTTGCCATCTGTATAGGTGTTGATGAACTCAGCATATGATGGCAAAGCGAAGGCAAATAGAGATAAAACCAGAATTCTTCCAACAACTAAGATGATGGAAGAATGTGATGTTTTATCTTCATAAAAATAGAAATTATTCGTGTTCATATCTGTCTCCTATCACTGAATAAAATTGATCTTATTGCGAATTATTTTTTCCGCAATAACAAACGCAATTCTTGACTTTTTCGGTGAAGAACATGTCCGTTAGAACAATGCCATTCTTCAATCCAGCTTCTATTATTCCCGTCACTAACAACATCAGAAGAATTGTCTAAAATTTTATCACAATACGAATGGCATTGATGGCAATAAATTTTTAGAAAATCTTTAAGGTAGAAGTCGTATGTGTAGGGAACAAGTACGTGCCTCATTTGAATGTCAATGAGTGTTACGTAAGCATCGTCATCCTTTGTCACATTGCTACACCAAGTTGGCAAGAAGATACGAGCCTCTTGCTCCAACTTGGCAGATGAGAAAACAGCATTTGAATGTTCCATCATCCATACTTTAGACAATGAAACATCAAGTAAAAATGAACCTAAAAAAGTCTTATCTCCGTAAGCAGGCCCAGACAACAGAATGAAATTCGAACACTTAATTTCAGGTTTTTTATATTGAGAAGTAGGTGATATCTCTACCGCTTTTCTCTTCTTAAGGAAATTAAAATTGAACATGCCTTAAGAACTGTAGCGTGATGGAAAATTCGAATCAGTACCAAACGAAGGCAAGTTCTGCCCCTTAGTTATGGTACGAGAAGTACCACACTTGGAGCACCAATAGACTGCGAATCCATATGTGCTTCTCGACATATCAATAGAGTCGTATCCAAACATTTTTCCTACAACATCTCCTTGAATTTGCTTTAGCAATCTCTTAGCATCTTTAATTTCGGAAGATGTTGGATTCTTTTCATTGCTGAAAACTTTTACGTAGTCGTGCTTACAAAGATTAGGATTTTCCTTATTATCGCCAGTACAGATAGGTGCCTCAGATGTTGGCTTTCCCGAACCAATTGGAAAATAAGTACCTTTGAAATTGTTGCCTAACTTTTGGATTGACCTGTATGTATAGCACTTACCACAATAATCCAATCTAGTTGGAGGATACGAATTCATTTCAGAAATAAAAGTGTTCTCAAAGTGTCGACTGCTACAGTTTAAGGGAGTCCATAAATGGGTTGCTTCTTTGTCTACAGATTTCAAGCAATCAAAACAATATTCACCACTTAGCAATGACTGAAATAAGCCATCTTTGTTGGAGGCTCTACAGCCGCCAGTTGTTTGTTTGCCGCACCTATCGCAAACCCACAGTTCACCTTTATCACCAAACCCTAAAAACCCAGTTAACTTCTTTTTCATGGTTAGTTCTTGATTAATAAAGTCAAGTTAATAGCGGCGGACTGACGATATGATTTCATTAGTGGCCCAGAACAAGCACTCTTGCTGCCGCCAATAAATCAACTTCATCCAACACTTTAACTCCGTTTAATTCCAACCAATAACCATTTGAATCATAAATCACTTCCATGCCACTCTGGTAGCCAGATAGTGACTGTATTGCCTTATTCATTTCATCAATAAATCTCTGTTCTGACAAACGAGTGTTCACTGGTAATTTGTTGTAAGACATGTAGAAACTCACTATTGAAATGAGATTAGGTGGGAATTAATTATTTTTTTCTGAAGAAAATTACGTGAAGAACTAATCCTAGTACCGCCCCTAAAAGCAAATAAGGAGTTGCCCATCCTGCAATTTCTGAAGGATGACTAACTCCATTGCTTGAAGCATTCATCGCTCCATATAAGCCTCCCACAACAGCTCCTGTAATTACAGATGGTGGCACCATGATTTCTCCTCTGTGAAAATTATGAACAGCATTCAGCCATTGATGCTGGGGTTTACCCATGGGTGATGCGTGGTAGCAATCTACAGATTGTTGACACATCACTATGCCCATTGTAGAGTTAGTTGTCAATGTCATAACCAAGGAGCTTTTGAAATGACACGTGTAGACGAAATCAATGCCCAAATTGCCAAGCTTGAAGCAGAACGTGAGAGTGCCATGCTTGCTGAACGTGCGAACGTGCTGGCTAAGATGAAGGCAGACATCAAGCTCTATGGCTTTAAGACGACTGACTTTAAGGGCGTACTTGCTACTCGTCGCAAACGTAGCAGCAAGATGGCTGCTAAGAAAGTGGCTGCGAAGAAGACTACCAAATAACCAAATGGGTGTCGTATGGCAAGAGTTCGTGTCAGAAGGCGGGTTCCCGTCTTTAGCAAAGCCGCTTTAGATTTAGCCGACTTGTGTGCTAGAGAAATTTGGCGAGGAAAGAGCTACTCTGAAGACAAAAAGCAAGTCAGCGAAGAGGAAATACTGCTCCGCTTCAGCGTACCATTTCTGGCTGAGGCATTAGGCATTGAGGGATCAAAGCGTCCAGAAATCAGTGTTGATTGGATTAACCAGTTCATAGTTGTGGCTGGCTTAAAGCAAATGAACATTACTAAAAGTAATCGCGACACTGACGCTGGTCTTAAGCTTCTGAAGAGGATAATTTCAAAAGAGCTTAAGAATTCTCTCAATTACGTCTTTGAAACGAATTTCCATCTTCTTACTGCTGAGTTAACAATAGAACTCAGTAAGGCGTTCCATAAGATGGGTTCAACAAGACCAACGAGTGCTTATTTGCCACTTGCCTCAAGAGTACTTTATTTTGCGGCTCCTAACCTCCCAGTTTTCATGTATTCTGACCCTTTGGCAGAAGCACTAAAGGTACAGAAAAATAACAAGGAAGAGAGCCTAAAACAGTTCTATGAATCAATGTCGGATGGCTTGAACGACAATTGGTTTTACCTCAAAGACTATCAGATGCCGTTCTTCTCAAAAAAAGATGAGAATGATGAATTCTGGCTTCAAGCACGCGATAACGGATGGTGGCAACGCAGGGTATTCGACTTGGCATGTGTAATTAACTTGACCCATGTGAAGCCTAAAGACTTTCTTATCGACTTGACTTCATATCAACCAAGGCAGCATCCTTGATTCTTAAGAATCGAGATTTTCTTGAATTTAAGCGAGAATTAAAATGTCTCACCAAGTGACAGAACGTGACGTATTCGATGAGCTATGGGAGGTAAAAGAACTTCTCCTCAAAAACCTTCGTAACACTGGAAGTGATGAAAACGAAGTTGATGCTCAAGACGAGAAATACGTTTCGCTCATAAACGACAAAATCCTTTCAGTGTTTTGGCACATTGATGGAGAAAACGCTTGGGAGCACATAGATGATCTCGAAGATAAAAATGTTAAGTATCGGATTTCAGATTCTGCTGATGTGAACGCAATAGCAGAAACTTATTTCAGTCAAAATTTGCTCAGAGGGCGACTAACTGATTGGCTATTTGTTAACGCACTTATGGTTAGTGCTTATCAAAAAATTGCTCTAGACTGCCTAAAAGAAACATTGCCACGTGTAGCTAGCCTTGCGGAAAGCTCTACGAGTACCGCTCGAAAATTCTTCAATATGGGGCGATGGACTTTAGGATTTTTGCTTAAGTGGGCTATCATAATTTTAGTTTTCAGTGTCCTCCTAATCTCTTCATCAGAGAATTCTTTGTTTGGTATTCTTGCCGTTGCTTTCGCTGTATTTCTTGTTTATAGATTCTTTAGCAAACGTAAAGCGATGAAGGCTACAGCAGAAAAGTATCTCATCAAAATGAGGACTGTTAAGCGGGCGTATTCATTAGTTAGCACACCTAATATTCAATGGAGTGTACTACTTGATGAGCTTAATGATGCTCGAAAGTCTGGCGTTGAATGGCCGAGTGCTTTGTTTTCTGCGGCTCTATCGCAACCTACTAAACAAGTTCAATAGCCTTTCGTTTCATCGCGTCGTTGACGTCTATGTAGCACTGGGTGGTTGAGATGTTGGCATGTCTAGCGATGCTTTGAAGTACCCTAACGCTGACACCCTTGTCTGCTAAATTGGTGATGCCAGTGCGTCTTGGGCTGTGACTACTACCGCCAGAAATTCCACAGTTGCGGAACAAGTGATGGAAGAACTGGCACATAGTATTGCTGTTCCAGCCTTCACTTGGTCGCTTCTGTGAATAGAAAAGCTTGTCGCTGAGTGCCTTAGGTGGAAAAGCACGAACGTAGGTTTGTAGCTCTTTGCGGAGCTTTTCGCTGACAAAAACATTCCCACCCTTACGCCCTTTGGTTTGCTCTGCGGACAAGTAGAACTCGCTTTTAATCTTGCCCTCTGCGTCCAGCACATCTTCGTAGCGAAGTGCGGCACATTCCTTAACGCGAAGCATTGCGTACAGCATTGTCAGAAACATTGCCCTATTTCGTACAGCGTGGGGACGTGTAGCAACGTAGTCCAGCACCCTACGGATTTCTTGTGCTGTCAGTACTTTTGCTTGCTTGGACATTAGTGCTCTCCTTAATGTAAGCTTTCTAACGTCACAAGTGTATTTTCTTTGTTTCTTAATTCCTACCGTTTTTGTCGTTGTTTGTTCCAAAGTAATTTCCTCAATGATTTCAACATGTTACGTGTATTTAACCTAAGAAACAAAGCTTTTTGTAATTCTCTTTGGTTTTGACGTCAGATTACTGTGTGGCTCTTATGCCACTTCTACTTATATTGACATACAAGCCCTATACGCTGTTTTCAGCTTAACCAGCTACTCAAGCTTAGCCCAGCTCCTTAAAAGCGTTTGTAGCTTGTTTTGTTGCGTTCTATGTCCGAGCTTACGCTCGAACAACTCAAGCTATTTCCTCCCTCACTAGCGTTCGCTCAGAAATAGCTTTCGTATTTTTCGTTTAAGAATTGATTGCTCTTTACTAGGAAGAGCACAAGCCACGCCCTGTTAAAGGGCGTAGCTATAGCCAATCTCTTTACTGAGGATTGACAACTGATATACACACAACATGCTTACGCATGGAAGGTAGGTTTTGCTATCACCTTTCACGTGCTTGCCTAACGCAACACATCCACAGCCTATATCAGTAGCTTTGTGGTGTGTTTGTGGGTTCAATGTGGCGTTCCCACTCACTTTCAGCCTATACGTAGTATTTGCCTACATTCGCGTATCTCTACGCTACCAACCAGTACAACATCGCAAACGCTTCTACACAAGGGTGTGGCATTTATGGCATCCAACGGTTAAGTTGGGTAGTGCGATGAGGCGAACAGTGAGTAGTTCATTTGCTTACCGTCACACATCAGAACGGATTTTGCGGCACTATTACAGTCGGCGTGCTAACCTTTATTCCCCACTTTGACATATGTATTTATACAAAACCAAAGGTTAGGAGAAATTTTCCTTTAGGTTGTCCTTAATGTGTTCTGAAGCTACAGTACAAATTCCACTATCTGAAAAGGAGTTTGTATGAGCTTTATCGCCAAACTGAAGCTGGTTTCCAGCAAGCGTGAACGTAATCTTAGCCCTATTCTGTTGCGTAGGCAGAAGCTTGCGAACAAGATTGAGGAGCAGATTGAGCTTGCCCGTTGCCAGAAAAACGGCACTTTGTACACTCCTAAGCGTCTTAAGACTGTGACTAATGAAGCTGGTGAACGTGTCGTAGTTGAGACTACCAAACGTGTCAAAGAATGGTTTTGGAGTACACCGAACAACAAAATCAACCTTAGCATTCGCTATGGCAGCAAGACATTGGAACTTGCTAAGGGCAAAAACGCTATTGAACTTGGCTCACAAGATGAGCTGATTGAAACGCTAGCGTTGCTTCAACAAGTAGTAATTGGCGGAGAACTTGACGAAGCTATTACTAATGCTAGCGAGAAATTGAAGGCTGGATTTGCCAAGTGACTGACTTAGGGCTGGCTTAGTGTAAGTCAGCCCTAGTCCCCTGCCCTTGCTAAATATAAGGATAGGAGACAACTATGAGAATTTATGAGTTTGCCAATGCTGAAGAACAATTGGCTTTGTTACGCACAATAATTGACAACACATGGACAGCTATCGCACAGCAAGCTGAACAGCAAAAACGTGCTGAAGCAGAACGCAAGGCCAAGTCAAAGCTTAAGCCAGGCTCAGAGAAGTCTAGTAGGGGTACAAGCTTACGCATACCAGCCCCTCCACCACCCCCACCCGCAAAGCCTAACGCCTCTGCTAGCCAGCAACCAACCCAAGCTCAAAGCAAAGCTAACCCAGCCTACCCTACCCCACAAAGCCAGCAGATTAGCCTTAACCCTAAGCTTAACCCACAAGCTACAACTGGCATCCCCAGTACAAAGACAGCCTACCCTCACCCAGAAAAGTCGGTAGCTGATGCCCCAATAAAACCGTCAATAGCGTCTAAAACGCGGTTTTCTGACAAGAATATGGGTGCTTTTGAAAAGGATGACGACGGGGATGACAGGCATAGCAAAAAGGGTATTGCTACCCGTAAAAAATTGCCGCGTAATTTTCAGCGGTGAAGTACTTAAACTTTTGGGGTGGTAGTTTCATACCTATACCCCATAGACTAATCTCTTCTATTCTTTCGCCTTCTAAATTCTTTGTCTTGCTCGTCCATTTCCATAACCATGAAAGCAATCACCAGCATAAAGACAGCAATAGCAACGATTAACCAAAATCCTATTTGCCGCCAGTCTTTGTCCCCAAAAAACAGTAGAAGAACGCCTATGCCCGTTACCCATTTCGTAAACGGGAACCTTTCGAAGATGGCTAATATTCCTTCCAACATACTGTTCTTTCAAAGTGGCAACATATCAAGTTTATAATTTTCCCTCACATTGTCAATAGTGGCTACTTGGGTATCAGCATCCCATCCTTAATGTAATAGCTTGCCAAAGCATTGCTAATCATCTTCTGCTCTGTTGTGTGATAGTAAGTCTTCTCAATTTGCGTAATGCTTGTGCCGCACATCTCAGCAACAGCGGCTGGCGGCAAGTTGCTGTAGACACGCTGTGTGATGAAGTAGTGACGCAGACTGTAGGGAACTAAACCACGCTTTGCGGCATTAGGAATCTTTGCCTTTTCAACCAGCTTGTCAAAGTGAACACCTATTGCCCTAGCTGTGATTGGCGTCTTACCGTCAACACTGAACATTAACTCGTCCTGTACCAGTGCCAGCAAATCCTTTTCCTTAATCTTTCCCGTATGCCGTAGACGTGTCAGATTAAGTAGTCCGTTGATGTAGCCAGAGTCCTTAGCTACAAACCTACGTGTTTTCCTTACCTTGCTTGTTTCTCCACGTACTGTGACTAAGAATAAGTCAAAAGGATTCTTACGTGCTTCCGCATATTGCTTGTCTTCTATGTCACTCCACTTGAGCTGTAGCTGTTCGCCACGCCTAAGTCCAGTAACCAAAGCAAAGCCCAAGTAGTAGCCGCAAACAGCTTTGACTAAGTTGTTGGGTGCGGTTAAGTCCTTCTCTGCTTCCTTAATATACTTTTCAAGCTGTTTCGTCCACTCAGCCGCTTCTGCTTCCGTAAACGTGTTGCGTCTGTTAGCTTCTACGCCTTTGTCAATAGGCTTAAGCTTCTTAAAGTCAAAGCCGTCAATGTGCGTTAGCTTTTGCTTGTACAGCCACGCCATCATTGCGTTGACTGTGCTTTGCTCATTCTCAACTGTAGTTTGACTAATTTTTAGGACGTCCTCGCCCTTAGTCTTTGTGCGTTTGGCGTAGTAGTCTTCACAGTCAGTACGCTCAAGTTCCTTAAGCTTTGTGTCTTTGCCGATGAACGTTAGCCAGTGCTTTAGATGGGTTGCTATGGTTGTGTACCGTCCGCTGACGATGTAGCCGTTCTTAACATCGTTCATACGATGCTCCAAGTACATATCTACCCCCATTCTTGCGGTGATAGAGAAGTACTTTTTCCCAGCTAACTGTCCCGCCATTAGCTCGTGATAGTGGAGCTTGGCTTTGTCTATTGCTGTGGCTCTGTTGCGAGTTTTTAGGCTGAAACGTGCGTACTTGTGCTCCTTAGCAAGCCACATACGCATCTGCCAATATTCACCGCGTTTGTAGACTAACGCTTCCTCAAATATTGGGATTTCGTCTTCGCTGAACTCGGATTTTTTGAGTGCCATCGAAATTTATTACCGACGACGTGCATGAACTCTTGGAGCGTCGGGATCTGGGTAAGCTCCCATAAAAATAACCCCCGTTTCCCTAAAATGCTCAAATATTGCCCTTACTCTTACAACCTTATCCATGTCTCTTTTGCCGCCACCGTTGCTTAGCGTATTTGCTAACACGAGACCAATTAATTTACAAGCCACACTTTCAGCCATCATTTTTTTGGCATAGAACTCGTTCTCCATGGCGAGTAGCTTCTTAAGGTAATCAAATTTTTCAGTATCTTCCTTGTATGCGAAATCTGTTATGCCCCTATATCTAGTCTCAAATAGCCCCCAGATTTGGAGTAATGCAATATGCAATGCCTTTATTACAGACGGCGTTCCTGCACTAAGTTGTATGAAAGTATCGTACAACTCCTTTTCAGGATTAGGTACTGATTGACCTTTAAGAAAGTTTTTTATTGCTCCAAACACGGCGTGCCTTTCAACTTAGCGTGACGTAATTCATAGCTAGCGAGTAGCTATGATTTTGAGTAGTCGCAACAATGTGCGGCTTTACGTGTAACTGTAAAGTCAAAACCTAACAAAATCAACAGACTTTGTTGGGTTGTGGAACTTTTGTGTAAGTTGAAAACCTATATAAATCAACAACTTAGATCACAAAAGTCACTCCCACTCGATGGTGGCCGGCGGCTTCGAACTCACATCATACGTAACGCGGTTGATGCCGCGCACCTCGTTGATGATGCGGCCCGACACTTTTTTCAGCAGGGCATAGGGCAGCTCGGCCCAGTCGGCGGTCATGAAGTCGCTGGTCTGCACCGCGCGCAGGGCCACCACATAGTCGTAGGTGCGGCCGTCGCCCATCACGCCCACGCTTTGCGCGGGTAGGAACACGGTGAAGGCCTGGCTGGTGAGGTCGTACC
>JACCDV011280272.1_pt1 | contig 10000 bp, 16 predicted proteins | sample 7446131 | NCBI WGS metagenome assembly JACCDV01 (sample SAMN15323448, study PRJNA562643) | freshwater metagenome | isolation source: river surface water | place: USA:Blue River Watershed | collected 2017-08-17
AACATTTTCTTGACAGAGAAGGCCAAGGAAAGGGTCACTGAGAGGGGGAGTCCCTCAGGGATGGCAACGACAATAACAGTGATTCCAATAATGAAGTATCCAAGCATTTTTTCCAAATCCTCCTTGGTGTTCCATTACGGACTGACTGTGATTTTGAAGATGGCAAAGCGAATGAAGAGAACTGCCATGATGATAATGGCTGAGGCCAAGGCAAACTTCCCGATATTGTCAGCTAAGGCTTCTAGTTTCTGTTGAAGGGGAGTCTTAATTTATTCTTCTTGTTCCAACATAGCTCGAATTTTACCCATGCAGGAGTCAGGGCCGACGACAATAATGATCATTTTACCCTCCCCAGTGAGTACTCTGGTTCCTCCCATGACAACAGGGGAGAAGTTGGAGTGAACGTCAACTTCACTTGCCCTAATAGAAGATCTTCTGATGCAGTTGGCAAGTGTGTATTTAATGACAGGGTTGGTCTCTCCAGTCATTGAACTTTCATCAATGGTGACTTCATTTGACTCAAACAGTACTCCATCTGCTGGCACCTCCATGCCCTCATTCACAGCCACAATATCCCCCACTAAAACCAAGTCCTGATGGATTTATTTTATCTCTCCGTTCCTCCAGACAGTCACCTTCTTCTTTTCATCGGCCACCGAGTTCAGCTCAATAAACTGCTTTTCTTTCTGATAGTTGTTGACGGCGGCAACTGTCGCACAAACTGCAACTGCAACCAGGATAGCAAAGCCCTCAATCCAAGCTGTATCTCGGTTCTATGGGCTGGCCAACCCGACTTCCAGACCAATGGAGACGAACGCTGAAGCAATGAGGATTTTGAGGATAAAATCGTCCAAGGCTTAGCAAAAGAGTCCGAAGAAGCTTGGGGGCTTCTTGGCCTCCTTCTCGTTGTTTCCGAAGGTGTCTCTTCTCGATTTGATAGACTCTTCAGCAGTTGAAATTCCGTACTTTTAATCAGTCACAAGTCCTCTGAAGAGCCAATCCAGCTTGCCTTCTTCCCGGGAGAGTAATTTGTAGTGCTCCTTGAAGTGTGCCTCCTGGTAGGTCTTCACGATCTCCTTCAGCTCATTCTTTGTCACGTCAAACCTTCTGGTCATCACAAGATTCTAATAAAATTAATAGTCCTTATTTATGATATGCTGTAGTTAACACGTATCTTAAAAAGTCAGTCTTAGTTTGATATTTTGCTGTTTATTATTGAGTCAACATTGAGTGCTCAATCTATCAGTCAAACTAATTGAGACAATAGATAAGTTTGTTTGATGGATTAAATAAACCTTGAAGGCATGTGTTTAGCTGAAATAATACATTTTCATCCCAAACAATGCATTAAACTGTATTTCCCTTCAATACCTATTCAAAAATAGAGGCCATAGGATATTTAGGATAAATTTATGCCTAAATAATTATCTCGAACTTCTTTCCGGAAAGATATCTTCTATTGACCAACTCCTACCCAAATTTATCTCTGATTAAACTAAGCTCTTCAACATTTGAGCAATATGCTCTTATCAAAAAGGCTTAAATAAAAAGCCATGCACTCGGAGCTAATCAGATTAGCGCTCAGCTTTAATCAGAATTCAAGGGGAACAAAATGCTACTTAAGAGTTGGCATTTAAAAGGAAGAAATATTAAAATCAGTCTTTTTTTTGCAATCTTACTGTACTTTTGGCGTTGGCCCCATTCTTATACTTCAAATAGCTTTTCTTCAGCTTAGGCTAAGGCCATTAATCCTTGTCAAATGCTTAAGTGTTAAAGCGTATGGGAGCTTTTTCAACAAACTCCATTTAGGATTTGCGAAGCTTCACCTTCTTTTTATTCTCTTATTTTCTGATTATTCCCTCCTTGCCTGCCTTCAGACCCTTCGATGACTTTGACTTTTCCAGAACCTTATAGATGTCCATTTCGCTGATCTGAGTCTTACAGACTGGCTCCATCTTTGACTTCTTGACCGAAGTCTTGTTATGGCTGAGCTCTTCTTTGGATTCGCTGAATTAATAGGCCTTTTCTTTATCTTGAGAATGGTAGTTGTTTTTGCCACGCTTGCCCACGATTGAATAGTTGTTTATCTCCAAATTGATATTGATATTTCTATTTTCCTCGAAATTGAGAGAGTTATTTTTGCGGTGCTTCGGCGTTGGTTAAAACTTGGAGTTGGTCAAGGAAGGGAGGGGAATGAAGCTAAATTTGGCTGATACTTCTTTGGGGAGGATGGTGTTATCAATATCGAGGTAGGTATTGATATGATTGGACATTTCCCTGATCCAAGGGTGCTCATAGATGTCTTCAATGTTCGGTCTCTTCTCAGGCTGGAATTGCAGGATAACACTGATCAAAGATTTCACTTGATCAGATATATGATGGCCAAAATCATAGCTCCTCCTTAGCATGGCCTACTGGACCTCGTTCGCACTCTTACCTTTGAAAGGGGCGTATCCGTGTAGCATCTAATAGAGCAGTATTCCCAAAGCCCAGATGTCAACCCTGTAGTCGTAGTTGGCCTTGAAAAGCATTTCTGGAGCCATATATTAATAGGTGCCACAGAAGGTGCTTCTCTTGGTCCTGATGTTATCCACGCACCACCCAAAGTCACAAATTTTGATATTGTGATAAGAATCAAGCAGTAGGTTTTCTGGCTATATCCCAAGCAATGTACTTTCAGATCACGGTGCATTATGTTTTGATTGTGGAGATAACGAACGCCCTCCAAGGTTTGAATGAAAAACTTGAATGCCTCGGCCTCAGAAAACATATGCTTATTGTTTTGGTAGCTGAACAAGTTCCCATTATCTGCGTATTCCATTATCATGTAGATGCGGTCGTCCTCGAGGAGGGTGTCCCACAGCTTTATTATCTGAGGGTGGTCCAGCCCATAGTGCAACCGGATCTCTCGCTCCACCAGCTTCACCTAGCTCTCCGAGGGCATTTGGTTGAGGTCAATCTAGATGGGGTAGTTAATACGATCTTGACGGCGTATATGCGGCAGGTATGCTTGTGCCTGGCCAACTTCACAGTACCAAAGCTACCACACCCTATCTTTTTGCTCTAGAGGATGTGGAACTCTCTGATGGATTAGAAGCGGCCCTTGGGACTAATTTTAAGCATTCGAAATGTTATTTAAATTATAATAGTATTAACTTGCCCACTTCACTCAATTATATAAGCTAGATGAATAGGAAGGCATCAGTTGAAAGTGCTTTCTCCGAAGTACTAACCGTTTTCCTAGACTTTGAGCTCGATGGGCTTGTTGTTATTGATAGAGCCATCACTAACTGTCCCTTCCGTTCGCATAAACTTTGGCTCCACTTGCATTTGATGCTTCTATTTCCCCAGGGGTAGCAACTTCAACAGAAAACCAGCAATCAGTGAGAGAGATCCGAACCCAATCTACTTAAGCTTATCATTACGGAAATTAGCCATTGCTCAACTACCAAGCCGTAGTTTGAGTACACTCCAAAGGCTTTGCCAGCAAAGGTTACAAGAATTATTTGCAATGCTAAGATACTAACCACTATAATGGGAAACAATAAATTTTTAGTGATGCCTTCGAGAATATTGAACTAAATAAAAAAGAGAGTACTTATTCATGGATTTTCCTGGCATTGATAAAGTTGAAAACCTGCATCATCACGAAGGTGTTGAAGATGAATGTGAAGTGTCGGGAATACATTTTAGTTGCCTAGAAAACTGGCTTGTAGTCATCACTACCTGCAACAGTGTAGAATCGGCCACTGCGCACAGTCCCTCCAATCACTGAGTTGTGCCACTTTAAGCCAGGGTTTGCGATATACTTAGCTTAGTTATCGAGTGAATCTCTATACTCGGGAATGAACTGCTCTCCATAGAAAATAAGAATGAGCAGAATAATGAGTTGGAATATAGCCTCACCAATAATATGCTTCATCATAGTCTTTGAAATAATGTAATCATTCCTTGAATGAGGCTTCCTCATAAGCAAATTTTCGTGAGGATCTTCTGTAGCTAACGCGAGAGAAGCCAAAGTATCCATGATCAGATTGATCCACAACATTTGAATAGGCTTCAATACTTATTTCTAAAGGAGAGCAGCTCCAACTAATGTGATTAGAACAGCAACTACATTAACTGTGAGTTGGAACTGAATGAACTTCCTTATTGAATCGTAGATGTTCCTCCCCCACAGCACTGCCTTTACGATCGAGTTGAAGTTGTCGTCGATCAGAATAATGGCCGCTGCCCCGCGAGCGACCTCCGTCCCCGAAATCCCCATCGCGAAGCCAACGTCGGCCTTCTTCAAAGCGGGGGCGTCGTTGGTGCCGTCCCCCGTCACCGCGACAACGTTGCCGCGTTCCTTGAGACCGGTGACGAGGCAGTATTTGTCCTAAGGCCTCGAACGGGCCAAGACCAACAGTTTGTCGATGATTCTGTCGAACTCTTCGCCCTTAGCAATGGTGTCAACGCGGATGTCGACTTTGCGCTCCTCAGCCTCCTTCGCGGTGAGGGGACAGTCGCAGACTGCAGTTTTGCACTTTTTGCAGACGACGCCGCCGACGATTCGGTTGAACTCAGTGCCCTCCATCGCCAATTGGTCTTCGCCTCTGAGCAATCCGATTTCCTTGGCGATGGCCTTGGCGGTGACTATGTTGTCGCCCGTGACCATCCTCACAGTGATGCCTGCGACGTGGCACTTGCGTATCGCCTAAGGCACTTCCTGACGTGGGTTGTCCCTCACCCCGACGATCGCGACCAAGACAATCCTCGACTTTTCGACTTCGTAGACTCCCTTTTCGTCCCTCACTGCGAAGTCGTCCCTCGGACTCAGTTTCTTGTATCCGAGGCAGAGCGTCCTCAGCGACTTGGCGGCCATCTCCGTAATGCAGTCCTCAATGTGCCTGCGGAAGGGCTCAGTGATCGGCTCCACTTTGTTGGTTTCGTGGTTGAGCCATTCCTCGCAGGAGCGAAGCACCATTTCCGAGGCGCCTTTGATGAAAAGGCAGTTCTCCCCTCTGTGCTCCACGACCACGGACATGCGCTTCCGCGCGGAGCTGAAAGGGTACTTTACCTTCGTTGCGTATTTGCCTCGTTCTTCCTCGTAACTGACGCCCATTTTCCTGAAATACTTCAGCAGCGCAATCTCGGTCGAAGAGCCCTTTTCTTAGGGCTCCAACAGCGCAGTGCTGTTCACGAGCGACGCGATTTTGAAGAGTTCGACGAATTATTCGTTGGGCGAAAGGGAGTCGATTGGAAGCACTTCGGAGTAAGTGTCGATTTTGATGGGCTTCGCGTTCCACACTTCGGTGAGTATCATTTTGTTCATGGTCAAAGTCCCCGTTTTGTCGGAGCAAATGTTGTTGGCCCCGCCCATAGTCTCGCATGCCTCCATTCGTCGAACGAGGTTCTGGTCTTCCAACATTTTTTTCATGGAGAAGGCGAGTGATAATGTGACAGATAGAGGGAGTCCTTCAGGAATAGCAACGACTACGACCGTAATTCCAATAATGAAGAAATGGAGGAATTAAACTAAGTATTTATTGTCCCATGGCTGTCCTCCTTTCATTGCACCAAATCTGATAAACAATACGACAATGATTCCTATGGCTGAGAATAGGCCAAACCTTCCAATGTCATTAGCTATTGATTCCAACTTTTCTTGAAGGGGAGTTTGGGTTTAGTCGTCCTTCTATAATAATGCCCTTATCTTTCCCAAGCAAGACTGGGGGCCTACCACAAGGATAATCATCTTTCCTTAGCCAGTGAGTGCTCGTGTTCCACTCATGAGGATGGGCGATGGGACTTGATGCTTCTTTTCCCTGTTCTATTCGCGGTTTTCAATCAACTACTTCTTCCTCTTTACACAATACTAAAAGGTATTCTTGGTGATTGGGTCAGTCTAGCCGGTCATGGCACTCTCGTCTGTGGTGATATCGTGTGATTCAAATAAAATACCGTCTGCTGGTATTTCCATTCCTTAGTTGATTATTGCAACGTCCCCAACCAATACGAAATCTTGGTGAATTTACAGTGGTATTCCGTCGCGGATCACTGATACCTTTTTTTTCTAGTCAGCCACTGAGTTCAGTTTGATGAATTGTCGTTATTTTTGATAGTTGTTTACTGCTGTCACCAATGCCACCACGAAGACAGCTATCAAAATGGCAAAGCCTTCGATCCAAGCGGTTGGGCGGTCTTCATCTGATGCGACTCCGACCTCTAGGCCAATTGAGAGGGCAGCGGCTATCAGTAAAATTTTGAGTATGAAATCATCGAGTGCCTGGCAAAAAAGAGTAAGGAACCCAGGAGGCTGCTTTGCTTCCTTTTAGTTATTTCCGAAGTATGCTCGCCTTGCCGAGAGGGACTCCTGGAGAGTAGAAATGCCCTTTTTGAGATCGGTGAGGAGAGCCTAAGAAAGCCAAAAGATATTGTCTCCTTTCTCGGCGAGCATGTCGATATCTTCGGAATAGGAGCGTTCTTGGTAAGAGCCAACAATTTCAATTAATTTTTCCTTAGATGTTGTGAACTCCATCTGAGCCAAATAATTTTATAAAAAGTGGATGTAAATCTAATTAAATCTTTAATTTAGAGCACCGGTGCCTATGCTATCACTGCAAATCCAAATCACTTAAATTCCTAGAACTACTGCTTCAAAGGTATTATAGTCACCTTCTTGCTAGGCATACTGTTCATATTCTACAGCGTCTACAAAAAGCGAATCTGCACTGCCGCCTTAATCTCCAGGATGTCCGACGCCTATCTGTAGAGTTGGGCGCATTCTAAGTCAGCCTTTGCCGAAATTATTTGACTTTCCACGTCCCTCTTGGTCTTAGAAACAGTGCTGAGGTTGCTGCTCAGCAGGCTTGACATCCTCATATCTTTCAGGATTATCTGCTCAACGTGGATTCCCCATGATTCCGAGCTCTTCTCGACATATTCTGCGATTTTTTAATTCACCTCAATCCTCTTAATGAGCAGATCCTGCAGCACCTATATTAAATGGAGACTACATACTCTCCACAGATGGTCCTCATTGTGACAAACGTCATTTCTGCTAAGCTCCTCGCTAGATCCTTAACTCGATATGTGGCTCTAAAGGCATCGATCACTCTATAGAAGATAGCAGTGTCAATATCAACACTGATGTTGTCCTTCGTGTATACTATTTGGTTGGGCATGTCGATTACCTTTGTCTTCATCTCCACTGTCTTTATGCTCTAAGTGAATGGATTGTAATAATGGAGGCCTGGCTCCAAAAGGCTTTTGAATTTACCGAAGTTCTCTATCATCCCCACAGTTGAAGTTTACACCCGAGTGTAAGTGCAACAGCAGAACCCGCAGATTGAACCCAGACACGAGATGTAATTTTTATAAGTTTGATTGTCCTCAGCCATCGCCCTTGAATTATAATTGCGAATGCTGAAATGATAAGCAGATACATGATATGTTGACGTAAGTTTGATGATTGTATGGAATGAATATAATATAGCTTGTTTAGCTAAAGCAATATGAACTAACGACCATTTTCCCCAGTCACTGGCGAGCCCTTCAAAGTCGAGAACTATTACTTCCAAATCATATTCAACTGTCTCATTGCCAAGAAACCCTTGCCGAAAGGGAAAGCCAACTATACATTTACTGTCTATAAGGGTATCTTCTATATCACTCAGCCAACCAGAAATGCTAATCCACTAGGCCACTAGCTCTACAAATAGCGTAAGCTTATGAATACCCCCTTTAAGGATTACGAGTTAATTTTGTAGCCATCAACTATAATCCCTCTAAGAACCTCACATTCGAAGTCAGAATCGTTCAGAACCTATAGAAAAAGGATAAAGAAATCGGAGAGTATGTCCTCGACGCCAACCGTTTTATTGACCAATTCGTCATGTCTTAAAACGGGGCATTTACTTTAAGGATTGACTTTAATGATGATTGTGCAGCGGATATCGAACTCTATGTCTAAAGAAGTAGGTACGGAGTTGAAAGGATCATTCGATAGCTGAAAAATCCCAAACCACTTGGGTAAAACGATAGTCGCCCACCAGCTCACCAGACAGTAACTGCTAGGAAAAAGCTTTAGATTTAGCCTCTCTAAAAGGATTAGTAAATCCATCATCATCAAAAGTTCACTAAATTTTCGCCAAGGAGAGAGGCAAATGAAGTCTTCAGTAAAAAAGATGTTTTCTCTAAGACAGAGTAAGCGCCCCTCATAAAAACAGAAGTTGGTCAGCAGCCTATTGTTTAGCCTGCTCCAGAAAAGAAGAAGGTACCCAAGACTTAGTTTGTGCCAAAGAAGTAATGGATGATTCCTGAGGCTGAGAAGATTATTGCGAAGAAGAAAAACTCTAAAAAGGAAAGCATTAAAAGCGAACCAATTAATTAATAAAAATCGACTACTTCATTTGACACTAAGAAAAAATCAAGTGCTGTCAAAAAGGTTTAATAGAAGACAGAAGATAACGCTTTATCGTTATTGAAGCCAAAGTATTTAATAGTCTTTGTAATCCTGTCTTTGATCGCTTTCATTTCGTATCGATTTGTAAGCTCAACTCCTCACACTCCCGAAAATATAATAAACGTCTAGAAGATTGCAAAGAGCAAGAAGCAGCCAGTGAAAGCCAAAAAGATAAAGAAGTGAGTATCCTTCTTATGATTTTTACGCATAATATATAAACAAAAATATGTGAATAATCATGACTTTTTATACATTTGGTCGAAACGCACGTTAAGCCTTGGATCTTCCTTGGTCTAAATCATTTTTCTAACCTTCAACTCTAAATAAGCAGCATATTACTGTATGTCTAAAGGTTCTGCTCAGCACTCTTTTGTTAGTTTTGCTACTTAAAATCATTGTTCCTAAGTGAATTGATTATTTTGTTTTTGTTTGTCTTTTGCATCTTCTTATCGATATTCTTCTCGACGTTCGGGAGAGTTTAAACCACTTTGTCGTTCTTCACGATGTCGATTTTGCCTGGGTACTTAATCACATTGTCCTTTTAATTTTTAGTTTGCTGCATTATGCTTCCCAACTATTGCCTGAATTCCACAAAGGTTTTCTTTACATTTTAGGAAATCTTAATACTGGGCTCGCATGCGATGTTATCCTGGGTTATATAGATTTTACTATGATTTCGCTGAGGGATAGGTTGAGAGGAATGAATTTCTACTATTTGCACAGGTCTCGACTCTGTCTCAAGGCTTCCATAAACTAATCTGAAGTGATCAGTCCACCCTCGTCATTCTTGAGTTCTTTATTGTTTCTTTTGAGAAGTACCATTAGTTCGTTATAATTTCTATTAGCCTTCTTGTGCGCTAGGTCAAACAGTAGGTTGTAACTAACGTATTACAATGATTTACCTATCTACTTTGGCTGAGGAATTTTATTTGCAGAATATTCTTTCAATCCTTTCGATCATGTTTTCAATTTCTTATAGCGATAGACATCCATCTTGTTCGTAATAATAGTACCCTCGTCAAGGTCAGTGAGGTAGAAAATAACTAAATAATGCATGTATTACACTTGATTTTGTCCAAGAAAGCTAATCTGGACAAAACTGCAAGACCAATAACAAAATCTTGAAGGTCTATTTCCTATTTCTCGCCCTTCTCTGATGCCTTGTCAAGCTTAAATCGGTCGAATAGTTTGTCCAAAAACTTTTCATTCTTTATTCCGTACTTATTCATTATTTTTTTGAAGTTCTATGTCTAAGGTGTTTGTACTAGTTTAGCGATTCGGCCCTCGATAGAGTTGCCTGCTTCTCTAAAGTTCTTCCAGATGCTATCTATTTTGTTATAAGTAAGTTAGGATTGGAATTCCTCACAGAAAGCTTTATCAAACCCTGCCTTCATAAATATAATAATAAAATGATTAATAATAGCAAATTGTTTGGAAACCGTCAACAAAAATGTCTATTAAGATAGTTATTTTTATTTACAAAGGAGAGTTTTTAATTTAACTATCACGGACTACATAGTTTTTTTGAAAGCAGGCTGATAAAATATCATGCCT
>JACCDV010798385.1_pt1 | contig 9999 bp, 7 predicted proteins | sample 7446131 | NCBI WGS metagenome assembly JACCDV01 (sample SAMN15323448, study PRJNA562643) | freshwater metagenome | isolation source: river surface water | place: USA:Blue River Watershed | collected 2017-08-17
AAACCAACTTCAAGATTAGGAATCGTTTGAGGCCCGTGAGAGATGATCACGTGATAGGCACTAGGTGGAAGCACAGCAATGTGTGTAGCCGAGGTGTACTAATTAGCCGATTTCTATTAGGAAATTTGGAAACCAACATTTCACATTAGTGAAATGTAGAATAATGATTCATGAATAATGAATAATGAATAGATGCATTTGCATTTAAACTTTATTCAAAATTCAATATTCTTTATTCTGCATCGAACTTTGTGAGGTGCAAACTTTGTTCTGTTACATGGTATGAAGCCATGAACGTTTTACTTTGAAAATTGAAAAATCGAATCATCTGTTTTGGTGCTTTAACGCGAGGGTGAGCGTGGGTTGGGACCCACGTGCAAGACCGGAGCGCGACGGCGCGAGGTGGGGTCGCAGAATTTTTCACCAGAAAAATATCTGTGATACACCCTGCTATTCCAAACAGCAGTTAAGATCCTGATTATTTAAAAAGTAAAGTTTGAAAATTTAGTTTTGGTGCTTTATCGCAGAGGTCACACCCGTTCTCATTCCGAACACGGAAGTTAAGCTCTGTTGAGGCGATGGTACTTGTAAAGGGAGAGTAGCTAAGCGCCAGAACTAAGTTTTTAAACTTTTTAAATAATCAGGATTTTTTCGTATCTGAATCCGTGATGGTACTTGAGGGGCTGAAGTTGGGATGGGACCCAACGAAGAAGCTTTTGAGAATTTTTACGAGCATAGCGAAGTAAAAAGTCCAAAAGGTGTACTGTCCCTGTAAGGGAAGTAGCTAGCCGCCAGAACCAAGCGTTTAAATTTTCAAAAACAATTCAGGATTTTTTTGTACACAAAAATGTTATAATTAGGTCATTAATATTTAGATAAAAATTATGGGATTTGAACAACCAGCTTCTGAACCAAGTCAAGAACAATTAGCCCAGGAATATATTGCTGCTTATGCAGAGTATAAAGAAATAAGCGATAGAAGAAATAGTGATACCAAAATTTTAGATGGATTGAGAGATGACGGACAGTCTCAAGAAATGTTTCAAAGACAACAAGAATTACTGGATTCAACTGCAGGAGAAGAACGAAGAGCAATGGAAAAGTATGTTGCAATTGGTGATAAATTAACTGCTGAAACAAGGGATAAGTACTTAAAACCTGGTTCTCCTGAATTTCTTGGATAATTTTTGCTATAATACTATTTATGTCATGGGCTGCTAGAAGAAGACTTATATACGGAGGAATTGCACTAGTTATTCTTGCGCTTATTTCTGCGTTTATTTTCTCACAAGTTTTTTACAAAGCCCCATCTTGTACTGACGGAAATAAAAATGGTGACGAGAAGGGTGTTGATTGTGGGGGAAGTTGTACAAACCTGTGCAGTACAGATACTCTCAACCCTATAGTTTTATGGTCAAAAATTTTCAACATTTCTGGCGATGTATATACTGCCGTAGCTTATGTTGAAAATCCTAATATAAATTCAAAAAATCCTATTGCTAAATATGAATTCAGAATTTATGATGACAGCAATAAAGTTCTTCTGGTAAAAGAGGGGGTAACAAGTATTCCAAAAGGTAAAAAATTTGCTGTTTTTGAAAACGGAATTGTTTTGAAGGGAATGAAGCCGAAGTCAGCGGAGATTGTATTTACGGAGTACTCTTCATGGCAGAAAGATACTGCAGAGGAACCTAAAATTGATTTAAAGTACGGTACATTAAATTCTACCAGTACAGTACCTACTATTACCGGAACTATTACTAACAATTCAACAGAAAATATTCCAGAGCTAGAACTTGCAGTATTTGTGTTGGATGGAAATGAAAATGTTGTAGCCGCTAGTCGTTCATTTGTTGATAACCTGACTCGAAAAAGTACTCAGGATTTTGTTTTTACTTGGCCAAAACCTTTCAATCTTGGGGTAGAGGCATGTGTCTCACCGTTGGATATTGTGCTTGCTCTCGATAAATCCGGAAGCATGCGTTCAGAAGGGCTTTTCCCTCCAGAGCCTTTCACAACTGTGACAAAAACTGCAAAAAATTTCGTAAAAAACCTTACTCAAAATGATCAAGTTTCAATTGTTTCTTTTGGAACGCTTTCTAAGCAAGAGAGTAGTTTAACTAAAGATAAAGACGTGGCACTTACTGCGATTGAAAACCTATTTTTAAGTACCACCACACTTGAGCAAACAAATATAACTGGCGGACTACTAAATGCAAAGGAGGAGCTTTTGTCGACAAGAATACAGTCAAACAGTAAAAAAGTAGTGATACTTCTAACAGACGGTATCCCAACAGAGCCAACGAAAATAGGGGAAACAGATTACCCGATGTCTTCTGCGCAAATTGTTGCAAGCGAATTAAAATCTAGTGGCATTAGTGTGTTTACAATTGGCTTAGGTAAAAATTTAAATGAAGGCTTTCTGAAGTCTATTTCATTTGATGATAGTCACTTTTTCTTGGCATCAAATAAAGAAGCTCTGGCTGGTATATATAGCACCATTTCATCTAGTTTGTGTGAGAAAAAGCCTAATGTTATAAATGTCCTGTACCGACAAATCTAACTTTCTCTAGATGTTTTCAATAAAGAATATTTTTAAAAATGTAGACTGGGTTCTATTTTCAAGCGCGCTACTTATCTCTCTCGCTGGTTTGATTACCATGAATTCCTTTACTGGAACTAGTAGTTATTTTAGTAGGCAGATTATATGGATTGCGGTTTCCGCTGTAGTATTTTTTGTTGCCAGTGGAGTTGATTGGAGTTTTCTGAAAAATTCGAGAGTGATTGTTATTTTGTTTTTCATTTCTACTTCTCTGCTTTTTTTGCTTTTCGTATTGGGAACAGTAACCAAAGGAGCACAAAGTTGGTTCGACTTTGGTGCTTTTTCTTTTCAGCCAGTAGATATAGTAAAGTTGGTAGTAATACTTCTTCTGGCCAAATACTTTTCTAGAAGGCACGTAGAAATAGCGAATATTAGACACATTCTAGTTTCTGGCCTATATGTTTTTGTGGTATTTGTTCTTGTGCTTCTTCAGCCAGACTTTGGTTCTGCAATTATTATTTTTGCTGTGTGGTTTGGAATGGTACTAGTTTCAGGTATTTCAAAAAAGCATCTTTTCGGAGTGCTTTTGATTGGGACAGTGGTGTTTGCGGCACTGTGGATGTTTGCCTTTAAGCCCTATCAAAAAGCCAGAATAATGACTTTTTTAAACCCACTAACTGATATACGAGGATCAGGTTACAATGCCTACCAGTCAACTATCGCGGTTGGTTCAGGTCAGGTTTTTGGAAAGGGTATAGGTTATGGGACGCAAAGTAAACTCCAGTTTCTTCCGGAGTATCAAACAGACTTTATTTTCGCTGCCTTTGCTGAGGAATGGGGCTTTTTCGGAGTTACTCTTTTAATTATTCTATACGGAATGGTGATTTGGAGAATACTAAAAATTTCCTCAAAAGGAGGTAGTAATTTTGAAATGCTTTTTGGGCTTGGACTAGTAATACTTTTTTCAGTACATGCAATTATCCATATAGGTATGAATATTGGACTACTACCAGTAACGGGGAACACTTTGCCTTTTATGAGTTATGGCGGAAGTCATCTGCTTTCAGAGTTTTTGGGGCTAGGAATGTTGATGGGGATGAGAAAGAGTTCTAGGTCAGTGCATAAAGAAATAGCCCAGAATGAGTTGGTAATATAAAAATTTATTTATATAAAGCCACAGTCTTTTTAATCATCTGCTCGATATCAAAATCTTTTTCGATTTTCTGTTTTAGTTTGTTTCCGAACTCTACTCGTTTTTCTGGATTTTTGCCTAATGTTTCAATAGCTTTTTTGATTTCAGGGATACTGCCTTTTTTTACGAGTATTCCACTTTTGTTATTTTCTACTATGTCTGGTATTCCACCAATGTTACTTGCGATAACCGGCACTGCAGCTCCACCAGCTTCCATTATAGAGTAAGGCAGACCTTCTTTCATTGAAGTAAGGGTGAAAATGTCGAAGGCTTTCAAATAAAGGTTTGCTATGTCTATGAAGCCCAGCAGAAATACTTTGTCTTGCAAACCCTTTTCAAATATTAAACCTTCTAAATTTTCTCTTTCTTCACCTTCACCGATAACAAAAAAAACAAAGGGCACCTTAACTTCAGAAAGAGCGTTTATGGTGTAACGCAGACCTTTATTTTTAGTCAGTTCGGATATGGTTCCGAGCCAGAGGGTGTCTTTTGGGAAGTCATTTACATTTCTACCGACTCTATGAAGTAATGCATCTCTTACCACATCCTTCTCGATGTATTTTATTTTACTAATTCCGTTTTTGATTAAAAGAATTTTGTTTTCACTTACAAAAGGCATTCGAAGGGCTTGGTTTTTCTCGCTTTTGCTAATAGTTACTGTTTTGGTTGTAAGTACTGCTGTGATCCAAGAAAAAAACCAAATAAGTGCCTTTGAAAATACATTTCTATTTTCATTAAAACTCCAACCGTGAACAGTTTGAATAATTTTTGGCACTAGAAGTAGCCTACCAACAACACTACCAATACCAGATGCTTTCGGGCTGTTTAGGTGGAGTACTTGCGGCTCAATTTTCCTAATGATATTAAAAATTTGTGCAAAGCTTTTTACTTCCCTCATGAGAGACATGTTTCTTTGCATTGAGTTTATTTCAAAAACTTTTACACCTTTTTCTTCAAGTTTACTTTTTAAAATTCCTCCAGTGCCAACTATCGCAAATACCTCATACTTGTCTTGGGGTAGTGATGTTGCTAAAGCAAATAGATATTTTTGTGCTCCACCCCAAACACCTTTTGTTATAACGTAACAAATTTTTGTTCTAGATTTTGAGACTTTTCGGTCTTGCATATTGGTAAATTTTAGCATACTATTGTTTTCATTACACATTCCGTATGATCCCGTAAGAAATGAAACGGAAACCATGTAGATATGGAAATAGTAAAAAAATACAAACTAATCAATAAGGACGCCTCTCGTTTTAATCGAAAGGGTTTCCTATTTCAAACGGGATGACCATCCTTCCTAAAAAAGAAGCCCTAACACTTTTCTTTGGTGACATTTTTTTCTTTGCTTTTTCACTTTGGTTGTCATTGTATTTACGTTACACAAGCATTCCTACCTTTGAAGTTTTTAAAGTTCACATCATTCCGTTCTCTATACTTTTTGCGATGTGGATTTTAGTGTATTTTATTGCGGGCCTTTACGAGAAACATACTCTTCTTCTAAAAAGTAAATTACCAAATATTATTTTTAATGCCCAAGTCGCCAATAGCATTCTTGCGATAGTTTTTTTCTATATTATTCCTGTTTTTGGAATTACTCCTAAAACTATTCTCTTCATTTATCTCGTAATTTCATTCGTGTGTTCATTGTTCTGGAGAATATACGGTGGAGGACTTTTAAGTAGTGGAGACAAACAGCCCGCGCTACTTATAGGAGCGGGGGAGGAAATGAAGGAATTGCTGGCAGAAGTAAATGGAAATAGTAGATACGATCTAAAATTTGTAACATCGATTGATGTTCACAATATTGATTCAATAGATGTGCAGGAAGATATTGTAAAGAATGTTTATTCAAATAATATAAAGATAATTGCCATAGATTTTTCTCACGAAAAAGTAGCCCCACTTTTGCCTCACTTGTATAATCTTATTTTCTCAAAAGTTAAGTTCATAGACTCACATAGAATCTATGAGGATATTTTTGATAGGATTCCGCTTTCGCTCGTAACTTATAGTTGGTTCTTGGAAAATATTTCTACTACTCCAAATTTTGCCTATGATTTTCTAAAAAGATTAATGGATATTGTCGTTGCATTTATTCTGGGGGTTATTTCACTTGTTTTTTATCCTTTCGTTTATATCGCCATTAAATTGGATGATGGAGGAAGTATTTTTATTTCTCAAGATAGGGTTGGTAGAGACGGAAAGAGCATAAGGCTATATAAGTTTCGTTCAATGAGCAAAAATCAAACTGATCTAAATAAAGGAGGGGATAACAAAGTTACGGCAGTTGGAAATTTCTTGCGTAAAACTAGGATAGATGAACTTCCACAGCTGTGGAATGTGCTCACGGGGGATTTGTCACTTATTGGTCCAAGACCAGAACTTCCAACGGGAGTAGCGATATATGATAAAGAAATACCATATTACAATATTCGTCATCTAATTAAACCAGGACTTTCTGGTTGGGCACAGACACATCAGGAAAATCACCCGCACCATGGTCCAGAAGTAAGTCTGACTAAAGAAAAACTCACATACGATATCTATTACATTAAGAATCGTTCATTTTGGTTGGATATAAAAATCGCTTTAAAGACGATAAAGTCTCTTCTTTCCAGGACTGGGATTTAGTGTGGATAACCAACCTTGACTTTTAAATATATGTTAGTATATTGTTAATTTAGATCTGCACTGTTTTCAGCTCTATAACAATTTTTCCGCCCATGGGGGCAAAGGGAGGCACTATGTCAACGTTTCGTTCGGCTCTCGTCGCTCTTGCCCTCGTGGCTTTCACAACCGTGATCGGTTGTGCTGGTGGTAGCCGTGAGGGCACTGCAAAACAAATCTGCGAGAGCATGCCTTTGGTCTCGCCGAGTTGTATCGCAAACACACCATCACCTTCGGGCACCACGCTCACCGTACCATCGGGCGAGTTTCGTCCGAAGATGGAAGGTGATCCTTCCAGGGACTTCCCTGCTGTGGTCGAACTCGTGACCCTCATTCCGAACGTGAACGTAGTTCAGAGCGGTTCATTCCGTTTTTCTCCGAGTATTCGCTTTCGGGTGGATAATCTGGGAATTCGCGGAGGTAACAGCGTCAACTACTACATCTACACGTCGAACGACGGTGTTAACAAGATCGCCGAGATCGGAAACGGCTACATCACCACCTACAATGTCGACCACTTCTTCGGCACCAATGGGATGTTCATGATGATGCTCCCTTTCAAGTTCATCCTGGTCGAGATGAAGACCACCATCAATGGTCAGGGTGAACTCTGGGCGCAGCCAGTGAAGTATGAAGTGGGCTACGCTCGATAAGTTCGGCTGAAGACAAGTGAAAAAGTGGGCAACGGCTATATGTCGTTGTCCACTTTTTTCGTTTACAAAAAAAATTTAATAAACTAAAATGTATATCAAATAGTAATTTATATATATGTCTAATTCAAAAAAATTAATTTTCGCATTAATTCTGATTATAGGTTTGATATTTTTATTTTTCACCACTACATCTAGCAATAGTAAAAAGTCTGATAAATTTATAGGAACAGTAAAGTCTGTTGAGGGCAGTTCAATAGTAGTTTCGGGGTCTTTTGAAGATGAAAAGAAATTTGCCAAACCACTTTATGAGTACGAAATAAGTGTAGATTCTAGTGTTAAAATTGTAAAGAACTCTTTTGTTATTCCTAAAGGTGGACAAATGTTCGAGGTGGCTAAGTTGCCTAAGGATACTGCAATTGTAGACCTTGAGACACTTAGAAAGGATGTACAGAACGTGTCGCAGGGTATAGAAGTGGTGTTGTCTAGAAACTTTTTGGGACAAGTTCAAAAAAGTGCAAGGGAAATTACATATATTGGACCTAAATATTAAAATATGAAAAATATTAAAAAAATTCTTTTATTGTCATTAGTATTTGCGAGTCTGTTTTCTTTCTCTAGTATAAGCGCAGCAACTGACACATACTCGCAAAATATGTGGGTTTCTAGACATGGAAGTAGTGTAGGTCAAATTATTAATGTTCCACCATTTGGAATAGAGAAACAAACGTATTCCGTGAATGTTTCGGGTACATATGACGGACATGGAGGTTTTGGTCCATCTGGCGGTAAGTATGGTATTAGCGTTTGTATCAGTAACACTGGGTCAATGTGGAACGGTTCTTGTTGGAATGTGGTTGACCCAAATGGAGCGGGTAATATAGGGGATGCAAGTGGAAGTATACCTAATTCCACCGTAACTATAGGAAGCACATCAAATGATTTTCATTATGTTGGTGTGGAAGTTTATGTAAACGATGCCGATGCTAACGTTAACTTAACAATGTATGGTAGAGAAGTTTCAATAAATGGTTTCAATACAACAAATTCAACTGTAGCAGTGGGCAGTCAGTTTGACATTACGTGGAATGCAACTGAAAGAACTGCAAATACAGTTCTAACATACAGTGGTCCAGTATCATGTGATTGGGCTAGTGGTGATAGTTCGGGTAGTGATACCGATGGTACAACTTGTACCGGTTCTTCAGCTGGAACTGCAACTTTTAATTTGCAGGCAACAGGGTATGGTGGTTATGGAAATAAGACTGTAAATGCACAACCAATAACAGTGAATATAGTAGCCCCACCAGTGAGTTGTGGTAACAACTCGGTAGAGGCAGGTGAACAGTGTGATACTGGGGTAAACAACGGAAGTTGTCCTAGAACATGTAGCAATGCTTGTACTATAAACAGTTGTTCAGGAGCAGTCTGTGGTAATAATATTCAGGAAGGCGGAGAAGCTTGTGATGATGGTATAAATAACGGTGCATATCCTAGAGCATGTAGTAACTTGTGTAATATAAATAGTGCTCCAAGTGGTAATGTTAATCTTAACTTTACAGTAACTGGGCCAGGTACTGTGGGTAGTAACTTTACCGGTGCTAATAGATATGGACCAGCAGTTTACGATGTTAATTTGGCCTACAATACTTATGTTGATTTTGATGTTATTCCTAATCCTGGAGAAAGTTCAGGTTGGACATGGACAGGACTATGTTCTTTCTTTAATTCTCCCTTAAATAGTCATTGTTTTGGAAATGCCACGGCAAACATTGTAACTGGTGTTACATTTATTCCTATTCCGGTAACAGGAACAATTACACCAGCTAGTTCGTCCTGTACAATACCTGCTGGACAGAGTGGTTGTTACTCTCCAACTCTTTCTTGGTCAACTGCTGGTTTTAGAAATGGTATTGTTGCTGCTGTGACTAGTTCTACTGGAGTGCCGGCAAGTGTAACTGGTAATAGTGGTTCATCGGCTTTTTATGTTACACACAATCCCGGAGATCCTGCAAACGAATTTTATTTGAGTCATAATGGCACAACACTTGCAACAGCTGTAGTAAATACAAGTTGTGCTCCAGGTACAGTGTGGTCTGGGGGTGTGTGTACAGTTGTTTCAACCCCCGTACTAGAAAGTGTCACATTAAATTCATCAACAGTTATTCCTGATGGAAATACTACATATACTATTACTGTTAGGGGTACGGATTCTGGCGGTGGAAGCAAAATTACTCACGAATATGCACTGATAAACTATCAAGGTGGTGTCCCGAATCAAGGTCTACATAGGGGTTATTTAACCTGGTATTATGATCAGACTTATACGGGATGGAATGCATTAAAAGATAAAATGAATTGTGGTACAGGAATTGCTGCCATACAGTCTGGATATGGAAGTGAGTACATTGAGCTTGAAAGTTGTTCAACTAGTGTGAGTGGTATAACAAGAACTACTACGTTTACTGTTAAGTTTAATTCAAATTTTGGTACAGATGGCCCTCTGACATTAAATGATATTTCAGGGTATGTTCACAATAGAGACAACAATCTTGATGGTTGGAGAAATTTTAATTTGGATTTTTCACTATATATGCCTCCGCCAACAAATCTTGTGGTTACTTGTCCTGCTCCCGGTACTTCACTTAATGCGACATGGACTTCTCCTGGTGTGGGATACAATACCTTCTACTATAGAGCGGAAGATACACCTCTGGGTAGTTGGTCTGCGAATGTGGACAGTAGCACTGTAACTGGTACGTCAAAAAATGTTCCGTCAGTAACTGGTCAAACTTACAACGTGTGGGTCCATACAAGACATCCTACTAACCCTAGTTTCTACAGTAGTCTTATACTTAGCACCGTTACTTGTTCAGCAGCTACTCAGGCTGACCTAACAGCGGGGCCAATATCACCAACTACTGCGACGGCGGGAACTTCCCTTA
>JACCDV011282665.1_pt1 | contig 9999 bp, 6 predicted proteins | sample 7446131 | NCBI WGS metagenome assembly JACCDV01 (sample SAMN15323448, study PRJNA562643) | freshwater metagenome | isolation source: river surface water | place: USA:Blue River Watershed | collected 2017-08-17
ATAAATCATTAGAATGATATGCTATCAGCATTCCTCTTATAATCATTAAGGTCTTTTATCTGTGCTATCTTCAACCTACTACAGTAGTTTACAAATTTATTGGGCCTATTTATATCTCCCTATGGGATAAGCATTGTTGCCGGGTTACATCCCCAATAATTTTATCGAAAACACCCTGAACTCAGGCTTTTAGTGTAGCCTTTTGTTTCAATCTAGTGAGGTTTACCAAAAATCTTTTCTTCAATTGCGGCAGGAGCTAGGGTTGCGAGTAATGAATATCCCAAAGCGATAATGATTGCGACAAAATTGATTAAGGTAAATTAAGAAGTAAGACGGATGGCAAAAAGATAGTTAGCAGCAGCCAAAAAGAGTATGGTAACTTAGAATGACTTGAGTACTGTCCTCGAGATAGCAAAACCCAAAGGTACTAAATTTGAAGAGCGCCTCAAGAGATTATACTTATCAATCCAATAATGACAACTTGCAATAGCTATGAAAATTGGCAGACATATCGGAGTAATATACGAATAGAAAACGAGACTGTAGTTGTAAGCGAGATAGTAGGAGTAACGATCTGCAAAATCGAACTATGGTAGTTGGATTATTTTGTTGTACTCTAACTGAAGCATTTTAACAGTGATTGATCTTGTGAAAGAATAGTTATATTTTCTTACTCACTTGAAACAAATTCAAAGGCAAGGATAATAAGCCAGTAAGTATAAAGAAATTAGATATTCGAACTACTAAACCATTATTGAGAAGATAGTGGGAGCCCTCTACAAGATTCAACAAAAAGTAAATGAATGTATTACTTATGAAGTAAACTACTGTGAGTTTTATTATTAATGAATTCATTTATTTGGCTTTTGTCTAATGTCTTTCCTTACTAGTCATTTTCTTTGCAACTATACTTAGGATAAACTGAGTGAAGTAGACGATTAGAGCAATTAATATGCTAGAGCCCATTGTAGTATCATTACTTTATTAATTCTTAAAGATTAGCAAAATAAGAAGAAAGGTTAAAGCCAAAATTCCTATTGCCAAGCAATAGAATATCATTATCTTTAAAATCCTTTATCGGCGTTTGACATTCAAATTGAGCCAATTTATATCAGAGGGACGAGATGCTTTTTTAATTTTTACTCTTTAGTTATTTATTTAAAGCTCATGAGGACTATTTTAGTAGAGATGAAGAATATAATCTCGATAATGCTGAAATTAAAAGGAGACAAATGCTTTCCCAATAAATAAGGATTGTTTGTCCTAACGAAAGGATTTACAAAGCTATATCTACTTTTTATTTATCTCATCTGTAGACAGATCTTATTTATTTTCTCTTTACTATCCTTTCTAGCTAGTTATCGACTTATTTCTTAGCTAAGCTATCTGTTCTAATTAACTGAGATCAAAACAGAGCGATATTGATTTGACTTTCTAATTATCATCAGGAGGTACTTACATATCTGAAATCATTTAAGCAAAAGAAGAGTGCTCAGGATAAGTTTGATTTTCGTTTTTTACTTATTCAATAAACTTGTTAATCTTCGCTTACAGCAATTATCTCAATGCATACTCTATACTGGCTATGCCTTCGCCAAAATTTGAGTTAACTTTGAGGGGAATATTTTTGACAAGTATTGTGAAATCATCTTGAGTAAGATTGTGAAGGTCTATTACACCATAGATATGATATTGATACTTTCTATAGAACATAAAGAAGACGATTGAAGCCACAATCATAATGAAGTTCAAGACATTCATTATTTGGTAGTATTTTTGATAGTCAGTTCGCATAAATTTTACAGGAGAGTACTTAATAAGCCAAGAATTTCCACATTAATCTGGATAGAGTCTACAGTAATCGTTATTCAAATAGCTCAAATGAAGGGGATATATACTAGAAAGAACAAACAAAAGAAGCCAGTAGAAAATGACCATTTTAATGAAAGTAAAATACATTGACGTGCCAGAGTCTAAAGGGAAAAATTAAGCCTGACCTTCAGGCCCAGTCAAAGGGGTGGTAGAAATTGTAATAGGTAAGGAAATAGTGTTGATGGGTAATAAGCAGCAAGGACACACAGTTAGTTTTGCACCTTTTTATGCAGTTGGATGATATCCGAATGCACTTGCAGCTCGATGAATCTCTGCATCATGATGGTTGGGCGGAGTTTGATAGACTAAATCTAATTTTTGTTTATAGAACTATTGAAGATAGTGTGATATTTACAGCTTAGTACTATTGTTCTATCTCTATATATTGTAGCTATTACGGCAGTGGTTGGAAGGCTATCGTTTATTATCTTTTCAAAGTTCATTAAATTAAATTATCGATGAATAAAGAGATCATAAATCCATTTTATCTAAAATTTGATAAAATGAACGTTTAGTCTAATTTGCTTGAGGGCTTGATTTCAAGCTTTATGTTCGCTTATTTTTACTTGTATAGTCTGAATACTCTTAGTATACAATTAATGAAAATCTTTATTTGGTAAATTTACAGTATTTTTGCTTTATTGAGCGCATTGTTTCCATGTATTCTAATAATAGTTTGACTAATTCCTTTTGAGACATACTGACGCTCGTATATAGCAACTACTATCCCTCTGCTCTCTTTAATTTGCCCACACAGATATGGCTTACCAATATAAGGCTCTCAACAAAACGAGTTAAGGTAAAATATTCGCCTAGTTTTGTAAAGGCCGTTCTCGTGTACAATGAGGGAGACAAGAGGGTGAGATGATAGTGTTCTCGCTAATGATTGACTTAGTTATAGATGAAATAAAGTTGAGCTGCACTAATAAGTTTGGGGTACACATCGAAATCTTTCATTATTTACAAGTAGCAGTCAAAAGATTTGTTCTGATAGTCTTTCTATTTGGCAGTTAAAGTTGTTTAGTATTAAAAGTAAACCTAACTATAGAAACTTTTACTTTGTATAGTCTGGTTAGGGAATCCCTCAGCTTCAATAAAAACTATTTTGTCTATTCTTCAATTTATTAAGATTTAATTCCACGCTTATACAGTTACTAATCGGTTATATGCGAATACATCTTTTAGAATAAATATAGCAAATTTTTCATAGCCTTCTATTCCTAAAACTAATACTATAAGCTTTTTCTTGGGCTTCCCTATTCGAGAAACAATTATCTGGCTAAACCTGGAAGGAGCTCTAAAAATTAGTTGTGGTACAAAGGCTTCTTGATTCCTGCATATGACCTGAGATACCTTTAGTATAGTAGAGGGTTGCTACTGCAATCCATTTTTTAGACTTACGATTGAATTGCTACTCTTTCCCTGCTAAGATAAAGAGTTCTGTGGCCATCTCCATGAAATATTTCTATTGAAGTTCTTGATAGTTGTATTTGGAGCCTTTTCCGCAATAAAATACAAAGACTATTTCGATCTTTTGGATAATGCTTTGCTTGGAGTGATCAAGCCTTTTAAATTATTCAGTTTTGTATGTTGTTTCTTTGGGCTTCTCGTACATCTTTATTTTATTAATATCAATTAAAATTTATTTATTATTCCCTCTTGTCCCTAATCAAAGCCCTTAATATTAAATTTCACTTTCTGTGGATAGGTAGAACTATTGGTAAATTTCACTTAAATTTATTATTCTTGTAAACCTCAAACGTAAATGGAGATGAACAAATACACCCTTCCTAATGGAATGGCCACTTCAGGAAACTAACTTAGAATACTTCAACAGAAGCTTTTGCAGTAATATTCTTTATATCAAGAAACCATTATTACAAACATAGTGATACACATCAATCCACTCGAATCAATGCAGAAAACATCAGCAATAATCATCTATAGAATAGCCCATCGAAATAAGAATTACTAAGAGCTTATCTGGCTCAATCTAAATCTGCCAATGATAAGCAGAAAAATAATCTTTCTGGCGACTTGCTTGCTCAAATCGAGTACAAAAATGTTAAGAAACAATACGACAGGTATCAAGCACTTGAGTAATAAGCCAAACTGATCCAGCATACTCATAAATTTGACTCATTAGAAAGATAAAAGATGAAGCAGTTCAACAATAAATACAAAATGTAGGCTCAAGAAGATCTATAACTCAAACACAATAAAAGGTCTAAGGATCTCCAAGACCAACAAAATTAAAAGTAACTTTATAGAAATGCTTATAATTTTGGAGGAATCCCTCGTAGCTAGAGCGTTGGCAATTTAGGTCGCTCTTACATTAACCCAACCAAACAAGTACTATTTAGGCTAATTAAGTATTATAACGAGATTGAGCAAGCAATGAGGAGCAGAAATGCCAACCCTAGCAATCCCGAATTACTCAAGAGGAGTAGTTCGTTTAAAATTACAGAAGATAACAGCAGGATTCATAAACCTAATAACATGTATAGCTCAAGCTTAAACCAGCATCATGCATCATAGAACAACATGCTCTAATCTTTAAAACAAAAACAGACTACTCAAAAGTAAGATCTCAGGCAAGTCCTACTAAACCAAATTAGAGAAAAAGAGGAATCAAAATTACAAAAAAGGAGGGACTACTAAATTCCATACACAACTAAAGACTATAAATTCATCCATCATCCCATCAACAATCCGATAGATTTCAGACACGCTCACGACAACCACTATTTGCTTGGAGAGTTAAAATCAGCAGTTTGATCTTAATAACAAACATATCTATCATTTTAATTTTACTTGTGCTTAATTATGTTATTATAAATGGAGGAACTGAGAGTAATAGACAACCCATATAGTAAATCAATAGCTAGTTAGAATCGACACCTCTAGGAGCTCTTTAGGGGAACTGTTTAGGAAAAGCAGCTGTTTCCTATGGATTAGGAGGGGCGATGGGCCTTGTTATGGCCATGTTTATGAATGCATTCGAAATGAGATAGATATAGATTGGGAAAGTAAGGAGATCAACAGCAATAGTGCTGAGGAAAGATTGGAGAAAGATGAAAGGAACGAGTAAAGGTTTTGCTACCTTTGGTGGATTATTCGTTTTATTCGAATGCATGGTTGAACATGTGAGAGCAAAAGAAGATGGGTTGAACTCATTTATATCAGGGTTCGCAACTTCAGTCGTGCTTGGCGGAAACCGTAATTATCTGATAATAATAGTGATGGGAAGAAAATAATTAATTTACTCAGGACTAGCTGGAGGATTTATGTGCTTTGGATTCTATAAAATATTCAAACTGATGGGCCACTGACTAATGATTAGAATGCAAGTATTCTATTTATATCATTCATTTCTTATTATCGTTCTTCTTTTCAGGTTTCTTTTTTTCCTCATTTACTGGGGCTTTCTTCTCCTATTTCTTTTCCTTCAGTCCTGTCACTTAGTCAGTGAACTTCCTAAATTTATCGTATTATCCAGCGAATACACAGATTGAATTGGATAAAGGATTGATGAATTAACTCATTCTCAAAGGTTCATCTCCCATCCTTTGGATTCTAAGCGGCGTTAGTACTCGATCGATGCATTGCTTAAACTAAATAATTTGATAGTTACGCTTCCAGCAGTAAATCCCTCGCTTATATGGGCAAAGGTTTAATAAGGGAACTCATTTACCTGTCTTCCAACCTTTTACTCAATAAAGTATTTGATGATCTGCTTCCTAGTGGCATAGTTGGGGAAGGGGAAATATATCTTCTTATCAAATAATTTCTTAGTCTCCTTCAAAGATGCGTCGTATGGTTTGTTGGTGCATGCTATGACAGCAATTCGATCATTCTTTGTCCAGAGTTTATTCTTTTTTAGATCAGCAATAATCTTCTTCATCTTGGGGCCAAAGTGGCTTCCGCCATCCTTCTTTTTCTGCTTCACCCCACTAAAAATAGTCTAGAAATCATCAAGCATAATGATGGCTGGCTGATATTCTTTCGCACAAATAATGACTGACCAAATTAATTTAACCAACTATGACTTTTAAGAGTATCTCTATTTAACTGATTCTGGAGTCAAGTCGAATACAATGGAGTTGGTTTATTATTGAAGTGCTCGGATTGCTAATGTTTTTCCTGTTCCCATTCCTCCATAAAACAAGAACCATGACCACTTCTATAGTTTGTCTTTTGCAGTAGGACACCCTAAAGGAATACCAATGTATTATGCGACTAAATTCCTCACCTGACATATAGAAGGATCTGGAAGAAACTATGAGTTTTTCTATATTAAGTGTGTTACTGTATTATGCTATCCAATGAACTCCTTCAGCTTGGCAGGGGTGAGTATCTTGGCAATATTCTTTTCATAGAGCTCCTAAAGTAGCTCTTTTGGGGTCCTTTTACCCAGTCCTTGTGGAATTTTAATCTTTTTAGCCTTCTTCTTAGGTTTTCTTGCCTTCTTTTACTTCTTTTTCTTTATTCCGTACTTGATCCTCATCCCATCAAGTTAAAGATTTATAATATCATCCACCATTCTCTCTAGTTCTTCCTCAATTCCAGGCCTCAGCTGGTCCTTGGCGAGCTATCTATCATAGACTTCCTCTGAAACTTCAGTTTAATCGCGGCTTCCCCATGTATCTGTATATTTCTTCACATTTTCCTGCATCTTTACAACCACTTCTGTTGGCCCAATTGCAGTATGCTCGTCAATGAATTTCTCAACATCATTTTTCTTATTTCCTTTACTATCTTTTGGCTATTTTGTTTTCTCAGGCTTAGTCTTGGCCTTTGGTGCTTATTTTTCAACAATCTAGTCTTCCTTTTGCTTGTAGAAGTCTGCAGCCTTATTTGGAACATTGCTAAATTCGTGCATTTAAAGGAAGGATTTCATCCATTTTCTACGTTAGTCAAGCATCTTTTGTTTGATACTTGGCTACTCAGTCTTCTTAATTTGGTTAATGAGATCTTAGCGCTCAGATTTATACACTTACTATCTGCTTCTTTGCACAACTTTCAAATGCTGCCTCTGTTTCTCAGCCTCCTAGAGAATGCTTTTTGAAATCGGATCTTTCCTTATTCCCAAAAATTTAAGCTCCTCTTATCTCATCTTGAACAGCTCCTTCCTAGCAAGAAAAGCTCTCCAATATTTTTGGATAACAATAGTCCTTTGGTCCTATTCATTTGCAGCCTAGTGTGGCCTGTCTTTTGTTTTATTTCTCATTTTGGAAAAGGAGAGTCCTCTCATGATTCCTTGCCTTCCTCTTTATAATTTCTGTATGATTCTAATAGCAGTTTATAAGTTAGTGTCTAGGGTAACTGTATCTGCAACTACTTCAGTTTCCTCAGTAACTCCAAGTTCTTTTTGAATGGACTTCACTATTTCATCACGAGGAGTTGGATCATTAAAGTACTGAGGTAAAGGAATAGATAGAGCTTTAGGCGTAAGTTTCAAGTCAATAAGGATATCATCGAGATTGACGTAGTCAGTTTGAGGGTTGGAAGTATGAGTGCTATACTTGATCACATTTTGTTTGACTTCGCACAATCGAACAATCACATTATCCAACATTTCCCTCATCAGGATACGCTTTTGAGGATGGACCATCTGGTCGAAGGAGTCTTCAAGGTCGCGATAGACTTATAGATATCTAAGGTATAGAGCTCCATAGTATTGGAACCATTCATAATCATTTCTTTTGTATGTTATCTAAATTAACAAAGCAGTACTCCTTTATCTTGCCGATTTTCCTCGAGGGGATAGTTCTCCTCTCCAATATTTTCGAGCAGTTTCGATATAGCTGACTCCCATTTCTGGTTGTAGTATGTTGTGCTCATCTTCTAAAAGAATATTGTAAATTATAAATTAAACCATTTTCTATATATTCCATATGAAGTAAAAATCAATTTGGTGCCTTCTGTTGTAAGGATGCTAGTTTGAGCTCAAGAGCATATAACTTTGCACTTTCAGCATTTCTTTTCCTGTATTAGTTCAAATAATGATCGCGCTCATCTTTCAAGAGATGAACTTCCTTTAGCAATATTTCTTTCTAATAGTCATCCTTTTGCACATCAATCTATGTGTATCTTTTAATATTTAATGCCTTCTTTTATCGTTATGATTAAAGCAAATAACTTTCAATCTGGCTGCACTTAACACGATAAGCTTATATTTACTCCTTGTGACTAATTTCCATCAAATTTAACTCCATTTTAGCTGATTATAAATCTTCACTAAGCTTCCTGTTTTATGTCTTCAAATCTGTAAGTTGTTTAATTATTTTCGGCCTCTCAATATTAACATAATGGCTTTCCTTATCCCCAATCCTATTGATTTCTTGCTCAAGCTACGCAATGTACTCAACCTTCCTTTTCATTGTTGCCTTTTGCTAGTCAATGTAGCCGATTAGAGATTACTTTTACTCAACCAACTTTTATATTTCTCCATTGAGCTCTCTATTTGGACTCTTTATTTCTTGCTTTCTTTGTTTGGCTCTTTACAGCTATAATTTCAATTATTTAATTTAGTTTTTCTGGCGATCGATAATTATAAGTTTTTCGGTTAAAGTCTTTTGAAGAGAGCTCATTTAAATGAAGATATCGATATTTTTTAAGTCCCTGCTTGAATTTTTCAAATTCAGGAAGTACTAGATCCCATTTTCTTTGAGTTTTGACTCAAGAAGCGTTGTGGTAACTGATAGCTTTGTCCTTAGCTCTTCTGATAGTACACTCTCAATATGGAATGCCTGCTAAAGCTCCTTAACTCGTTTCTTTAGATCGACATTATCTCCCTTAGCTATAGTTTTTCTATCTTTTGATGGCTCCTATTAGATCTACTTCTTTTATTTTGACTCAGCTTGCTTTATTTAGTTTTTAGCTTAATTTGTGAGTATTTTTGGAGGGCTCTTGTTCGAAATAATCTTTGCTTTTGGGTTGATCTTTTTGTCTTCATAAAATCATTAAATACATTTTCCTTTGCTCATCACTACTTACTTTTCTCTCTCTTCGTAAATTTATTGGTGAGGACTTGATGGGACAGTCTTCTGATTATTAATATGGTAATTTTAATTGTTTGGTCTGATAATTCCTCTGTTAGGCGAGTATTGGTGAGATTAAAAAGCCAAGGGAGACCGAAGGTGAATCTATCCAATTTTATCCTTCACGCATGTCGCTTCATATGTCAAGATCTACAATTGGAGTATGCTAGGCTATGAGGAGGCGTATTTTCCCTGGAATCCTTGATCAAGGGTTCGGGGGAAAGAATATTATGAACGTCGATAAGTTCACTATCATCAGGTAATTAAAGACTATCCTCCATCAATATTCAATTAAATCAATTAATAACTGCATAAGTCCATTTATAAAATAAAATCGTTACCAACCGGATGAACTTTTTTGATGATGACTTCGGCCTTGGACCCACCTCAGCCTACAGCAAAAAACAATTGCCGTATCCATTATTATATTCAGGAAAGGAGATACTTTGTCTCGCAAGCCAGCAAAAAAAGATGATTTTGATGATTTGCTCGATGACCTTCTAACCAAAGAAGAGAAAAGGAGTAATAAGAAAAAAGATACTATGCAGCCTTATAGTAGTACCTATCTTGATCCTCCTCCCAATCATATGATCGATATGAAAAAAACTTAAAAGTGGAGTACTCCACACATTGAACTCGACCCCTATGCTAACTCTCCCAAGTTTCCAATGGCCAAGCATACTTCTATTTTGGATGACAGAAATAGTGAAGATGGGCGAAGTTACAAAAGTGGATTCACAGCAAAGCAAAATACAATTGAGTTCGATAATATTATTACATTGAGAGGAGATTTCAAAGAAGAAATTCCTAATGTCTAAAGGTCTTCCAGAAATATGATGAAGCCTCCTTTAAGAAAGAAGTAATCTAGGTAAAATTTGACCAAATAGCCAAAATAAACTTCCTTTTGGGATGATTAACCTCAAATGAGTTTCTCAAGAAGGGTACCTGAACCAACAAATTTGTAAGCGTTTCCTCCAAAAGAAGGAAGAGGGAAAAGTAGATAGAATAACATGTCAGCTGATCTTGAGATCAATTTGAATAAAGTTGAAGATACAACAAAGATAAAATAAAAGATAATATAGAA
>JACCDV010603597.1_pt1 | contig 9997 bp, 9 predicted proteins | sample 7446131 | NCBI WGS metagenome assembly JACCDV01 (sample SAMN15323448, study PRJNA562643) | freshwater metagenome | isolation source: river surface water | place: USA:Blue River Watershed | collected 2017-08-17
CACCCACATACCTACTGGCATCGTGGTGTCTTGCCAGAACGAGAAGAGCCAGCTCCAAAACAAGATTGCAGCCATGAGGGTTTTGCAATCTCGGCTGCTTGAAATCAAGCGCCAAGAAGAGGATGCCAAGAAGAAGCAGCTTGCTGGGGATGTGAAGGCCAGCTGGGGAGAGCAGATGCGCTCTTACGTTCTAGCTCCTTACCAAATGGTCAAGGACCTCAGAACCGGGCATGAAGAGAACAACCCCGATGATGTTTTTGACGGAAAACTCGAAGGTTTTATTCAAGCTGGAATTCGTTGGCGCAAGCAGTCTGAAGCCTAAAAATCCAAGCAGCGGAGAGTCTTATCTAAATACCAGTTCCTGGTTTTTAGGCTTTACCCAACATGATTCGCCTCGAAGAAGTAGTTAAAACCTATAAAGGTGCACCCAGCCAAGCGCTCAAGGGTGTCTCTCTGGATATAGCCAGAGGCGAATTTGTTTTTCTGGTGGGAACCTCTGGATCTGGTAAGTCGACCCTGCTTCGACTAATGCTTCGCGAGGAGCGAGCAGACGAGGGCAATGTTCTGGTGTTAGGTGAAAACCTGGGGAGATTGCCTTCAAGGCGCGTTCCGCAGTTCAGGCGCAAACTTGGCGTGGTGTTTCAGGATTTCCGGTTGCTACCCAACAAGACCGTTTTTCAAAACGTGGCTTTTGCGCTGAAAGTTAGTGGTAAGTCAAAGGCGTTTATAGCCACCGCTGTTCCAGATGTCTTGAGACTTGTAGGGCTTGAGGAAAAGGCAAATCGCCTGCCCTCTGAGCTTTCCGGTGGCGAGCAGCAGCGAGTTGCGGTGGCGAGAGCGCTGGTAAATCGACCGGATGTCTTGCTTGCTGACGAACCTACTGGAAACCTCGACCCCGCTACCTCGCTCGAGATCATGAATCTGCTCGAACGGATCAACCTCTCTGGTACGACGGTTGTCATGGCCACGCACGACCGCTCGATTGTTGATCGTATGCAGAAACGCGTAATCGAAATCAAAAACGGCGAGATTGTTCGAGATGCTTTGACGGCTAGCTATGCGGAGTTAGCCAGCGGTGCTGAAGAAGTTTCAGACCCTCCAACCAGAGGCTGGAGTCTTGATGGGGAGGGGCTGCTTTGAACCCCGGCTTTATCCTCTCCGAAATGTGGGCGGGCCTTAAGAGCAACGTCTCAATGGTTTTCTCAATCGTTTTGGTGACCTTCATTTCACTTACCTTTGTTGGCGTAGCGGCCCTATTGCAATTGCAAATTGGCCAGATGAAGAACTACTGGTATGACAGGGCGCAGGTTGCGGTCTATTTGTGCACCGACTTTTCTCCCGAGGCCGCGTGTCCACTGGGTGGAGTTGACGAAACTCAAATTGCAAACGTCAAATCCCAGCTCGACTCTGCAGCCATAAGCCCGTATGTCGAAGAGTACTTCTTTGAGACCCATGAGGCTGCCTACCAGAAGTTCTCCCAAGAGTTTGCAGGTTCCTCAGTTCTGGAGTTCATTACTCCCGAGCAGCTCAACCAGGCATTTTGGGTGAATCTGAAAAACCCAAGCGACTCTCAGTTGATTGCTGAGAGCTTCTCGGGGCTCGAGGGGGTTGAAGAGGTTCGCGATCAACGCGGTTACCTCGACCAGATCTTCGCCTTCATGAATGTCGGAAGCCTTGCTGCAGCAGGAGTTGCCGGTGTGATGCTTCTGAGCGCAACCCTACTGATTGCGACGACAATTCGGTTGAGTGCTTTCTCAAGAAGACGCGAGATCTCAATCATGAGGCTTGTCGGAGCATCAAATTTCTCAATACAGTTGCCGTTTGTTCTCGAGGGGATTTTTGCTGCCTTGTTAGGCGGCTTACTCGCGGCAGGCGCGACAGTGGCAGCGGTTCAGTATCTGGTAACCGATTACCTTGCACTCCAGCTACCTTTCACCAGCTTTGTTGGATTTGCTGATGCGATGACTGTTGCCCCATGGATTGTGGGGCTTGGTGTTATTCTTGCGATCAGCGCATCACACATTTCAATTGCAAAGCATCTCAAGAGCTAGTTTGCAGACGAGCTAGGAGAGAGTTAATTGCGCAGATCTCAACGGGGTAAGTCATTACTACTCGAAGCCCTAAAGCGGGTTATCGCTTCAATCAATGCTCTACAACATCTAGACTTCAGAAAACCTCTAAAACACGACATTGTGATTTTTGATTCCAACGGAGCTTGGATGATTGAGGAGATTTTGCGGCGAGCGAGCCCCTCGCACTCGTTATGCATTCTTCACTCAAGGCTAGAACGAATCAATTTCTGGCTTCTGCTTGCGGCTGTCTGGTCGCGCTGCTTTGCAAGAAATACAGGCCTTGGACTCCTGACGGGCTACTTTGAGCATTTCATCCGCTTCACTAGACCCAAACTTGTAGTTACGTTTACAGATAATGACCTCAGATTTTGGGAGCTAGGTCAAAGATTGAGCGGATTCACAAAGTTCGCGGCCATACAGAATGGGAGACGTGGGAGGCCGGGGGATATATTTGAATTTGAAACCTACGTTGGACGAGTGGACCTCCTTCTCGCCTTTTCGGATGAGATGTGCAAGAGGTACACGGCGATTTCATCGGTAGCCAAGTCCGTTTCGATAGGTAGCCTAAGGAGCAATTTCGTAAAACTCTCCCCATGCAGCAATCAAAACGAAATGACCGTACTCTTTGTTTCCAGTTTCATCCCCGATTCAGGCTCATGTTTTAGAGTGAAGTTCCAGGAAAAATCTTGGGACCATTCAGACTGGTTTGAACCCGAAAGGCGAGCTCTTCGAGATTTAGCTGAGCTATGCCGGATCAAGAATCTAAGGCTTCATGTGGGGATGAGGCATGCTGTAACTGACCAGGGTTACTCGGCTGAACTCGAATGGATAATGTCAACATGTATGGATTCGACTGTTATACCGGTTCCTAGCTTGGGTCCGCTTTCGATATACAACCTAGTCGACCGCTTCAATGTTGTGGTTACTGTCGACAGCACTGTAGGCCTAGAGGCTCTGTCTAGAGGTAAGAGGGTGCTCCATGCTGCTTATCGCAGCGCTGCTCTGGGAGAACCATCGTTGTCCCTGGCGTGGGGCTGTAATCTCGCACCAGAGGAGCTTCGGTGGTTGGAAGTTACTTCACGAGATGACTTGAATTTTGCTTTCACGAATGCACTGGGTCAGGGGGATCCTGACTACATCAGGCTTCTCGAGCGGGCGGCCAATCAACTTTGTTCTCGGGACGAAGGTAACCTTCTAGCTGTGGAGCTATTTAGGGAAATAATGGAATCGTAATTAGAGCAAGGCCCGGCGTCGTCAAACTTGATTTAGTAGGAGCGTGTATGCCCAGGGAACGTGGCCAGAAAGTGGTTGCATCCAATCGCAAGGCCCGTCACGATTACCACATTCTGGACGTGTATGAGGCCGGGCTTGTGCTAACCGGAACAGAGGTCAAGTCTTTGCGGGCTGGGCGGGCATCTCTAATTGACGGTTATGCAACCATCGATGGGAGAGAAGCCTGGCTTGAGAACGTTCACATCCCTGAGTTCTTGGCTGGTAGCTGGACTAATCATGCAACTCGCCGCCGAAGAAAAATGCTTCTGAATCGCGCTGAAATCAACAAGCTGGGTGGCAAGGTCAAGGAATCTGGCTTAACGATTGTCCCCTTGTCTTTGTATTTCAAGGATGGCCGAGCAAAAGTCGAGATTGCCTTGGCTAAGGGAAAGAAGGACTGGGACAAGCGTCAGAGCTTGAAGGAGCAGCAGGATAAGCGCGAGGCAGATAGGGCGATGTCGTCATTTCGCGTGCAGACGAGTTAGGTCTATATGACTACCCCCAGAGCTCCTCGAGCAAAAACAGCGTGGTTTAGTGGCTTAGATTGGTGGTCGCGGTAGTGTGAGCGACATGGGAAATTCTCAGTCCGTGAGGCTAGTTATAGGGACCGCATCGTTTCTTTCCAGGTATGGCGTAGCTAACCACGAGCCCGCCAAAATTGCCGAAATCAGGAGGATCATGGAAGTAGCCGCGGAGGCTGGATTTTATGGCTTTGATACGGCCCCGAGTTACGGAAACTCCGAGGCTTCCCTTCACGGCGTGGCAGATCTCGGCCTAAAAGTGATTTCAAAACTGCCCGCAGGTAGCAGAGATTCAGAATCGATTTTTGAGAGCGTCAGGGCTTCTCTCGGAAGACTTGGGGCTGAATATCTTGATGCCCTGCTGTTTCATGACGCGCGGGATGTTATAGAGGCAAGTGACACGGCGAAGTCTGCGATAAGTCGGCTATTAGACCAAGGATTAATTCGCAGCTGGGGCGTTTCTGTTTACGATACGGAAGCGTTGCTCAGATTGTTAGATCACGCTCCCATGGTCATCCAGGCACCTATGAATTTTCTAGACCGAAGATTTCTCGCCAGCGATGTTCTAAACTCGCTCCGCGATGCCAATACTGACATTCATTACCGTTCGCTCTTTTTGCAGGGCTTCCTCCTCATGGAGCCAAAGTTCTTGCCGGCAAGTTTGAGGATGTGGACACACGTCAGTGCTTCATTCGGTTCCTTGGCAGATAGTCTCGGCCTCTCCCGCTACGAACTAGCGATTAGATTTGCCCTGTCCGCTAGTGCCGACAACAAGCTCGTTGTGGGGGTGAATGCCCTCAGCCAACTAGAGCAACTCATTGCTGAGGTTGAAAACCCGAGAGCGCTCACGTTTTATGATGCGTTGATCGTGGAAAACATGGAGCATCTGGTGGATCCTAGATTGTGGGGTCAAAGTGCCTAGGGTTGGTGCGATAGTTCAGGCACGCATGGGTTCATCGCGATTGCCGGGAAAGAGTTTGAGGCATTTGCGCGGAATACCCCTGGTCGAGCTCGTTGGCTCCAGATTAAGGAATGCGACTCGGCTAGACGACATTATTTTTGCCATACCAAGTGGATACCTTGACAATCCTCTTGAAGTTGAAATTCAAAACTTAGGACACAAGGTGTATAGGGGCCCCACGGAAGATGTTCAGCTGAGGTACATCGAAGCAGCCTCAGAAAATGACATCGATCTAATCGTTCGCGTGACGGCCGATTGCCCGTTGATTGATTGGGAATTGGTGGATCAATGCATCGAAACCTATTTGAATTCCGAATGTGACCTGGTATCGAACGTCGCTCCTCCATCATTCGCTGATGGCCTGGATGTAGAAGTATTCAGCGTCGAGTCTTTGAAAAATTCGCGCCTCGCGGTAGGTTCGAGCTCCGGAAGAGAACACGTTACATGGGACCTAAGGGAGTCCGGACTCTATCGGGTCAAGAATGTTGAGTCGCAAGTACTCTTTTCTGAGCAGCGTTGGACCGTAGATTATGAATCGGACCTTTTGTCCCTGAATGAACTGCTGCCTGACAATTTTGCAGAGATGGGTTGGAAAGAGCTTCTTGAGCATGGATTTGAGGGGATTCCTGCAGGGACGAGGCTAAGAAATGAAGGTGCATTTATGGGCTCAGGCCAAAAGCTATGGAAACGTGCAAAAGAGGTTATCCCGGGCGGAAGCATGCTCCTTTCAAAGCGCTCGGAGATGTTCCTTCCAGACCTATGGCCTAGTTACTATTCACGAGCTAAGGGGCTTACCGTTTGGGATCTAGACGGTAAGGCGTTCAAGGACTTTGCCCTAATGGGAGTTGGAACATCTTCACTCGGTTACGGAGATGAAAAGGTTGACGATGCAGTCGCCGCAGCGGTTCGCTCGGGCGTTATGTCCTCTTTGAACTCGCCAGGAGAGGTGCACCTCGCCGAAAATCTCTTGGAACTAAACCCTTGGGCTGATATGGTGCGGTTCACAAGGGGTGGTGGTGAAGCCAACTCTGTGGCAATTCGCATTGCTCGAGCTGCTACCGGTAAAGATAGGGTCTTGGTATGCGGATATCATGGGTGGCATGACTGGTATCTGGCTGCGAACTTAGGTTCTCACGACGCACTAGCTGGACACTTGCTCCCAGGGCTGGACCCAGCCGGAGTTCCAAGAAATCTAGCTGGTTCGATAGCCACGTTTCAGTACAACGATCTTCAGGGCTTGCGAGATCTCGTAACCGAGGGTGGAGTGGCTGCCATCAAGATGGAGGTGGAGAGAAACATTCCTCCCGAACCGGGTTTTCTAAGTGCGGTTCGCTCCCTGTGTGATGAGAACGGAATCGCCCTGATCTTTGATGAATGCACTTCAGGATTCAGGGAAACGTTTGGTGGATTGCACAAGAAGTATGAAGTTGAGCCTGACATGGCGATGTACGGTAAGGCTTTAGGAAACGGATATGCAGTCGCTGCTGTGGTCGGCAGGTTCGAGCTCATGCAAGCCGCCCAGAAAAGCTTCATAAGCAGTACGTTCTGGACGGAGCGGCTAGGTCCAGAAGCGGCCTTGGCAACTCTCCGTAGAATGCGGGAAAGCGAGAGCTGGAACCATAATTCAAACCTTGGAAGGCAAGTAAAGAAAGGCTGGGAAGAGGTGTTGTCTAATTCAGGGCTGCCTTTCAAGATCTTCGGAATCGACCCTATGCCTTCATTTACAGTCGATCTCCCTGAGTGGAATCTTGCGAAAACTCTCTTAACTCAAGAATTCTTCAAATCTGGAGTCCTGGCGACAACCTCAATATATCCGTCTCTCGCCCATTCCGAAAAAGACATTGAATGGTATCTAGAAAGGTTTGAAACCATAATGTCAAGAATCGCCAAAAATTGGAGTGAAGAGTTCTTCTCTCGGTCTCTGATATCAGAGCCAGCGCACCAAGGATTTAGGAGATTGAATTGATTCCAGCACCCAAGGTTCTCGTTTTGGGCGGACAGGGGATGCTTGGTTTATATATTCTTGAACGACTTAATTCATTAGATGCGGAAGTTATAAGTGTTTCGCGAAGTAACCAACATGCTCACTATCAGGTGAATACGGAATCCTATCTCGAAGTTAGAGATCTCATTCGTGCTGTGAAGCCTACTCACATCGTAAATCTGATTGGACTGACGAGTGTCGAGGATTGCGAACGGAGCGCTTTACTGAGCGATCAGGTCAATGCCCTACCACTCTTAAATGTCGTTTCAGCAAGAGATGAGCTCAATCAGCTCAACACTCGGGTGCTTCAAATATCAACTGATCATGTTTATGATTCGCATGGTCCATCAGAAGAGCACCAGGTGACTATAGTAAACAATTACGCTGCTTCAAAGCTGAAGGCGGAGCGGTGTTTAGACATGGGCAGAGACATCGCGATTCGAACCAATTTCGTTGGACCATCAAAGAGTCCAAATCGGCAGAGCCTAACGGATTGGGTTCTGGATTCTTGCAAATCCAATGAGAACGTTAAAGTTCTGCAGGATGTTTACTTCAGCCCACTTTCAATGAGCCTCGTTGCGGACCTATCGCTGAAGGCTCTGTTTTCTGATCACTGCGGAATCGTCAATCTTGGTTCACATGGAGGAATGTCAAAAGCCGAGTTTGACATCCGCTTCGCAAGATCTATGGGCCTTCCTGTTGAGGGATTGCAACCAATCGCCAGAAAGGACGCAGACTTTTTGAAAGCGCCAAGGCCTGAAGACATGACTATGGACTCTTCCCTGTTCGAGAAGCTTTTTCAGGTATCCTTACCGAGCACGGACGAGCTGGCGGGGCTTGTTGCACGGGAATATCGAGGGATTGGGGTCGCGCTTTGATTATTGGCGGAATGGAAGTTGGTATTGAATCCAAACCACTATTCATTGCGGACATTGCAGCTAACCATGACGGAGACCTAAGGCGCGCAATAGAGTTAGTGCACTTGGCAGCCCAGTCTGGGGCTCATGTGGCAAAGTTTCAACACTTTTCAGCTGAAACTCTTGTTTCTGATTTTGGCTTTCGGTCGCTTGGACGCAAGCAAAGCCATCAGGCAAGCTGGGGCAAATCTGTTTTTGAGGTTTACAAGGACGCATCTATAAGCTTGGAGTGGACTGAAAGCTTGGTGCAAGCTTGTCGCGATGCCGGCATAGCGTTCATGTCAACTCCTTACTCCACGGACTTGGCTCGTCACATAGATCCTTACGTGGACGCTTATAAAATCGGCTCGGGTGACATCAACTACCCTCAGATTATTTCTCATGTAGCGGAAACTGGAAAGCCGTGGCTCATCGCCACTGGTGCAGCAACCTTAGAGGATGTCAAACGGGCTGTCGAGGCAACCGGAGCGAATCGCGCTGGCGTTATCATGCAGTGCAACACCAACTACACAGCAGATCCCTCAAACTTGCACCATATCAACCTTAGAGTGCTGGAGCTTTACAAAAGAGAGTTCCCAGACCTAGTTCTTGGGCTAAGTGATCACACGCTGGGCCACGCTACAGTGTTAGGCGCGATTGCCCTGGGTGCGAGGGTTTTTGAGAAGCACTTCACCGACGACAGGGGCAGACCAGGTCCAGACCACCACTTTTCCATGATGCCCGATGACTGGGCAGAAATGGTTAAGGCTTCCAATGAGCTCTTTCACGCCCTTGGGGATGGGATAAAAAAGGTCGAGGAAAATGAGCAGGACACTGTAGTTCTCCAACGTCGCTCTATTAGGGTCAACCGCCGCGTCAAAATGGGGGAGATCGTTACTTTAGAGATGCTTGACTTCTTGAGGCCAGCTCCCCGTGACTCAATTTCTCCAGTGGATGTGGATAGTGTTCTTGGTCAAGAAGTGACTAAAGAGCTTGAACCTGGTGAGCATCTGACTTGGCTAGTCCTGAAGTAGCCTTTGTAATCCCCGCTTTCAATGAGCAGGAAACGGTGGGGCAAGTCGTACGCGGACTTGTGACACATGGTGCTGTTTTTGTCGTCGATGATGGCTCCTCCGATGCCACCGCCACCCGAGCTAGGGCTGCGGGGGCTACCGTCCTAAGCGTTGGCACGAACTTGGGTTACGATATGGCCCTGGCTGCCGGGCTATCACGCGTTAAGGCGCTCGGATTCAAATTTGCCGTTACTTGTGACGCGGACGGACAGCACTTGACCCCAGACGTGGTCAGGGTAGCTAGCCTGCTCTTGGTTGAAGGTAAAGCTGTTGTCGGAGTGAGATCGGGTTATGCGCGATGGTCGGAAAAAGTATTTGCCTCTTACTCGTCCAAAATTCACGGTTTGAGGGACCCTCTGTGCGGGTTAAAGGCCTATCCTCTGTCTGATGATTCAATTAACTTTGAGCGTGAATTACTCGGCACAATAGGGACTGGTTTAGCGCTGGCTTTTGCTAGATTTGGAGACGTGGCTAATCTGCCAATAGTTGATGCTCCTAGACTCAATGGCTACCCAAAATTCGGCTCACGTCTTAGGGCGAACTTCAGAATTTTCAGGGCTTTGTTGATGTGCATAGCAAAGGACCTTCGCCTTCGCTTGGTAATCTGTAGAGGGAAGCAGAGGGGGGCAGCTTGAATTTAGGCGTTGTCATTCCTTGTTTCAAAGTGAAGAATCACATCCTCGAGGTCATATCTCTGATTGGTCCAGAGGTCTCCTCCATCTTCGTGGTTGATGATGCCTGCCCAGACAACTCTGGTGACTTTGTGAAAAAACACGTCAAAGACAAAAGAGTCAAGGTTCTAAAGCACGTTGAGAATCAGGGCGTGGGTGGTGCAGTAATCACCGGTTATCGTGCTGCCTTAGAGGCGGCGGCAGACATCGTGGTCAAGGTTGACGGCGATGGCCAGATGGATCCTCGCTTGATTCCGAGGTTAATCAGGCCGCTGGTCGATGGCGAAGCAGATTATTCGAAGGGTAATCGCTTCGACAGCCTAGAAGATCTTTACGAGATGCCAAGAGTTAGGATTTTTGGCAACGCAGTGCTTTCTCTTTGGTCGAAGCTCTCAACTGGCTACTGGACTGTGACTGACCCTACAAATGGCTTCACTGCCATCCACCGAAGGGTCCTTGAGGCAATTCACCTTGACAAGCTTCGAAAGTCCTACTTCTTTGAATCTGATCTGCTATTTCGCCTGAGTATTGTGAATGCGGTGATTGC
>JACCDV010286746.1_pt1 | contig 9996 bp, 11 predicted proteins | sample 7446131 | NCBI WGS metagenome assembly JACCDV01 (sample SAMN15323448, study PRJNA562643) | freshwater metagenome | isolation source: river surface water | place: USA:Blue River Watershed | collected 2017-08-17
ACCGTCACTTCATTTGTTATTACAAGCATATGGGATGGAGAGTAAGAAAGGGGAGGTGGATGGGAGCATGGTCGCGGAGCTTTTTCATGCGAAAAAGTTCCGCGACCTCACCCGCCACAACATAGAAGATGTTATCGCTACCACAGCCCTCTACGAAAAGTGGAAGCAATTTTTAGCCCCAGCTAGCTTTGTAAATGCTATTGAGTTTTGAATGAAGCAACGAGTAGCGAAGCTACGACTATGCTGAATTTATCCAGGCGCTTAGCATATTTTCGACCCTTTCTAGGGAGAAAATAGGCTGCAGCGAGCTGGAAAGGAAGGTTATATTTCAATATCCAAGTTGACAAGTTAGTACTTGTATAGTATTCTATTTAAGAACTGAACAAAAAGGAAAGGAATTTAATATGGGACGTTGGTGGAAAAATACTGTCCACAATCCGCCTGAAGATGAAGAGCGTAAGGTCACCTTTGAAGGTGATTCGGAAGCGCTCTCGAAACGCTGGCCGGTTCTGTGGCGGTTTTGCCAAAATTGGCGAATCCTTAAGGTCGCCAGGACGGGTGGATTCAAGCTTTACTTTCGCTCGGCAAACGGCCAGCGTATGCGATACCGTTCGTTAATCTTCAATGATTATGTTGCTGTGCGAGTCGGTCCGGAAGAAGTTACTTTCTGGGCGGTCTGTGGAAGAGAGCAAGAATACACCCCCTTGAAGATTGTCGATATGGGTCTGCTGATTCCTGGACGGTTTCGAAAGGAGTATCGGGACGTACGTCACCAGGAAGATGCTGGCCATTTCGGACGTCAGGCAGAATTCGTTTGATATCTGCACGCAACACCCGTAAAACCCGCACCCTTGCTTTCGAGCTTGGGTGCGGTTTCTGTTATACTTTTCGTATTATGTCTGAAAAAAGATTTCCAGAAGGGTTTTTGTGGGGTGCAGCGACAGCCTCTTACCAAGTAGAAGGAGGGATTGAAAATTGTGATTGGGCTAAGGCAGCGAGAGAAGGTCGAGTACCGGTGTGTGGACGTGCGTGTGAGCACTACACGCGGTTTGAAGAAGATTTTGATATGGCGAAAAACCTCGGCCACAACGCTCATCGTTTTTCTGTGGAGTGGGCACGTATTGAGCCGATGCAGGGGCAATTTGATGAGAAAGAAATTGAGCACTACCGCGAAGTACTTAAGGCACTTCAGGTGCGAGGCATTACACCGTTTGTAACGCTGTGGCACTTCACCTTGCCGCTATGGTTTTCAGAAAGCGGCGGCTTTGAACGAAAGGATTCTCCAGAAATCTTTGCTCGCTACTGCGCGTTTGTAGTTGAGCGACTTGGTGACTTGTGTTCAAATTTCTCTACTATCAACGAGCCAAGCGTGTATGGCAGCAATGGGTGGCTTCGTGGTAGCTGGCCTCCGTTCAAACGCTTTGCTCTCACCGATCTTGTAGCTATTACGAATTCTGGAAGAAGCTATGAAGGCAAGCCAACCAAAGGACTTTCACCGGTATTTTTATGGATGCGCGTCATGAAGAATCTTGCGAAGGGCCATAACCGCGCGTACGAAGAGATAAAAAAAGTTCGACCAAACACCAACATCAACTTCGTTCATCATGTTATTGTTTTTGATTCTAATTGGAATCCGTTCAACAAACTAAAAGCTTTTATTGCAAATTGGCAATGGACGCATGTGTTTATGAAGCGCACAAAAGGTCACTACGACTCAATTGGTCTCAACTACTATTTCTACACCAAGTTTGGCGACAAGCGTCAGTGGCGCAAGACTGATATGGATTGGAATTTTGCGCCAGATCGTATTTACGACGCGCTCATGATTTTGAAGCGATACAAGAAGCCGATTTACATCTCCGAAGCAGGCCTGGCTGATGCTACTGATAGTGGTCGCGCTGAGTACATCACGAAGCAGGTGGATGCAGCCTGGCGAGCTATTCAAAATGGCGTAGACATCAAAGCGCATATCTACTGGTCGCTCCTTGATAATTACGAGTGGGCGCTTGGTTTTGAAAAGCGCTTTGGCTTGGTGGAAGTCGACTACAATACATTGGAGCGAAAACCGCGACCTTCGGCATACGTGTACAAGGCGATTTGTGAGGCAAACGCTATTGTAGAATAGAGCTAATGCACTGGATACTGCTCGCTACCTTAGGGCAATTCATGAACGCGATTGTCGCGGTCTTGGATAAATATATTGTGTCGGACGAAAAAGTAATGCCGCGTCCTTTTGTGTATGCGTTTTACTCTTGTCTCCTCACTGGCTTTTGGGCAGTAATATTCCTTGTGGGACTTATTCCGCCGTTTGATGCACTAGGAGTACCATCTTTGGCCAACGTTCAGTTTCCAACTATTCAGGTCATTAGTATGGCTTTTTTGACTGCGTACACGTTCTTCATGGCATTGGTCTCGATGTACGATGCTTTGCGGCACTCTGATGCGGCTGTAGTCATGCCCATCATTGGTACTATTTCTGCTCTCGCAACCTTTGGACTCAGCTATATATTTCTTGATGTCAGCTTGTCACAGGGGCACATCGTCGGCATCTTAATGATTTCCTTAGGGACGCTCCTGGTAGCGAAGGCTCTGCCTGAATGGTCAGTCGTACTTCATGTAGTTCATAGTGGTATTTTCTTTGCGCTCCACTACATCACAATGAAGGGACTGTTTCTTGAAACAAGTTTCGACGATGGTTTCTTCTGGTCACGAATCAGCTTCGTCTTGTTCGCTCTGTCACTCCTCATGGTCCCAGTGTATTGGGATAAGATTAAAGAGCAATCAAAATCAACTACTAAGAAAACAGGAATTATTGTGCTTGTTACAAAAATCCTGGCCGGCGTTGCTGCGTTCCTTCTCCTTAAAGCCACCGATCTCGGTGAAGTGTCCGTCGTCCAAGCTCTCGATGGTGTGCGTTTTGTGTTCATTCTCATCATCACCACGCTCTTTGCTCACTGGCTGCCATCATCTGCAACCGACAGAGACTTGCGTCCAAAAGTATTTTTCCGCCGCTTCATAGTGATTGTGCTAATTACCAGCGGATTTTTCATGTTGTTTGCGTGATAAAATAATTTTGTCATGAAAAATTTTACCGCCAAGAAATTCTTTAAATGGGTAGGCATCGTTGTGTTGGTGAAAATCATAGTTCTCTCTGCGATTATTTTTTTCCTAGCGCAAAAACCAGAGCCAGACTCGATTATCTACGGCATGTCTTTTAATACTCTCTACGCACGAGAACTTGGGCTAGATTGGAAGGAGACATACGACGCGATTTTAAATGACCTCCAAGTGCGGCACCTACGTCTCGCTGCGCACTGGCCGATGGTTGAACCAACTCCTGGCGTATACAACTTTGAGGAAATGGACTATCAGATAAAACGAGCCGAAGAAGTAGGTGCTGATGTGGTGTTTGCGGTAGGGAAGCGCTTGCCGCGCTGGCCGGAGTGTCACGTACCAACCTGGCTTGAAGGCATGAGTAAGGAAGAGCGAGAAGCGAAGCAACTGCAGTACATGGAGGCGGTTATTAATCGCTATAAGAATAGTCCAGCTATTACTATCTGGCAGGTAGAGAATGAGCCATTTCTTGAAGTATTTGCTTTTGAGCACTGTGGTGAACTTGATACAGATTTCTTGGATAAAGAAATCGCACTTTTCCGCTCTCTTGATGGGACGCGTCCGCTTCTGGTGACCGATAGTGGAAATCTAGGAACATGGTATGGTGCATTTTCGAGAGGTGATATGTTTGGCACAAGCGTTTATGTGCATTTTTGGAATCCAGAACTTGGACAATTTCGCACCTTCCTCCCACCTTGGTTTTATCGGGTGAAAGACAACATCATGAAATTGGTCTATGGTGACAAGGAGACGGTGCTCATCGAACTTTCAGCGGAACCATGGCTTTTGGAACCTGTTGTCGACGTTCCACTTGAGACTCAGTTCACTCGAATGAACTTAGAAAAATTTGAGGACATTCTAGCGTATGCAGAAGAGACGCATTACGAGCGTCAGTATCTTTGGGGCGCTGAGTGGTGGTATTGGCTTGCGCTCCAGAACCGTCCTGAAATGTGGGAGCGTGGCAAGCAGCTGTATGTGAAAGAAGCTGTAAACTAGTTTCGTATTACGTATCATGGAAGAACGCAATTCATCATCAACACTCGCTAAGACCGCTCTCTTAAGTAGCGTCATCACTCTGATTATAATCGGCGGAGTGATGTTTCTTGCAAGGAATGCTCTAACAGCATATATGCTTTCTCAAACGTCAGATGATGGTAGGGAGCCTGTAAAAGAGCTTATAGATACAGAGGAACCTCTGGTTACAATGATAGCGAAAGCTGAACCGGCTGTTGTTTCGGTAGTTGTCACGAAAGACGTTCCTATCTATGAGCGTTATTTTGAAACACTTGATCCGTGGGGATTTTTTAATGTGCCGCGGGTACGGACTAATGGTACAGAAGAACGTGAGGTGGGCGGGGGTTCTGGGTTTATTGTGACTAACGACGGCATGATTGTTACAAATGCACATGTAGTTTCAGACACTGATGCGCGGTATTCAGTTGTGCTCCATAATGGCACAAGTTATACGGTTGACGTGCTGGCTCGTGATGCGGCTCTTGATATCGCAATTCTTAAAATCTCAGAACCAATCACTGAAAGTCTCGCCTACCTATCTTTTGGAGATTCTGATTCGCTCAAGCTCGGTCAAACAGTGGTAGCAATCGGAAACGCGCTAGCTGAATTTCAAAATTCTGTTTCTGTCGGAGTGGTTTCAGGACTCTCAAGGTCTATTACTGCGAGCGATGAAGTGACTGGAAAGAGTGAGCGACTAGAGCAAGTAATTCAAACAGACGCTGCAATTAACCCTGGAAACTCTGGAGGTCCGCTCCTTAATCTTAAGGGAGATGTGGTTGGGGTGAGTGTTGCTACTTCACGAGGAGCCGAGAACATTGGTTTTGCCTTACCGGCAGATGTGGTTAAGGAGGTTGTTGATTCAGTAAAAGAATACGGAGAAATTGTGCGTCCGTATCTCGGGGTACGCTACACGATGTTGAGTGAACGAATTGCAAAAGCAAACAATATTTCGGTATCGTACGGGGCACTCATTACTCGTGGAAAATCGGCTGAAGAATTAGCCATTGCTCCAGGTTCACCAGCAGATAAGGTAGGACTGCTTGAGAACGATATTATCCTTTCAATCGATGGAACCGATTTAAAAGAAACAGATTTGGCAACATTCCTTAGAACTAAAAAAGCTTCTGACACTATTACACTCCGTGTTCTGAGTAAAGGAGAAGAAAAGACAGTGTCAGTAACTCTTGAAAAGGCGCCGCAGCAATAAGTCCTCGTGATACAATAAAATCGCTATGAATTTTCTACGATTCGTATTCTCATTTCTTTTTATTAGAAACTGGCACACAGGCGAGATGGAGTTGTCTCGTTCAAGAACTGCTATTTTTGCTGCAGCATTATTTTTAATTCTCCTGGCACTGACGATGATTAGCTTCTTACAGTCACCAGTTGAATATTCTCGTCCATGAAGCGTTTTATTTTAACAGGGCTAGCACTTCTCGCGTTAGCGGCAGCAGCGGCTGTAATTGTGTTCTTCGTTGTTCGTAGCTACTCACTTCCGACCAATATTGAACAGCTAAAAGAAGATGTTGGTACAAAAGTTCAAGAATCATTTCTTGATAATAAAGACTCAAGTGCTATTGCAAGCTCAACACTCGAAGCGCTCGGTGAGTCTGGGATTCCTCTGAAGGATCTTTCACTTGAAGGTGCGCAAAAGAAAGCGCTTGAGGTCGCAGGAATTGATACTGAGACGTTTGTCATCTCGAAAGACATGCTTATCTGTGCCGAAGAGAAGCTGGGAGCGCAGCGTGTTGCTGAATTTATCGCCGGGGAAGCACCTGGTGTGATTGAGATAGGGAAGCTGCTCCCGTGCCTTAATACAAATTAAGAGGCTTCATTTTCTCTAAAATTGTGGTAGAGTAGAGAAACTTCTGTGTAAATCGCAGAATCTATTTATATGAAATTCCAAAAAATCGTTACATTATTAGGTATTTTTGCGGTGCTCATCCCGTCTGTTACACTTGCCTCAAGTGTTGTGCGTACAGGAGAGACTATCTCAATTGAGAAAGACCAGAAAATTGAGGGCGACTTTTACGCTGCCTCAAGCGTCCTTAGTATCTCCGGTGAGGTTGCTGAAGATCTCGTTAGTATTGCTGGGCGTAATACGCTCAATGGCAAAGTAGGTAAGGATGCACTCATGCTTGGTGCAAGCGTTGATGTACATGGAGCTGTCGGCGAAGACCTTCGGATTATTGCTGGAGACGTCATCATTGCAGAACCTGTTTCAGGTGATGTATTCATTATCGCTGACACAGTTAAAATCCTCTCGACCGCATCAATTGGCGGTGACTTGGTTGTGTACGGCGGTACTGTTGAAGTGAGTGGTTCAGTTGGAGGAAATATCATCGGAAACTACGAATCACTTCGTCTCGATGCTCCTGTTGCGAAAGGTGTAGATATTACAGCTCGCGCACTTACACTTGGTGACCGAGCAGAAATTACCGAGCATGTCCGTTACGTAAGTGCAGAAGAACTTGTTCGTGCACCAAGTGCGAAAATCGGAGGAGATGTTACACGTAGCGATAACGCCGTAGAGGCAGATAATAAATCACCAATTCGACAGCTAGCTATTTTGGGACTAGTTCTACTTTTCTCAGCTCTCACATGGTTCCTAGTTGCACGTACCCTTATGGTGCGTCTCTTGGAGCGAGCAATCACAAAAAGTGTTCGACCACTCTTGCTTGGCTTCATTACACTTATTGCTGCTCCGGTCATCTTTGTAGTTCTGACTGTGAGTATTATCGGCAGTTTGGTTGGTGTCGCTGGGGTCTTGGCGTACATAACGCTTCTCATTCTCTCGCTCGTCGGTATGTGCGCTGTTGTTGGAGTATTTGTACTCTCGCTCGTTCAAAAGAAGCATGATGTCGCATCGCTTATCACTCCGTATAGTCTCGTAATTGGTGCGGTTGTGGTGTCTGTACTCATAGTCATTCCTGTTATTGGGGTAGTCATTCTTTTTGGAGCCTTTCTGGTTACGCTCGGCGCCTTAGTAGATTTGGTACTGAGACCGATTGTGAAGTAAGAAAAAGCACCGATTCCAAGGAATCGGTGCTTTTTTCTCTATACGGTATAATACATCTATGCAGAAAGTAGCATTTTTCGATATAGATGGAACAGTATTCCGCTCTAGTCTACTTATTGAACTTGTTGAGCAGCTGATACATGAAGATATTTTTCCAAAAGAAGCTGGAGAAGTCTTTGAACGCTCACACCGAAAGTGGCTGAATCGTGAGGGTTCTTATGATGAGTATATCGGTGATGTGATTACTGCTTTTCTTACTAACATTAAAGGTGTCCACTACGGAGACTTTGCAGATGTTGGAAGACGAGTGGTGGCGGCACAGAGCAAGAAAGTGTATCGGTATACTCGCGATTTGCTTGATGAACTAAAGCGCGACGGATACTTCCTTATCGCCATTTCGCAATCGCCGAAGACCATCCTCGACGACTTTTGTGAACAGTACGGCTTTGATAAAGTCTATGGGCGTGTCTATGAAATTGGTCCGCAAGATAGATTTACTGGTAGTGTGTCAGAAGAGCATCTCATTAAGAACAAAGCCAACATCGTAAAACGAGTATTTGATAAGCATCCAGAACTTGCTCGGGAAGGTTCAATTGCTGTGGGTGACACTGAGGGTGACATTCCACTTCTTGAAGTTGTCTCGCGCGCAATTTGTTTTAACCCAAATCAAGCATTACTTCAGCATGCAAAACGAGTTGGCTGGGAGGTGGTTGTTGAACGCAAGGATGTAATATATAAATTGTAGATATGACAAAACGACTTGAAAAAGATCAGGAGAATGTGGTGGTTAGTGGAGTGGTCTCTGGGCTGGCTCGATATTTTGAACAAGATCCAAAACTGTTTCGTCTGTTTGCGATTGCTTTCTTGATTGTAACTGGATTTTTTCCAGGTGTGCTTATTTATTTCGTGGCGTGGCTGATGATGCCAAAATCTATCCCTAAAGCACAAGATGTAGACTACGAAGTCGTTGAGTAGGTATGAAGGTGGATGAACGGAGAGTGAGAGGTTTGAACGACCGGGCCGCCGGAGGCGGCCCGGTCGTGTACTGGATGAGTCGGGATCAGCGAGTGCAAGACAACTGGGCACTTTTGTATGCTCAAGAAAAAGCGCTCGAGCGTAGGGTACCACTGTATGTCATCTTTAATCTCTTTCGCATTTCAGATCGGGCGAATACACGACAGTATCGCTTTATGTTTGCAGGTCTGAAAGAAGTTGAAGGATCATTGGAGGCTCTTTCCATTCCGTTTACAGTACTGTTCGGTGCGCCTGAAGACGTAATACCGGTATTTGTAAAAAAGCATAACGTGGGTGAGGTGGTAGTGGATTTTAGTCCGCTTCGGTATGCACGCACGAGGCGCACGAAAGTTGCGACGCAACTTTCGTGCGCCGTAACTGAGGTCGACGCTCACAATATCATTCCGTGTTGGAAAGCGAGCGACAAAGAAGAATTTGCTGCCTATACCTTCCGTCCTAAGGTACATCGTGCCTTGTCGGAATTCCTCTCTGATTTTCCAAAACTAAAAAAACATCCTCATGAAGGAGGACTCAAAACAAAACCAACTGACTGGGGTGCTTATCTCAAGCAGCTTTCACTAGAAGAACTAAATGATACTGCTTTTGCTGCCGGTGAAAAGGCCGCACATAAACATATGGCAGCTTTTATTAAAGCTCGACTCGACATGTATCACGAGGATAGAAATGATCCCACCAAGAACGGAGTGTCTGGACTTTCACCATATCTCCACTTTGGGCAGCTTTCAGCGCAACGTGTAGCGTATGAAGTAAACAAAACTCTTGATAACAATAAAGAAGCGCGAGAGGCATTTCTTGAGGAGCTTATTGTACGCCGTGAGCTAGCTGATAACTACTGTTTTTACAATAAAAAGTACGACAAAGTTGAGGGTGCTCACGCATGGGCACAGAAAACAATCGCTGAGCATAAGGAAGATGTGCGTGAGTATCTGTATACGAAAAATCAGCTTGAGACTGCCAAAACTCACGATGACTTATGGAATGCTATGCAGCTCCAAATGGTGCAAGAAGGTAAGATGCATGGCTGGTGTCGTATGTACTGGGCCAAGAAAATACTCGAGTGGACTCCTGATGCACAGACTGCGGTCGACATCGCATTATATCTGAACGACAAATACGAACTTGATGGTATGGATCCAAATGGTGTGACGGGGGTGATGTGGTCTATTTGTGGCGTGCACGATAGAGCGTGGAATGAGCGACATATCTTCGGGAAAATTCGCTACATGAACTACGCAGGCGCCAAACGAAAATTTGATATCAAGACATATATACAAAGATACGCACCCAATGACACTTTGTTTGACAATAATTAGTCGCTTGGTATAAAGGTAAGACTGACTGAGAGCTCGGATTGCCAGGCAGTCAACCTAGAAGCGGTTTTCTGTTAAAGAAAGCGTGACAGCTCACTGGCAGGGTAGCTCAAAGAAAGTATGGTAAGTAAAGGAAGAGACCAAATACGATTCACGGTAGCGTGGGTCAGTGGCTATTCTATTCGGAACAGGATTGTGTTCTTGTTAGTTCCAAAACCGGCTAAGGTCGTAGGAGCGCTATCGGGTGACTGATACAAGAAACAGAGTAGAGCGTGCGAAAGCATGTTTGAACATGGGGGCGAAATCCTCCAACCTAAACCTTTACTTACCGCCTTCGGGCCGCGTACATGCGGCCCTTTTTCTATTTACTATCGACAATATTGAGGGTGGCGAACATGGCAGGAATCATGAGGAAGGCAATGACGACAAAGAGAAGGTTGAACGGGAGGTAGAGAAGAGCGACGCTAGATATAATAGCGCCGACGAGATAAGCAAGTGGACGAG
>JACCDV010612631.1_pt1 | contig 9996 bp, 8 predicted proteins | sample 7446131 | NCBI WGS metagenome assembly JACCDV01 (sample SAMN15323448, study PRJNA562643) | freshwater metagenome | isolation source: river surface water | place: USA:Blue River Watershed | collected 2017-08-17
GGAAGATTTGAAGCGACATAATCAACATAGGGTGAGAAGAGCTTTGTCTAGTATTAATGGGGGTTCTATTTTCCCTCAAGAACGATTTATAACGGCACGTACTGAAAGCGAGATGTTAGGATTTCTCGCAAGACGCTCTTTAAAGGTTAATCGCTAAAACAAGCTATCTCTATCTTGGCTTGCAGTTTGTCCAGCGCCTCACGCGCTGTGACTTCCATGCGCAGCATAGAGTTATACGCGTCACCGATCTCTCGCCTGTATCTCTGCACGCAAGAGAGTTGCGGGAAATAAATCGCGTTTGGTGAATTAGCCAAGCTAATAAAAGTCCCTATATAAGGATTGGGGTGTTTGCTGATGAAGTCAGCGCCAACTTCACGCAGAGGCGTGAACTTAGCTTGCTTAAGAGCTAGGTATTCTACTTGCTCGGGTTCTAGTAACCACTCGGCGAATTTCTTAGCAAGCTCTGGATGTTTGGCGCCGCGCGGGATAGCGAGAGCATCGACGCTAACAACAGTTCGTGCTTGATTATCGACTGACGGAAATCCCGCTACTAATACTTGCATCTTCGGCGCGAACTTCCCTGCTAGATTACGTTCCCAAACACCATTATTCTCTATGCCTATACGCCCGACATAGAAAGGATTATCGGGACTTTGATAAGCTTTGAAACCTTCAGTGAATGCTGCAAGTTTATCACGCGGAATTTTGCGCGCGAAGTTCTCCTGCACCCAAGTCCAAGCGCGAATATTTTCTGGTGAGTTCGCGGTTACGTGCGACTCATCACCCCAAGATCCGCCGAAGATAGCAGGGATAAATCTGCCAGCCCAGGGCGGCCAACTTGGTAGCCACGCGACATCTGACGAGCTCACGCCAACCGTATCAAAAGCAACTACTAAATCATCCAAAGTCCTAGGCACAGCAATCCCATAACGATCTAATAATCCTTTGTTGATGTGCATTGCTTCGCAAGTTGGCATCAGTGGTAGTGCCCATTGCTTGCCGCGAATATTTAGCATGCGCAAATAAACAGGAATAAATCTTTCTTGATTCTCAACAGTAATTTCAGTCAAGGCATTACGCAGCGCAAAGTCCGTCACCATATCACCATCAAGATGCACTAAATCTGGCGCGACATTGCCAGTCACTGCCATCAAGATTTTTTTGCGCGGCATTGAGATACTAAGCATCTTGACCTTGAAACCATGATTCTGAGAGTTAAATCTATCTACAAGCTCGCGCAAGGGCTCGCGCTCAGAACCGCTCCAATATTGCCAGAACTCTATAGTCTCATTATTAGCATTAGAGCCCCAACGCTCAAGCAAGAAAGGCAATCCCCACGCCGCCCCCAGCAAAACTGCAATTAAAACAGAATTAGTGAAATATTTTCTCAATCTTTTTTTAAATGTTTTATGACACCAGCCTCACATTTTATTCTAAGCTATGATGTTTGGGTTATGAAAGAAAGACGCGTAGTTATTACAGGTATCGGTACTATGACCCCAGTTGGTAAGGATGTCACGACCTTCTGGTCAAATATTACCAAGGGTAATAGCGGCATCAGCCTAATTGAGAACTGCGAGCCAACTCAGTTTGGTGTGCCAGTTAAAATCGGCGGTGAAATCAAGAATTTCAAACCAGAAGACTATTTCACTGATCCGCGCGAAGTGCGTAGTATGTCTAAAGACATGGATCTTTTCGCGCAGTATGCGGTTGTCGCAGCAGCAGAGGCGATCAAGAATTCTCAAATCAAACTCGATGCTATGGATAGAACCCGCATCGGCACTTTCGTCGGCACTGGCATAGGTGGTATTAGAACTACTTCTGACGACACTCTACTTCTCAATCAATTCGGCTCTAAGAAGATAGGTATTAGATCTATTATTCGTTTGATGCCGAACGCAGCATCCGGGCAGATAGCGATTCAACACGGCTTGCAAGGCAGAGCCAAGTCTGATGCTACAGCTTGCGCTTCTGGTCTCGATAGTATGTTTGATGCCTACTTATATATAAAACACAATATGGCTGATGCTATGGTCACTGGTGGCACAGAAGCGTGCTTGAATCCACTTGCTATTACATCATTTGCGAATATGACAGCGCTTTCTAAACGTGATTGTCCGCCTGAAGAAGCAAGCTGTCCTTTCGATGCCCGCCGTGATGGATTTGTTATGGGTGAAGGTGCTGTGGTTTTCGTTATCGAGGAGCTAGAACTTGTGCGCAGCCAAGGCAGAGAACATCTTATAGTTGCTGAGCTAGTTGGCGGCGGCGCGAGCTGCGATGCTTATCACATCACTGCTCCTACTGAAGATGGTAGTGGTGGTGCGCGTGCCATTACTGCAGCACTTGAGAGTGCTGGCATCGCTGATAGACGTGATGCGATAGATTATATCCACGCTCATGGTACTAGCACTCCATTAAATGATGCCCGCGAGACTTTAGCGATCAAGAAAGTTTTCGGTGATCATGCTTATAAACTTTGTGTGTCGAGTACTAAATCTATGACAGGTCACATGATCGGTGCTGCTGGTCCTTGCGGAGTTGCAGTTGCGGCATTAGGTTGCAAGCATGACATAGTTGCGCCTACTATTAATTACCGCGAGAAAGATCCAGTTTGTGATCTTGATTACGTGCCGAATCAAGCGCGCGAGCGTAAGCTGAATTATGCTCTTGTGCAAGCTCTAGGTTTCGGCGGACATAATACTGTTCTTGTAGTGAAGAAGTATCAGGCGTAAGTCGTCATTGCGAGCCGCGAAGCGGCGAAGCAATCCCATAATAAGTGGTGCTTAGATCCTGCACTCGCCCACGACAGCGCAATATCGTGACGTCTGTCACGATATTGCTACCCCTTTCATTTTGGGAGGTATATAGCGATAATTTTTGATTATGGTCGTAATTTACGAATTTAGGGAAAAATTTAGGGCTGATATTTTTAAAACATTTGGTTTAGCTTTGTGCTCACCATTGTGTATAGTCATAGGAAATACTTTAGTACAAGGGAACGTAAAATTTTTACTTCATTGGGGTGCTTTGATAGCTTTAATACTATTCGTGATTGGTTATCGCATACTTAATTATGCATTGTTAGTATCAGCAAAATTAGATGAGTTAAAATATGGTTATCATGGATCCAATTAGTTTTATTATGATTACGGTTCTTTGTGTCGCACCGTTTTTGTTGTTCTGTTATGCCTTCGCTAATGCAAATGGTGGTAAAGAGTGGATGTCTACAACTAATCCACTGCCGCCAAACAATACCTAACCACTATCTCAGTCTCATCTTCTAGCCCCGCCTGCACTGCACGGCTTATCTTCTCATCTACCTCTATAGGTGAATAGCCTAAGTTCTCTAAGATCCCAGAAACCTCAGAAACACAGTTTAAGGAACTAGGCTCCCCTACCTTATATGTATTTGTTTTACCAACTCCGCGCTTAAACTTATTATTTAATTCTAGGATAATACGCTTAGCACTCTTAAGCCCAATGCCCTGAGCCTCAGCAATCAATTCTGGCTTATCGCGTAATACGGCTGAAACCAGTCTATCTATATCTAATACCTGTAATATACTAAGTGCTCCGCGCGGACCCACACCAGAGACAGATAATAAGGTTTCAAAAACATCACGGGAGCTACGATCAAGAAAACCATATAAGGTTTGTCCATCATCACGGGTCTGTACGCTCGTGAATATCTTAACTTCACGTAGCTCTGAGACTTCTACTTGACTGAGCACTTTAAGGTTACTTTGCACTAGATATCCAAGACCATTTATATCCACTATAAAAGTTTTGGAGTCGAGATTTTTTTCTGTAATATGGCCGCGTAAGTAACTTAGCATAAAACCCATTATACATGAGGCTTTCAGACTTATGCAGAATAAATCTGTGGCCCAGCAGCAAAAAATCCTTAGCCATCTTAAGCGTCTTATCCGACCAGGCATCTTTTATTTTGATCTTCTGAAAAATTATGTATTGGCAATATCAATACTGCTCAAATACGCACCAATAATAGCTTTTATAGATTAATATTCTTTAATACAGATTACGGAACTTAATTAAACAATGTTCAAGTAGTCTCTGTGATTGACTTTCACAAACAGAGCAATTTTGTATTACTAGAATTAAACTAAAATTCTCAATTGGAAAAAATTAATTAAGACTATTGACCCACCCCTCAGAATCTGAGACGATATACCTGAGTGTTCAGGCACTCGCCTTAGGTCGCTTGCGATCTGGGGTTGGTGAGGAAAAACTAACTTTATGAAACAAACAAAAGGAAAAGGAGAGAAAATGAGTCTAAGAAAAGGACTTGCTCTAGTTATGGTGGCTGCATTCAGTCTTGGTAATTTATTACCGGCAGCAGCTGTAACTATAAGCTCGACAAACACTACTTCGTCAACGTTGGCAGCATACGTGCTTCCAGGTAATAGTACAGCGTCAAATATTCTTACCCAGAATATCAACGCAACAGCATCTTCAACTGAAGCGGCTAAAAATTTAACTTTCAGTACTTTAGGATCTGTAGCTAATGGATCTATTGCTAACTCTTCTACTTTAGAAGTTGTGGTAGCTGCAGCTGGTCAGAAACTATACACTGACATTCAGCCAGCATTCACTGGTTCTAACCAAACCCAAAACTGGAACGTTGTAGTTTGCGAAACTGCAGCTGCTGGTTTTACTAATGGTCAAGATTTCTTTATCGCTTTACCAAGCGGTTGGGATCTTAATTTAGAGAATGGTGGTGCTACTTCTTTAGCTGCTGATATCCCTAAGATTTTCACAACAGCTGTATCTAACGGTATAACCCTAGCTAGTGCTGTTGCTTCTGATGCTCAAGAGAAATCGTCTACTCTAAGAGCTGGTGTTGCTGTTCATATTTCTGATAACGGTACTCAAGCTGCTAATGCTAGTAATAGAGATTGCTTCTCTGTTAACTTACAGCACGAGAATATAATTGCTCCAGCTGCTTCTAGCACTGCTGCAACTATTGGTGTCTATACTTTCACTAATGGCGCAAGTGCTGATAATGCTGTTTCAACTGTTGGTAATATTGCTCTAGCCGGTACTACTAGTACTACTGATTTACCTTTTGCTCCTAGCATTTTGGATAGTTCAGTAACAGTGTCTATTGCTAATGGTAATGACCTAACTAGTTCTTTCTTGAGAACAGGTGCAGCTAAGGCTACTGGTACAGATGATCTAACATCACAAACTCAAGCTGAGAATATAGCTGACGGTGCTATTCAACAGACCCAGTTAGGTACTCAGTCTTCTGTACTTCGTTACAGAGCTTCGACTAGCGATAGCAAAATTCCTGGTTTAGTATTGACTGAGTCTCATGCTGGTGCTTGGAACTTACTTAACGGTGAAACTGATATTAGACCAGCTAAGACATTACCTGGTAATGGTGGTGTAGCTTTCACGGCTAATGCTGATACTTTGGCTGATGATGGTTCATGGATAGTACTTAACTGTGAATCTAATGGTGCCTCTTTACACTTAGTTGCCAATGGTACTCCTGTTGTTACGCCACTTGGCTCTGATTTAGACATAGATGTTAGTGATACAGCAGTTACTTCTGGTGGTCAGCTTCTGATTAATATTGGTAAGCGTACTGGTTCACTTGTTGACCCTAACACTGTGGCTTCTAGATTAGTTGTTACAGGGCTAGCTTTCAACGGTGGTTTAATAGGAACAGCTACTCCAAGTGCTGGTACTATTGAGTGTCGAGCACATGCTAGAAGAGAATCGTTCTTAGGTACAGACAACGGCAACGGTGCTTTATTTGAAGCTCTAGCTGATGCTGAAGCTGTTACATCTACTGCTGATACTACTGCAGGTAATAAGTTCTTGGCTTTATATACTGCAAATGGTGATGTTGATAATACTGTGTATTATAAGTGGGCTGAAAGTCAGGGTGTAGCTGGATCTCAAATTGCTTTTAATAGTAATGGTTCAAATGCTAACAATGGCAACTCAGCATACTTCTCAGCATATACTGGTACTACTATTGGTTCAGCTTCAGTGCTTAACGCTACTACTGCGCTTAAAACACTTAAGACTGCTACTCAGTATGGTGTAACAGTGGCTTCATTGCCTTCTGCTAGCACTGTATCTGGTGATGCTGATAAGTTAGTAACTATTACTATCGCTGAAAACAGCTTGACTCCTGGTTTACCTGTAGAAGCTGTTGGTAGTATTACTAGTGATGGTGCAGCTGATACTGTAACTGCTCTTGCTAGTGCTAATGGTTCAGTGAAGCTAGCTTTACGTTCTAAAGCTGGTTCTACTATCACTCTTACAGCTCCAACTCTTAATACAACGAATGGTAATGGTACTTTAGCTATCACAGCTACAGCTGCTACCATTACTCCATCATTCACAAGCACAGCGATAACTTCTGAGCTTGATGGTGCTGATGGTTTCGTTCAAAGAGGTAGCAAAGCATTACTTGTGTTCACTGTAACTACTGCTAACACTATCGGATTCACTTTCAGTGATGAAGTAGCTAATGCTAATATCAACGGTGCTGAAGTCGTAAGATTTGGTACTACTGATAAGTATGCAGCTCTAGTAAGCCCAGGTGCTGGTGCGTTCACATTAACTGTGGATGTTGATGGTACTGAAGTTACTAAGGCTCTTACAATTGGTACAGCGTTTACTGCAATTACTACTACTTCATTCCCACCTAACGGAGCAATCACTTTATCTGATAAGCGTGCGACTAAAGGAACTATCTTGTTCAAAGCAGCAAGAAACAAATTCCTTGATAGCACTCGCGTATTTGAAGTGAGTGATCTTGGTGTGGTTACTGAAGCTAACGTAACACTTAAGAATAAGAAAACAGTTGCATCTATCGAAGGTGGAGATGATACAGAGTATGTTTGTATCACTTCAGCTCGTCAGACTAACTGCTTCGATATCTAAGACTTCGTCAATAAGACTCATTTAAACGAGCAAGTCAAAACGGAAGCCCGCCCCTCAAAAGGTGGGCTTCTTTTTTTGGTCATTGCGAGGAGCGTAGCGACGAAGCAATCCCCCATGCTGCCGCGGCTTGTTGTCATTGCGAGGCAGGAACTGCCGAAGCAATCCCTTGGGTGTTGCAGGGGGATCCTTTCGCTTCGCTCAGGATGACGCGCTCGCTATGCGACACTTCGCGGCTCGCGATGACGGATTAAGGCTCTATTACAGCATAGTTTATGGTGAAATTTTAGAGCGTGCTCTAAAATATACAGTTAAAAATTAGGGTATAATCTAAAATATAACCATGAAATTTAGGCGTATTAGCAAAGCAGTAGAGCAAGATTTGGCTAGCAAAATGGTCTTTATTGCCGGGCCGCGCCAATGTGGCAAAACTACCATCGCTAAAAATCTACTGGAGAATTATTCTGGGCGTTATTACAACTGGGACTTAGCTGAAGATCGTAAATTGATAATGCAATCTCAGCTAGAGCGCGACAAAGAATTATGGGCTTTTGATGAATTGCATAAGTATAGGCTTTGGCGTAATTGGTTGAAGGGACAATATGATGTATTCGGCAAGCAGCATAAGATTTTAGTTACAGGTAGTGCCAAATTAGATTTTTATAGTCGAGGTGGCGATTCGCTGCAAGGTAGATATTTTTTACATCGCTTGCACCCATTAACTTATTCAGAAATTTTAGGTTTAGAGCTTAATGATGATGTTGATAATATTTTTGCAGAGTTTCCTGTTGTGACCAAAGAGTCTAATTCAGTCTTAGCTGATTTAATGTCGCTTGGTGGCTTTCCTGAACCTTTTTTCTCTGGTTCGGTTAGGCAGGCAGCTCGCTGGCGTAAGGGTTACGGTGCGAGGTTGATTCGTGAGGATATTCGTGATCTTGAAAGTGTGCATCTTCTAGATAAAATGGAGTTGCTTTATTATCAGTTACCTAACACTGTAGGCTCTAGATTATCAATTAATAGCTTAAGAGAGGACCTTGAGCTAGGTTTTGAGACGGTTAGGGATTGGATTAAAATATTCGAGAGAAACTATGCTTGTTTTAGATTGGCTCCAGTAAGTGGAACGAAGTTGCTCAAAAAAATTAAAGCAATCAAAAAAGAACAAAAATTATATTTTTGGGATTGGGCTGTAGTTGAAGATGAGGCCGCTCGATTTGAGAATTTAATAGCTTTGCATTTACTTAGATTTAGTCACTGGCTAGAAGATTATTATGGATTTAGAACTGAGCTGAGGTATTTTAGAGATCTTAAGGGGCATGAGGTTGATTTTGTTTTGCTCAAAAATGATTTGCCTTGGCTGGCTGTTGAAGTTAAATTATCAGGTCAGAGTTTAGATCCTAATCTTAAATACTTTCTTGAGCGTGTGCCATGTAAATATGCGTTCCAAGTGCATCTCAATGGCACAGATGACTATTGTTTGGCTGATATCAACGGTGCTAAGGTTTTTTCTATGCCGGCGGCTAAGTTTTTGGCTGTATTGCCATAATATCGCCCCAGCAGCCTATTTTGCTAGAATTATCCTTATGAGTTCAACAATTGAAGTAGTAGTAGCCCGCGAAATCCTTGATAGTAGAGGTAATCCGACCGTAGAGGTGGATGTATATCTCGAAGATGGCAGTATGGGCAGAGCAGCGGTGCCTAGCGGTGCTAGCACTGGAGCTTTCGAGGCTTGCGAGCTGAAGGATGAAGACAAGAAGCGCTACGGCGGTAAGGGTGTCACTAAGGCTGTAAGCAATGTTAATCAGATCATCTCATCAGAAGTTATAGGCATAGACGCCACCCAGCAAGCTGATCTTGATGATATTCTCATTAAGCTTGATGGTACTGAGAACAAGTCTAAACTCGGTGCTAATGCGATTCTAGGTGTGAGCCTGGCGGCGGCTAAAGCGGCAGCTGAGTCTTGCGGACTTCCTTTATATAGTTATTTGGGCGGACCTAACGCGCGCACCCTGCCGGTGCCGATGATGAATATTCTTAATGGTGGCAAGCATGCGCTTGATAGCGTGGATCTTCAGGAATTTATGGTGATGCCGACTGGAGCATCGAGCTTCTCAGAAGGTTTGCGTTGGGGTACTGAGATTTATCATGCTCTTAAGTCTGTACTCAAGAAACAAGGTTATTCTACTAGTGTGGGTGATGAGGGCGGTTTCGCGCCTAGCCTGAAAGCTAATAGGCAAGCACTAGACGTGATCTTAGAAGCAGTGGCTCTAGCTGGTTTCAAAGCTGGTCAAGATGTGCAACTAGCGATAGATGGAGCTTGCACAGAATTATATGATGTTAAAACTCGCAAATATAACTTAGAGAAAGAAGGCAAGCAGCTCTCTGGCGAGCAGATGGTAGATTTCTTCGCTGAGTGGGCGCGTGATTATCCGATTATATCCATAGAAGATGGTTTCTCTGAGGATGATTGGGAGACCTGGCAGCTAGCAACACAGAAGCTGGGTGATAAGGTGCAGCTAGTGGGTGATGATTTGTTCGTGACTAACACTAAGAGACTTGAACGTGGTATCGGCTCTAAGACTGCTAATAGTATTCTAATTAAAGTTAATCAGATCGGTACTCTAACTGAGACACTGAACGCTATTGAGATGGCGAAAATGGCTAGATACACAGCGGTGATCTCGCATAGATCTGGCGAAACTGAAGACTCGACTATCGCTGATATAGCGGTGGCGGTGAATGCTGGTCAAATCAAAACCGGCGCCCCATGCCGCACAGACAGGGTTGCTAAATATAATCAGCTACTTCGCATAGAAGAAGAGTTGGGCGCGCAGGCGAAGTATCTTGGACGCAAGGCTTTCTATAATCTTGGCAACGATAATCAGTGCAAGCAAACAGTTAATGCCTAATAAAAATTTAGTTGTGGCAGTAATACCTGCTCGCTACGAGAGTACTAGGCTCCCGCGTAAGTTACTCTTGGATCTTGGTGGCAAAACTATATTGCAGCGCACCTACGAGCAGGTACTTAAGTCCAAACACATTAGTAAAGTAGTTATCGCTGTAGATGATCAGAGATTA
>JACCDV010753130.1_pt1 | contig 9996 bp, 9 predicted proteins | sample 7446131 | NCBI WGS metagenome assembly JACCDV01 (sample SAMN15323448, study PRJNA562643) | freshwater metagenome | isolation source: river surface water | place: USA:Blue River Watershed | collected 2017-08-17
GCCGGCCGTTTCTGATATACTAGTATTACTATGCCAAACATCACCACTTCGCCCAAAGGCCTTGTAGACGCGCCTAAGAAATATTGCAAAATTATCCTGACTGAAGATGCGCCTAATTGGCATCGCCTAGTTGAGACTGAAGGTGGTGGTTTGGAGTACCGCATGGGAGTAGGGAAATGGAGTGAGGTAAATCGCAGAACATTCCGCAGCCTTGTACGCACTATTGTGCAGACAGCAAAATCTCATCAACTTGAGTATATCGCTCTTGAGTTATCCAATTCTCTGTTCCCAAAACTGAAGGAGTTCGGTGATGATTGGGCAGCGCGAACCATCGCTGAAAACCTCTCGCTCGCTAGCTACGAATACCGTAAGTACAAAACAAAAGAAAAGAAAGAGAAGCAGCTGAAAGAAATTTTGGTGTGCGGACTTGGTGACAAAAAACTCAAAACGGCCTTTGAAGAAGGTCTTACCATCGCAGAAGGCGCGAACATCACTCGCGATATCGCCAACGCCACTGGTGACGACATGACCCCAGACGCACTTGCCAAAGCAGCTCAGATTACTCTCAAAGGCACCAAGGCTACCGTAAAGGTATTCAACGAAAAAGAAATCGTGAAGATGGGCATGGGCTTACTTCACGCAGTAGGAAAAGGAGCAGATGATGCACCGCGCTTCATTGTAATTGAATACTGGGGAGCAGGAAAAAAGGAAAAGCCAGTTGTACTTGTTGGCAAGGGCATCACCTATGACACTGGTGGACTTAATGTGAAACCTAGTGGTTCAATGCACGAGATGCACCTCGATATGTCGGGTGGTGCATCTGTTATTGGTGCCATTTCAGCCATCGCTGAAATGGGATTGAAGAAAAATGTGGTTGGTCTTATTCCGGCTGCTGAAAACTCTGTCTCTGCAACTAGTATGCGCGCTGGCGATATCGCCACCTCGCTTTCAGGTAAGACAGTTGAAATACTTCACACAGACGCCGAAGGTCGCCTCGTACTCGCTGATGCACTCACGTACGCCCAGAAACACTATGAGCCAGCCCTGATGGTAGATATCGCGACCCTAACTGGTGCTGCTCTAGTTGCACTCGGACAGCACGCGAGTGCGATAATGACCAAAGACGACGTTCTCGCACAAAAGCTCGTTAAGCTTGGTGAAGAAAGCGGTGACCTGGTCTGGCCGCTACCACTTTGGGATGAATACAAAGCACTCCTCAAGAGTCACCGTGCTGACATCTCCAACATCGCCACCAACTTCAGTCGCTTCGGTGGTTGTATTGAAGGTGGCACATTCCTCTCACACTTTGTGGAAAAGAACATTCCCTGGGTCCATATCGATATCGCTCCCCGCATGAATAGCATCGCTAGCGATAAACTAGCTAAGGGCGCCACCGGCGAACCAGTCCGTCTCCTCGTACAACTCATTAAACAATCATGACTTTTGAAGAGTTTACAGAAGAAAAAATTCTGGAAGATGTAGCCAAGCTACAGTACTTTTATAAACTCAAAGAAGTCACTAGGTACAACACTCCGCGAGAAATGGAAGATGATACAGAATCCGTCGCTGAGCACCTTTATGGCATGCAGCTCTTGACGCACTACTTTCTTCCGCTTGAAGATGCTGCAGGTAAACTCGACGCCGCAAGAATATCAGCCCTCATCACGATGCATGATATTGATGAGATTGAGACGGGAGACTACGTCAGTTACATAAAAACAGACGCTCATAGATTGGAATCAGAGGCTGCTATGCCCAAGGTTCTGGCAAATTTGCCTTCACACATAAAAGACTTTGTTACGAAACTTACCGAAGAGTACGAGGCACAGGAAACAAAAGAATCTCAGTTTGTAAAAGCAATAGATAAAATTGAGCCTCTCCTACAAATCTACAACGAAAAAGGGCGTATTATCATGATGCGGAATAAATGTACTAAGGAAGATTCACTTAGAATTAAAGCTCCGTATATTGAAGGATTTCCTTTCATTAAAAAATTCGCACTGACACTGCACGAAACACTTATAACTGATGGCTATTACTGGGAAGAAGGGGAGTAACACGTGTTAAAATTCTTGTGTGACGCCAGTTGCTTCTCCATATTCTATAAAGACTGAACACTTCGAGGGTCCCTTGGAGCTTTTGATTGAGCTAGTCGAAAAACGAAAACTTCTCATCAATAACATCAGCCTAGCCGAAGTAACTGATGAATACATTGCGAAGGTAAGCGAGATGCAAGAGCAGTCACTCCCGAACACGGCGCAGTTCATTACTCTCGCAGCTACACTGCTACTTATTAAATCAAAATCACTCCTACCGGTTCTTGAGCTTACAGACGAAGAAGAAACAACTATTCATGATCTTGAAGACAGACTGCGCCAATACCAAATCTACCGTGACATAGCTCAAGGACTTCAAGCCGAGTTTGGGAGCACAATGATGTACGAACCGGAGTACACACCACCACGTGAACCACTCTTTCTTCCTGATACCTTCTGCAATCCTGATGCTCTCGCTGAAGCAATGGAGCGAATTATCACCAATCTCCCTAAACCACAAGTAAAACAGGTAGCGACAGTGAAGCAGACCATCACACTAGAAGAAATGATGGACAATTTACGACATCGAATTGAGCGCCAGGTAAAAACAAGCTTCTTTAAAATGAAAGCTGAGGAACCGGAACATAAGAATGTAATTGTTGGTTTTTTAGCGATTCTAGAGTTATTTAAACAAGGCAACCTCATCATCACCCAAGTGACAAAATTTGAAGATATTGAGATAGAAGTTGATAGAGCGGCGACACCAAGGTACTACTAATATAAAAAAGCGGCCTGGATGGACAATACAGCTGTCTTCCCACACTCGTGCGGGAGCTATATTGTCCAACCAGGCCTAGTCAGGATCTCAATGCGGCTAAAAGCCTTGAGTACCTAGGGTCGCTGGACGAGAATACCAGAAAGTTTACATTCGACAAGGGGAGAAGTGGTTTCACGAGAATTATTGTAATTTGTCAATGTTATAGATTGCGAATTGGGTAAAAAGCACGAAAAACCGTAGGTTTTTCGTGCTATACTCTCGAGTAATGCCGCTTGATGTCCTTATTGAAGCTATGTTGTTTTACAAAGCAACGCCGCTCAAGAAAGCTTCGCTTCGGAAGCTTTTTGAAGTATCTGAAGCTGATTTTGTTCATGCGCTGGAACAACTTCGACATCGCCTTGAGTTTGGAGCCACAAGACTAGTTGAAACTGAAACTGAAGTTAGTCTCGCTACCGCACCCGAGCTTTCTGAATTTGTTGAATCACTTCGTAAAGCAGAGCTCAAAGGAGACATCGGTAAAGCTGGTGCGGAAACACTCTCCATCATTTTATACCGTGAACCAATTTCTCGAGCAGAAATCGACCGCATCCGGGGAGTTAACTCATCATTCATACTGCGCAACCTTCTTGTAAAAGGTCTTATCGAACGCGAAGCTGTAGGGAACTCATACCAATTCAGAATCACACCAGACCTGCTCAAACATCTTGGCATTTCAAACAAACAAGAATTACCACGTTTTTCTGAATTTATGACCGCAATTGACTCTTTTAATCCTGAGACTGTATGAACGAGAACGATAAAATCTTAGGGAATCGTCGAGTAGTAATTGTGTTTCAATTGCTTCTTTTACTTGTCATTTTGAGCGGCCTTTTCGGTGCGTTCTTAATTGATAAAAAGCAAACAGCAAGTGTCACTGAAGCTATCCCTCTACATGACGCCCCACTGGCTGCTGCCAACCCAGAAGTGCTAGCAAAACTAAACGAAGTAGAAGTGCGTGCCAAGGCAGCGTACGTGTGGGATGTGAATCGTGGTGAAGCACTCTACACAAAGAACGAAACAGCTGTACTACCACTTGCTTCTATTACCAAGCTTATGACCTCGCTCCTGGCGTTTGAACTTGCGTCTGCTGACACCAGCACCAAACTCTCAAGTCGCGCAGCAGGGCAAGAGGGGAGTATTCTCGCACCTGGTGAGCAATTTACTCTTGATGAACTCAATCGTCTTGCACTCATCTCATCCTCAAATAGCGCTGCTTATGAGCTCAGTGCTAGTGTCGGAGCGTTACTTGGAGACCGTGATCCATCAGCGCAGTTTGTAGAGGGGATGAACATCAAAGCAGAGGAGCTTGGTCTAACATCACTATCCTTTGAAAACCCTACTGGTCTTGATATTTCGCTGACTGAGCCAGGTGCAGTTGGTTCTGCCAAGGATGTTTCGCTTCTTATGGAATATATTCTTAAAGAGTATCCTGAGCTACTTGAAGCAACGACTCGTGGCGGCGCTCGAATTTATAACAGCCAGGGAGAGTATCACGACGTAGAAAATACTAACGAGGTTCTATACGCGATACCAAATCTCATCGGTTCAAAAACTGGCTATACTGACCTTGCAGGCGGTAACCTTACTGTTGCTTTTGATGCTGGTATGAACCGACCAGTTATTATCACTGTCCTTGGTTCTACAAGAGAAGAACGGTTCTCCGATGTTCTAAGACTTGTACGTGCCACGCAAGCGCACATTAGTGATCTATAAATATGAATCCAACCCTCCTTACAATTTTCGCACCTGCTATTGTCACTTTTATTATTGGCGTTCTAATCACTCCAATTGTCACTCACTTTCTCTATAAGCACAAAGTCTGGAAGAAGCAGGGCGGCAAAACAGCACTTGGTGGGAAAGTAGCAGAAGTGTTTAATCAACTGAAAGGTGACGATGAAACAAAAACTCCAAGAATGGGAGGTGTTGTTATCTGGGCTAGTGTCCTCCTTACAGTGCTTTTGATGTACCTACTTGCCAATGTGTATCCAAAATCTTTCTTTACACAATTTGATTTTCTTAGCCGCTCACAAACTATCATTCCACTTACCGCTCTTTTGGTCGGAGCGTTAATTGGTTTCCTCAACGACTTTTATGATGTAACACATGGTGGTGCTGGTCTTAGTCTCAAAGTTCGGCTCGTACTCATAACCGCACTTTCGACCGTAGCTGGCTGGTGGTTTTACGAAAAGCTTGGCGTTGTGAGTGTAAACATCCCGTTTGATGGCGCTCTGTACCTCGGCGTTTTTATTATCCCATTTTTCGTACTACTTACCTGGGCACTCTACGCCAGTGGGGTAATTGATGGTATTGATGGCCTTTCAGGTGGCGTGTTTGCTTCGGTCTTTACGGCGTACGTTGGCATTGCGTTTGTTCAAGAACAGTTTCAGCTTGCCGCATTTTCAGCGACTATTGTTGGTGCGATTTTAGCGTTTCTTTGGTACAACATTCCTCCAGCGCGTTTCTGGATGACGGAAACTGGTTCAATGGCTCTGACCCTCGCTCTTGCAACCATTGCTTTTATGACAGACACGCTCGGTGACGGGCACGGTATTTTCTTGCTACTTATTGCTGGCTTACCGCTTGTTGTCACAGTTATCTCAAACGTCATTCAAATCTGCTATCGCAAGGCGACAGGGAAGAAATTTTTCAGGATTGCTCCGCTTCATCATCACTTTGAGGCGATTGGCTGGCCATCATACAAGGTCACCATGCGGTACTGGATTATCAGCATTGTCTGTGCACTCCTTAGTGTTGCTCTTGCTAGTGTTGTATGAGTTCGGCCTCCAAACCAAAATCTGTAGACAAAATTCTCCTTACTATTGTAGTGGCTTTAGTGGCTGCTGGATTCCTTATTTTTTCTTCAGCTTCGCTTGGGCTCTTGGCACGTGACGGAGCGAGTTTTGGATCAGTAGCCTTTAGCCAATTTGCCTTCGGCATCATTGGCGGTGGTATCGCGCTTTTTATTACCAGTAATATCTACTACCGCAACTGGCGGCGCTTCGCGTTTTATATTTTTGCTGCAGCTCTACTACTTACTGCAGCAGTGTTTATTCCAGGTCTTGGTATGTCGCACGGCGGGGCTACCCGCTGGCTCAATCTTGGTTTTACCTCCGTGCAGCCATCTGAATTTCTTAAGATCGGCTTCGTCATTTATCTCGCAACCTGGTTTTCTGGTTTGCATAAAAAAATTGATGATTGGCGGTATGGACTGATGCCGTTTCTGGGAAGTATCGGTGTGGTGGGAGTAATTATGCTCGCACAGCCTGACACAGATACCTTTCTTATTATGGCAGCAGCTGGGATGGCGATGTTTGTCGCTGCTGGTGCAAACTGGAAACATATCGGCGGTATCATAGCTGCTGGTATCCTTGGGATTCTTGTCATTGCGCTGTTTAGGCCTTACGTAATGGAACGCCTTACAACGTTTCTTGACCCTGAAGCTGACCCTCTTGGCAGTGGGTACCAAATTCAACAGTCCCTTATAGCTATTGGCTCCGGTGGGGCAGTTGGTCGAGGGTTTGGCCAGAGTATTCAGAAATTTGAGTATCTTCCTGAACCAATCGGCGACTCAATCTTTGCAGTGTACGCAGAAGAATTTGGTTTCTTAGGCACCTCTATCCTCATCATTGCGCTTGTATCACTTGCATTACGCGGTTACAAAACTGCTGCGCAAGCTGATGATATATTTGGTACGCTTTTGGTCACTGGTTTTATTACTGTCATTATTGCCCAAGCATTCCTCAACATCGCCGCCATGACAGGCATGGCACCGCTTTCCGGACTACCACTACCATTCATTAGTCACGGTGGTACAGCCCTCATGGCCACACTCGCAGCGCTTGGAATTGTGCTCAATGTGTCAAAGTATCGCACCTTCAAAAAGACTGCGTGATACACTAGTACGTATGAAAATCGCTTTTGTTGGAGGAGCTTCTGGCGGACATTTCTACCCACTAATCGCAGTGGCGGAAGTTTTACATGCTGAAGCACCTGACGCAGAGCTCTACTACTTTGGCCCATCACCATACAAAAAAGAACTATTAGCGCAATACAATATTCGTTATATTTACTGCCCAGCAGGGAAGTTACGTCGCTACTTTTCAATTCAAAACTTTCTCGATATTTTCCGTAGCTTCTTTGGTATCTTAATTGCCATCTGGAAGCTATATGTTATCTATCCTGATGTGATTTTTAGTAAGGGAAGTTATACAGCTGTGCCAATTCTCCTAGCAGCGCGATTTCTCCGTATTCCAGTAGTGATGCATGAGTCAGACTCAAAGCCAGGGCGGGCGAGTAAAGTGTCTAAAGGCTTCGCAAAATACATAGGAATTGCCTATGACGACGTCGCGCAGTTTTTTCCAAAGGAAAAAACTGCGCTCGTTGGCATCCCTCTGCGAAAAGAAATCCTCACTACCCACAGTGATCCATTTGCCGTACTTGGTATCCCAAGCGACAAACCGTTTATTTATGTCACTGGTGGCTCGCAAGGAGCAGAACGTATCAATAATATTGTCGTTCGCTCACTTGGAGAGCTTTTACCGCAGTACCGAATCTTTCACCAAGTAGGAGACGACAACGCCACAGAGATTGGCCTGGCCGCCAAGACACTTTTGGCCGACTCTCCATATCTTTCAAATTACTACATAGTCGGGTCAGTTCCTGGAGCAACAGTCGCAGCTCTACTTGATGCTGCTGCGCTCGTTATCACTAGGGCCGGGAGCACAACCCTCTTTGAAATTGCCTTTCACGGTAAGCCTTCAGTTATTATTCCAATCCCAGAAGAAGTCAGCCATGACCAACGTTCAAACGCCTTTGCCTATGCCCGTAATGGAGCCGCAGTGGTTATAGAAGAGGAGAATCTTACGACCCACTTGCTTATCGAGGAAATTCACTCTATTCTAAGCGATCAGACGAGATACGCGGCCATGAGCGCGGCGGCCAAAGCCGCCGCGCTCCCCGGAGCTGCTGAGAAAATAGCTACCCTGCTTCGAACTATCGCAAAAGAACATGAATAGTAATACATTAGATAATAAACCTGTGGTGACACGCTTCGCACCGTCACCAACTGGCTTCATGCATATCGGCGGTGTACGAACCGCTCTCTTTGCCTACCTACATGCCCGTAAAAACAACGGTACGTTTATACTTCGTATTGAAGACACTGATAAGAATAGAGAAGTGGAAGGCTCAATTGAACACATTAAAGAATCACTGAAGTGGCTCGGCCTGGAGTGGGACTACGGTCCAGATTCAGAAACAACACCGTTTGGCTCTTGCATTCAATCTAAGCGCCTAGACTCATACCTGCACTATGCAAAAATTTTGATAGAAAAAGGACTGGCGTACCCTGACCCATACACACCAGAAGAAGTAGAGACCTTCCGAAATCAAGCTGCAGCAGAGAAGCGGCCGTTCTTATTTAGAGATCACCGTCCGGAAGTATTTGAGGCATGGGATGGAACAAAACCGCTTCGACTAAAAGTACCCGAGGTAAAACGCTACACTTGGACCGATGTCGTCCGCGGAGAACTTTCAGCCGGAGAGGAAATGCTTGATGACGTCATTCTGATAAAGTCAGATGGCTATCCGACCTACAATTTTGCTCACATTATCGACGACCACGAGATGGGTGTTACCCACATCATGCGGGCGGATGAGTTTATCGCGAGCACACCAAAATTTTTAAGCATCTATGATGCTCTCGGTTTTGCGTACCCAAAATTCGTAACACTGCCACCAATTCTCCGTGAAGACAAAACCAAAAAACTAGGCAAGCGTGACGGCGCGAAAGACATTCTCGATTATAGAGCTGAAGGTTATCTTCCTGAGGCAATGGTAAACTTCCTTTCTCTTACCGGGTGGAACCCTGGTACCGAACAAGAGCTCTTCACAAAAGACGACTTAATCAATACGTTTGATATAAGCAAAATTCAACGAGCCGGAGCTCTCCTCAATGAAGATAAGTTGCTTTGGATGAATAAGCAGTACATTACAAACCTAACAACTGAGGAAAAAATTACATACGTAGGTATGTATCTGACAGATGCTGTAAAAAAACTTTCGCAGTTCACACCGGAGAGACTTAGTCGTAGTGTACCTGTAATTATAGAAAGGATTAGTATCGGAAAAGAAATTGCAGATTCTAGCAAAGCAGGGGAGTACGATTATCTCTTTACGACACCCGTGTACGAAGCAGATATCTTAAAATGGAAAAACGATGATTCTACAGCAGATGCGTTGCCAAGACTAGAAAAGGCGCTTGAGAGCCTTAAGACAGCCGAATTTACGTCCTCAGAGGCTATAAAATCAGTACTTTGGCCACTAGCAGAAGAACTTGGGAAGGGGGAACTACTTTGGCCCCTGCGGGTTGCCCTATCAGGACAAGAGCGTTCTCCGGACCCTTTCACACTAGCTTTTATCCTCGGACAGGAAGAAACTATTTCACGCATACAAACTGCTTGTGATAAAATAAGGGGGTAATGCCCAAAAGACTGTTCGTAGCCTTTTTATGTGGATTAATTCTTCCGTCACTTTTGACGGGGCAGTTTGTCTTTGCTCAAAGTACAGAAATTCAGCGTCTTGAAAACGAAATCAACAACCGCACAAATCGTATCGTAGAGATTGATGCTGAAATCGCAAAATTCGAAGCTGAGCTGGCACAAGTGGGTGGCGAAAAAAAGACTCTTCAGTCTGCTATCTCAAAATTAGAAATTGAAAGAAAAAAAGTTAATTCTGAAATTTCAAAAACAGAAACTCTCATTTCTTCTACTGATCTTGAAATCAGTAAACTAGCTCTGGAAATTTCTCGTACCGAAACAGATATCGATAAAACTAAAAACGCCGTGTCGGCGATTATCCGTCAGGAATACCAAACGAGTGAAAGCAACCTGGTAGAACTCCTACTTGGACAAGAGCATCTTTCACAATTTTGGTCACGTCTTGATGCACATCAAAATATTCGTGAAATGCTTTCGAGTAAAGTAGAGGAGCTTAGTACGTATCAAGAAATCATGACAGGGAAGCGACGTACAAGTGAAGATAAGCGCAATGATCTTTCATCGCTTAAAAACCAATACACAGGCCAAACTGAGGTGCTCGCAAACAATAAAGAAGAGCAAGCGAAACTACTTGAGGTAACACGTA
>JACCDV010155037.1_pt1 | contig 9990 bp, 8 predicted proteins | sample 7446131 | NCBI WGS metagenome assembly JACCDV01 (sample SAMN15323448, study PRJNA562643) | freshwater metagenome | isolation source: river surface water | place: USA:Blue River Watershed | collected 2017-08-17
CAAAACTTTTTCAACTACTTCCGTAGGGATTATGGTTGCCTTTATAATAAAACCATCAACTCCTATGACTTTCGCTTTCTCTTCATCATCCGCTTGGTTTGTAAGCATTATAATTACAGATTTCGGTAATAACTTTTCCTCTCTAATCTTTTTTAGCAATTCAAGACCATCCATTCCTGGCATAATAATATCCATAAGGACCATATCGTAGTCAGAATTTGCCTTAATTTTCTCTAACGCTGAGATTCCATTTGAAGCTGTATCAATATCCAAACCAGACTTCTTAAACTTCAAAAGATACATATCTAAAAGAAAACGGTCATCATCAACCAACAGAATTTTTAAATTTTTTTGATTATCTGTCATTTTATTCAGAATAATTACAATAAAAACATTATAGCATGTTAACTTCCTCAAATGGAATCCGCTGATTCATCGATTTAATTATAGCGTCCTCTTTCATTGTTATCATTCCTTTAGAACGAACTATCTTTGCTATTTCAATTTCATTTGCGCCTTTAAGCACTGCCGACTCAAGTTCCTTGTCCATCTCAAAAACCTCCATAACCGCTTGTCTACCCCTAGTACCATTTGGACACTCGTCACTTTGACCGAGCTTATAGACCCTATCTTTCAATCCCAATTCACTTAAATACTTCTCTGGCAAATCACTAAATTGCTTATCAACCATAACTTTCAAACTACCCTCTATTTGTTCTTCCTTACCTGCTCCTGGGCAAAGTGCTGATGTAAGTCTTTGTGCCATAGCTAAAATAAGTGTAGGTGCAATAAGGTAAGGATCAACACCCATATCTATAAGTCTAGGAATCACACCAATAGCAGTGTTGGTGTGAATAGTTGAAAGCACAAGGTGTCCAGTAAGTGCCGCTTGGATAGCCAACTGCGCAGTTTCTTTATCTCGAATCTCTCCAACCATGATTACATCAGGATCTTGACGAAGTGTAGTACGAAGTCCAGTTGCAAATGTGTATCCGATATCAGCTTGAACTTGAGACTGTGAAATACCTTCGATGTTATACTCGATAGGATCTTCCAAAGAAAGTACATTCTGATGTTCTCTATCAACTTCTTTTAGCATTGAATATAGAGTTGTTGTTTTTCCTGACCCAGTCGGTCCTGAAATTAGAATTAGGCCGTAAGGTTTTTTAATTGCAGCCCTTATCATTTTAATATTTCTCTCACTTAAACCTAATTCATCTAGACCTTTTACACCCTTTTCCTGATCCAAAAGTCTCATCACGACCTTCTCTCCAAAGTATGTAGGAAAAGTAGACACACGAAAGTCAATTTTTCTATCATCTATTCTTGTTGTAAAACGACCATCCTGAGGCTTTCTTTTTTCATCCAGCCTCATTTCACTTAGAATTTTAATACGAGCCACCACTGCTGGATGCACCTTAGACGGCAACATCAAACTTGTGTTCATTTCTCCATCCACACGGAATCTAACTTTTACATTCTCTCTCCATGGCTCAATGTGAACGTCAGAAGCATTGCCGTCAGTAGCGTAGCGAAGTATTGTTGCAACTATTTTTGTTACGGGGGCGTCTTCTGCAAGTTGGGTGTCTTGCGCACTTGTATCAGCATTTTCTGCCTTTACCCTCTCCTCAGCCAAACTAGTTTCGATTTTTAGTTCATTTTCTAGTTCAGAAAGTGATTTTGATACTTCCGCTGTGAATCCTTTATACTGTGCAAACACTTTTTCATAATCAGTTTCTGTTATAAGAAATATTTTAAAAGGAAGTCCGGTTTTAGATGAAATAAAATTCAATGCGTCCCTTGCCTCTATGTCATCTGGGTTAACCATACCCACCTCAAGCATACCTTTCGTTACTGCTATGGGAACAAAGTGATAATGCGCTGCGGAATCCTCTGGAATATATTTTAATATTTTTTCTGTAATTACAACTTCACTTAAATTTTTAGTAGGAATATCAAAATACTCACCCTTTGCGAGCAAAATATCATGTGGTGGAATACCCCTTTTTATAAGAGCTTGTTCTATTGTAAGGCCAGAAGAGACTGCTTCTTCTTTTATGACATCGGTATCTTTTTTATCTAGTAACCCTTTTTGTACTAGTATTTGAATAATATCCATATTTTATTGTCTTAACTAAAAAGTCCTATCTTAACCCGGCTACACCACCGACTGTTTTAACGAATGGGTTTGGTTTCCCTTGTTCTTCTGGGGAAAGTTGAGTAGAAATATCTTTTAACTCAGCAAATAAAGGAGAAGAGAATACGTTCCTATTTATGTTTATAGAATCAAGCTTATCTGCCATCATTAAAATATCTCTTCCGACCACTTCCGTCACTAGAGGCACTCCGTCTTCACCAATAACAACCTCATTTTCAACAAAGAGCGTAGAATAAACTACATAGCCCAATGCCAATAAAATTAAAACTGTAAGAACTAGTTTTTGTATGATGGGTGTTACATTCATAAAAGTATTATCTTAGTGAATAGGTATTAGCTTCTAATGAAATCTGCATAGGACCGGGAGCCCCAGACTTCAAAGTCGGTCCGGGTACAATATTTAAATTTACTACATCAATCAAACTCAGGCTGCGCTCGATATCTTCCAAGAAACTCAGAAAAACTTCATAGTTGGCATTTACATTCATTGTAATATGTGAAGTTTTATATACTCCCGAAACATTTGCACCAACCACATCCCTACTTGCATTGTCTCCATCTGTGATCTTAAATTCCTTAATTGTAATTCCGTATGCAGAAGCTATAACACTCAAGTCATTTAAAAGTGAAACTGAATTTATTTTTTCTGGAATAATTTTATTCAATCTATCAATTTCTTCTGGTGAAATTGAATTATACTCGGCAATGATATTGTCTCTTTTTGTTTTTATTTCATCTACTCTTGTCAAAACTTTAGTATACTCTTCTTTTTCGGCTCTTCTGGCCTTCACCTCTACTGTCATAGGTTTTATATACATAAAATACATTCCTACACATATTGCTATTACACCTATTGAAAGTATTGATCTCATTTTATTGTTCTGTATTTAATGACTCAACTGATTTTTTATATGAAACTAAACTCAAATCAATCGATGAGTTAAATTGAAACTTAATATTTCCAGCCTCACTCAAAGTAAAATTTGAAAAAATAGGATTTTTAATATATTCGTTCTTTGTTAAAATATCTTGTTGCACAGCAAGCGCATTATAAGTCTGAACTTCCCCGTTTATTTTTAATGCAGGAGAACCAGTCTTATTGGTATATGTTAAATCATTAAACTGAAGTTTTGTAACCGCCAAATCTCCTAAAAGAGTAAGCATTTTTGAGTTAACCACATGCCTTTCAAGTAAACCACTAACAGTGGCAATACGTGAATCTGCATCGATAAGTTCCTTTATTTTATCTGGCAAGATAGCAGACCTAGCATCTTCTAGTTGTTTTCCAGCCTCCTCTATTTGTTTAACTAATAGATTATTATAAAAATACAATCCACCATACAAGAGAGCAGTTACTATAAAAGTTAGAGTGGCTGCAAGTGTAAAAATATCAGTATCATGAACAGCACTTACTTTTTCTGACTCGCCACTGACAGGCTTCTTGGGTATAAAAGAAGTTTGAAAATTGGGTTGCATATTTAAACCAATTATATTACATAGAAAAATAAAAAACTATTACCTTCTGTGTATAAAAGTCTCTGTTTATAACTTTCTTAAACGACAACTCCGCGCAAGATTTTTGTTTTTCTTGCGCGGAGTGAGTCACTAGCCGAGCGGGAAAACGATCGGCAGACCTTTCGCGAATCGGTAGACGAGGATCGCGACTCCGATGAAGACGAGAATACCGGTCGTTCTCTGACCTCTTTTCTCCGCCCTCTCTTCATGCTCGTAGTCGAAGTCGGGGTCATTTTCACCCTGACCCCCAGCCATCCTACCGAGTCCTGTGACATTGGACATGTGTACGCCTCCCAATAAACAGATTATAGAAAAATACAGATTCGTCAAACACAATACTTTCACAATTTTAGACGATGAGACCGACCAAATTTGGAAGTTTTAACCTATTTCTTGGAGACGACGTAGGGCAACTCCCACAGCCACAGCAAACTCTGGTCCAGTTTCTTTCAAAATTTGCTCAAGAAAAGCAGGTGCGACTACCTTTGAAAACGGATCCCCTGCAATCACCTCAGTTTCCAAAATATCCTTTGCAAATGGTGCTACTCCTTTTAAAGCACTGCCTCCACCCACCAGAACCACCTTACTAACATCTCTATTATATTTCTTTTGATATGCAAGAATGAATCTATCAGCTTCTTGGAAGATATAGTTTAGAGTAAAAGACGCCACATTTTTCAAAGCAATCCCGTTAGTTTCACCTAGTAAGCCTTTTTCACGCTTTAAATATTCTGCATCCGTAAGAGAAATTCCTAATGCCTTAGATAGTTCGTTTGTTATATCGTAAGAACCTCTTTCGATCATATGTGACGCACGCAAAATGCCCCTTTCTACCATATAAAGTTTAGTACTTGATGCCCCCATATCAACAACTAGAACAGGCTTTACTTCTTCGTCCAAAGTCGACCTCATAGTACTGAATATTTCTATTTCAAAAAAACCAACATCTAAACCAGTTTTAGTTATAATATTTTTATACTTATTTATAGTGTCATTGTGCAGAGCCACAATTAGAACCTCAAGTTGAGGTTTGGGTTTTTCCTCCCCGGGCATAAGGGTATCTGCCTCTGCTTCAGGATGCTTTTCTTGCGGTATAACATACCAATCCAAAGTAACCTCTGAAATAGGAACTGGTACATATTTTCTAGCTTCAAGTGGCACCATTGTGTCCAACTCCTTTTTAGAAACAACAGGCATATTTATAACGGCCATAAGACTTGAAGCAAAAGGAATTGCCACACCACAAGACATAGTGGTTATATTCACCTCCTTCTCCTTCAACATGTCGTTTATTGCCTCGATTATTTTTTCTTGAGTAAGACTAACAGACTCTCCCACTCCCTTTCCTGTATAAGGTCCCAGAGCCAGCTCACCGTATGTTTCAAGTACAGCATGACCATTTTTGCGTGTTATTTGAACTATTTTTATAGAAGATGATCCAATGTCGATACCAAGCACACTTTGGCTCTTTTTGTTGAATAAACTTGTGAATTTTGATAAAAAGTCTGCCATAGGATTTTATGTCATAATTGTAACATATGGAGTAGTGTATTGATAAGTCTTTTAAACTGAAATGTTGGAAAATATAAAATACATAGTAACCCAAATATTTGATTTCATCCTACCTCCAAGATCCAACTTTGAAATTGTGAAAAAGTTAGATGAAAATTCAATCCTAGCTCTACCAAGAAGTAGCCGGGTGTTAGACATGGACTGGATAACTCCACTTTTCCAGTATAAAGATAATAAAGTTAAGGCCATTGTATGGGAACTAAAATATAGAGAAAACACCTTACCCTTGCACACTATTGGCAGAATGATACACGATGAAATTATAACCATCGTTTCCGAAATAGTTTTATTCAATGCAAACGCGGAGTTTTTACTGATTCCTATGCCAATGACAGAGACTGCTAAATCTGAAAGAGGCTATAATCAAAGTGAACTTTTAGCAAAATCAATAATTGAAAGTGACACACAAAGAACTTTAATATACGCACCTCAATGGTTTAGAAAAGTAAAGGAAACGCCAAAACAAAGCCACAGTGAATCAAAACAAGATAGAATAAGTAACCTCATGGACTGTTTTGAAGCAAATACAAATGTTGGAGGAAAGTATATTTTTCTAATAGATGATGTGGTGACGACAGGTAGTACGCTAAAAGAAGCCAGAAAAACACTGATGGATGCTGGTGCAGCAGATGTCTTTGCTTTTACTATTGCACATTAAATATGCGGAGCCGGATAGATAGAACTTCTGGGAAACCCACGGTTTTCCCAATCCTTCCTCCACGGGAGAAAGCTTTCTCTCCCGACCCCTCTCTGTTCGAATCCAACCTAAAAATCCCATACGGGATTTTTCTCCTGCGGAGCCGGATGGATTCGAACCATCGGTACCTTATTAAAGGGTACACCTCTTTAGCAAAGAGGCACGTTAGACCACTCTGACACGGCTCCATAAAGCCAAGATTATCACAATTAAGGTAATTTATAAAATTTGTGATATATTAGTTAAATCTTGGACAGATGAGTGAGTGGTTGAAACTAGCGGTTTACTAAACCGCCGTACCTTAATCGGTACCGTGGGTTCGAATCCCACTCTGTCCGCAATAACAACAAAAACCACCTTTGGGGTGGTTTTTGGATTCTATCTATTATCTCTTAGTTCTGTCCAGCTACTCTATCTTGTAAGTACTTGATTAGTAAGTAGATATTTGCAATGTTTTGTCTGTAATCATCTTCTGTCATGGCCACAGTAGATTTTGCTAGGTAATTTGCCGCCACCCAACCATCTGCTCCTGATGTGAAGTTTACTTTCCACCAAGTTAGGTTATTTGCGTAACCAGGACCAGTTGTGATTGTTCCTGTTTTACCTGTTCGCTGTGTTCCAACCCATCTTCCACCTGCTGTGCTTCGAACATTCACCCAAGCAGTTGTCCTTACCTTGTCTCCAATTTTGAGGGCAGTTGGAACTTCAGTTGTATTACTTACTGAAACAGATACAGATGATGAAGTTGTTTGATTACCTTCTACATCTTTAGCAACAGCAGTTAGTGTATGAATTCCATTAGTTGTAGTTTTTGTATCCCAAGATATTGAGTAAGGTGCAGTTGTATCTTCTGGAAGAAGATTAACTCCATCTAGTTTGAATTGAACACCAGACACACCAACATTGTCTTCTGCACTTGCAGAAACAGTAACTGTACTTGTTAGTGTAGAACCTGTACTTGGTGCTGTAATCAAGACTGATGGTGGAACCACAGGTTCATCATCTACACCATTTGCGACTGTTACATTAACACTAGATGATGTTTGTGTGTTTCCTGCCGCATCTCTTGCTACCGCTGCTAGTGTGTATGAGCCGTCTGAAACTGAATCAGTATTCCATGTTAGAGAATATGGAGCTGTACTGTCTTCAGTCAATAGATTTACTCCATTTAGTTTAAATTGAACTCCTGTTACACCTACATTGTCTGTGGCATTAGCTGAAAGTGTTACTGAACCTGAAACAGTAGAGTTTGATGATGGAGCAGTAATAGATACTGTTGGTTTTGTTGTGTCAGCTGTATCAGCAGATGGAATTGTTACAGTAACGCTAGCAGAAGTTTGTGTATTACCTGCCGCATCTCTTGCTACTGCTGTTAGTGTATGTGCACCTTCTGTTGCATTTGTAGTATCCCAAATAGTTGAGTATGGGGCTGTTGTATCCTCTGTTCCAAAATTTACACCATCAATCTGAAACTGAACTCCGACCACACCAACATTGTCAGTGGCATCAGCTGTAATCACAATTGGAACTCCCTTAATCGCAGTGTAAGATGATGGTGCTGTGATATTTACAGTTGGTTTTGTTGTGTCAGTTGTTGTTACAACGCTAGGACTAACTACCACTGAATCTGTTTTTGCTCCACCGGCACCAGTACAAGTTACAGTGAAAGTTCTTCCAGCCTCAATTGCTAGTGTTGACTGCGTGCCAGTAAGACCAGTGTATGAACCAGGTGCAACAGAACAACTTGTTGCATTTGTACTTGTCCAAGTAAGAGTTACTCCACTAGTTGCGGGTACAGATAATGGGCCGTCTGATCCATTTGCTTTAATATCCGCTGTTGGCGCGACTACTGAGGTGTTACTTACGGAAACAGAAACTCCAGAAGCCGTTGCTGTATTTCCTGAACTATCCCTTGCTACTGCAGTTACAGTATGACTACCATTTGAATAATTTAATGTGTCCCAATTTATTGAATATGGTGAAGTTGTATCTTCTGAACCCAGGTTTACTCCGTCAATTTTGAATTGAACACCAGATACACTAACGTTATCAGAGGCACTAGCACTAATACTTACACCACCACCAGAAACTGTCGATCCATTTATTGGCGAAGAAATTGAAACAGAAGGTGCTGCTGTATCAGCCCCAATACTTCCACTTCCAGATGTAAAACCACCAAACACATCCACAGGTTCATTAAATTCTCTTGTTAAATAGTACTCCCCCCTAACAGGGTTAAACACTCCTCCACCTGTATACCCTATTCTTTCATTTTCTGGTGTCGAATCATTGTTTGGCATATTTACAACACTATATGGATTAACATCCCAAGCTTTCTTCACACCATTTTTTACATCTACCAAGTCTTTAAGGTCATATAGTTTAGCTACAAGCTGATATGGATACCCCAGTGGACCCTTTTGATTTTGTGCATCAGAAAGTGAGTAACAATACACTGCATCAAGATATGGCTTACCGTGATCAGCTTGAACTCTAGTTGCATAGCCATAACATGTAGGACCGAGAGCTTCACGTTCTATAACCACCAAAGTTCTAGTCCCAGGAACAAAGAATGAACCCCCACTTTGTTCAGAGCCATTGTAATCAATCAAACTTTGCGGCGAGCCATATCTAGAAACACATTTACTTAGGTAGTTATTCGTTCCCGGTTCATAATATGGACATCCTAAAAGAAAATTCATTTGGAAACCATCTTTAGTTACGTCAGCAATATTAAAACTTGTAAACGCTGGACCATAACTACTTCGACTTACAATACTGCTATATCCTGCTCCAACATAACTATCTCCACCCAATAGACTGCGCCATACTGGCGGTATTATTCCTGACTGACCTTTTACAAGACCATTGCGAACTGAACCTTCGTATGGGCCAACTAAATTCCCGAGTGAAGTACCTGACCAAAAAGTTTTTCTAGGGGCACTAGCTCCAGTTGCATCATAAGTAACAAAACCACCTACCACAAATCTACCGTTATTCTCCAAAATTGAACCCAAAACAGGAAAATATGCGCTTGGGTCTCCAGTAATTTCCACCAACTCAGAGTTAGTTACTCCAGCCTGACATGGTTGTACCATTGCACCAGAACCGCCTATTTGAGGAATCTGTGATTTTGAAATAAATCCCTTCATGTAACTAGGCCCTGTACCCCAGCATGAAGTATACAAATAATTTCCATCTTCAGAGACTCCGACAGCAGCACCGCCATAAGGATCAGCCGTAATATTAAATTCACCCAAATACTTTATTTGCGTAGGATCGAATAAGGGCAAACTCAGAGGAGATGTCTGAGCATCTACGGTTTTCACCCAAAGAAAGCTACTTAAAACAAACAATAAAATCAATAGAACTGAAGATAAACTTGAAACACTTTTTTTAATATTCATATTTATTTTAATTTTGATATAAACAAATTGTACATTTTTTTACAGGACCCAACAACTAACACTACAGATGTTATTTATAGTACAATCTTAAAACCAAAATATGGACTACTACAAAAAATCACTAATCGAACACAGGAGAGTCAAAGGCAAACTTGGAGTATACTCTAAAATGAAAGTTAGAAGCAAAGCCGAACTTTCTGTGGCATACACGCCAGGCATTGCGGAAGTATCAAGAGTTCTGGCAAAAGACAGAGGTCTTGCAAATAAACTTACATTAAAATCTAATTCCGTTGCTGTTATATCCGACGGTTCAAGTGTTCTAGGTTTAGGAAATATCGGTCCATACGGAGCACTGCCAGTTATGGAGGGTAAGGCTGTTTTGTTCAAGGAATTTGCAAATGTAGATGCCTACCCTATTTGCTTAGATACTCAAGATACAGAAGAAATAATCCGCACTATCAAAATTATCTCCGTTGGTTTCGGTGGAATAAACCTAGAGGACATATCTGCACCTAAATGTTTTGAAATTGAAGAGCGCCTAAAAAAAGAATTGGACATCCCGGTGATGCACGACGATCAACACGGCACAGCTATCGTTGTTTTGGCTGGTTTAATAAACGCTCTCAAGGTCGTCGGCAAAC
>JACCDV010323608.1_pt1 | contig 9988 bp, 6 predicted proteins | sample 7446131 | NCBI WGS metagenome assembly JACCDV01 (sample SAMN15323448, study PRJNA562643) | freshwater metagenome | isolation source: river surface water | place: USA:Blue River Watershed | collected 2017-08-17
AACATACCTACTTTGTAATACCGGCTGAAGTACCCCCGTGCGCGACCACAAGCAGTAAGTCTAAAGGCTTACCTCCAAAGTAAGTACTTATTCATTGTACCTACTACTTTCAACTGATGACTGAGTTATGCACAATAAGCAGAAACAAGGAGCCGTAGGCGACTATGTTTTGCTTATGCAGGCGCTTAGCTGATCCACGACCCCACAGGGAAAAGTGAACAAACGAGACACGGTGTGTCGAGTATTGTGAACTTTCTCAGACGTAATCTCAGCTTCGACCACACAGGGAGAAGCTGAGATATACGGCCTGAGTGGGCAGCTGTAGCAAAAGATGATTTGTTACCGCTCTCACCTCAACCACACTAGAACTTATCCCGTCCAGTTAAAAAGCAGAATCGAAAAATCTTCAATACCAACCCGGCCATTTCCGTTTATATCAGCACTAGGATCTGAGTTGCCAGCATCTGATCCCCACCAAAATATTAAAATCGAAAAGTCTGTTAGATTTACTCGCCCATCACGATTAAGGTCAGAAGGAGTCGTAGCTCTACCATCAACTCCTACAAACAGTTGTAGAGCGGAACTAAATCCGCTCTGAGAGGTTAGCGGTGGCACACCCGAGACTGAACGAGCACGAAGTGTATGTTCGGCAACCCGCAGCTTACTTGTATCAAGAGGAAATGACCACTCCCCCGCTTCGTTAGCGGTGGTTCTTTCTACCAATTCACTATTGTTAACGTGAAGCTCGATTGTCGCGAGTGGGACTGACTGACCACTCACAGTTACTAATTCTCCAGGGTTGACGTTTGCTTTTTGGATTCTGAGTGTCGGAGGCAAGATCACGCCTGTTATATTTGTAATCGCACCTTGCGTCACATCAAAAGTAGCATTGAAAGTAATCGACCGAGTCCCACTGGTATCGGTTGTCCAGAAGCCCATTGTTGCTGTCCCCGGAGATGCTTCGGTAGTAAATTCAAACCTTCCGTTACTGGCAGTACGAACACTACCAACATTTTCTGTATCAAGCAAAATGTTTACAGTTCGACCTGGATACGCGAGACCAGTAACACTGATTTCGGTTTCATTTTGCTCTCGAGAACTTCCACCACCTCCCCCACTTCCACCACCTGATGTACCACCACCACCGGAACCAGCTGGCTCGATTTTACAAACAGCTGAGCAAAAATCTAAATCATCATTATTACCATCATCACACTCTTCACTATACTGGGTCTGCAAAATACCATCACCACAGTACGGCCCGAAAGAGCACGAGGGATTACATTGTCTGCCGGCGATAGAAGTACTATATACCCCCGTCTCACCCGGAACATCGCATTGCTCTCCATCGTCAACCAGTGCATTTCCACAAATACTAAGTGAAAGTGTGGTGGTGGCAGTAGTCGTCTGAGAGTAGGTGTATTTAAAAGGTATTACAAGCATCACCGCGATGAGCAGAATAAAGATATGATTACTATTAATCATAGACTATACTCGCCTGCGTACAGAGCGACGGTTATAAATAAGATAGAGAAGCAAGATAATCACCACAAAGAGCGGTAACAGAACAGAAATCTTGTGTGCTATGGAAAGACCTGAGAAGCCGAATCCTGCCTCCTGCAGGGTACCGTACGGTAGAATACTCAAATTCACTTCCCCTTCCTGCTTTACTTCGTCACCGTTGTATATCTTGTAACGTGCGATATAACTACCCGCTGGTAATTTTGTCGGAATAGCCGCCACAACCTCCTCTGTTCCATACGGTACAACTTCGGTCATTTTTCCTAGATCACGAGTTTCCTCAAGAAGTGCTGCGCCGGTAAAATCAAAAATTCTAAACTCCACCTTTGATGGATGAATATTAACATTTCCTGTATTCTCAATGAGCATACCGAATTTAATCTTTCCCGGGAAGTAGAGCCAGGCCAGTTTCTTTCCCTCATTGAGATCTGATACAGAAATTTTACGAACTCTAAAATCTTTAATCTCACGATCAATAACAGTAAGATTAATATCTACTTGCGCCCCAAGAGAAATGTTTACCGCTCCAGACTCTACCTGATTGTCCTCAGGCACAGTCTTGATACGAATCGCACCGCTGTACTCCTTGAACTCAGCATCAGGCGGAACAGTCACCCGAACTACCATAGGAACTTTCTGTACACCACGCGGTAGCGGGATAGTAGCACCCTCAACTATCTGAATCCAATCTTGTATTTCAGGGGCATCAACGGTAATTTGAGCTTTAAGCGGCACGTCAGGGTTGCCACGAACCAGGAGAATTTGCTGCTCATACGTAGAGTTTCTTGTCAGGCTGGTGTTCCGCACATATGGCGGAGTGATACCAAAACTCGCCAAAGCCACATTCTGACCGAGAATGAGAAATAGGAAAATCGCTATAACAACTTGCTTCATAACAAAAGAAACCACCGCATTCACACGACTAATTATCTCAGTACACAAATAAAAAGCAACAACCACCGTATGGATAACGGTGGTTGTATACAAGTTCTACTTTTTTCTTTTTACCACTCTCCCGGTTCTGAAGCCACGAGGTAGAATCCGTTGAGGCCTGTGTAGGCACCAGCTAAGGTAATTTCGGATGGTACTCCTATACCCCAGTAGATAACGCGAGATTCAGGTGTTGAAGTTGAGGTTGTTTTTGGAATATTAAGCTCAAGCTGCTGTTGTGTCGATGATGACAAGGCGGTTCCGCTTCCATACGCCACAGAACTGGTTGCAAATTGTTGTCGGTTCTCTGGAATAGTTGAACTAGCAGAATTTGGACACTCATTACCGACAGCGAACGTACCACACATAGACTCACCATCAAGCAGTTGGTCAAGACCGGTGTTTCCAAGCGAAGCAATCGTCGTTGAAGCATTGAGTGTGCCGGAGTTTTGACCTGGCTCAAGTTGACCATACGAAATCTGAGAAGTTTGCAGATCGAAGTACGGGAAACTGATGAGTTCAACACCCGAGACTGAGGCGGTGAGTGTTCCGGTAGCATTATCGTCATCGATACCGGCCACTGCTGATCGCCAGTCTTCTCCAGCATAGAATGATCCAGCATCGGTTGGGTCGGCTACATACCAGAGGGGGAAGGTACATGACCAGTCCATCGTCGGGTCACCACCTCCTGAAGTACAGGTAGTAGTTGATGCTGTGCAGTTTAGATTCCATGTTGAAGTCGCTAGTATGGCTGGGTAACAATCATTTGGATCATACTCACCAGCATCTACTCCATCACAGCTCGTCGTACCAACACCGGAACGGTAGACAGACGCTACGTAGTCTTGTATCTCGAAGGCGTCAGCCGCGGTGCGGCAACTATTAGCATCTGAAGTCGTAAATGAGAGTGAGAAACCTGTTGTTTCAGCTCCAGCTTGGGTAAGAGTAATGTTTGCGCCATTATTAAGTGTAATGTTTGTTACCGTTGGCGCAACATTGCTGACCGTAAAGATTGAGTTGAATCCCTGTCCAGCTCCCTGCGCCTCATGCCCGAACTCATCAACGATAAAGCCATAAGCATTGTACGCACTATCTGGAATTATTGATGGTAGTATATAGTTCGCGCCTGGGTTTGAAGTTACTGGAATTGTGGTTGTAGCAAGGGTCTGTGCACCACAGGTATTTGTAGTTGTACTGTAAGCAGATGTACTACAAACAATTAGGGTCAGATCGTCACTGTTTGGATCGGTAGAACTTGATGTAAAAGCCACCGTTTCGCTTGGATTCTTAGGAGAATCATTCGAAAGTGTATCAAAAACCGGACGGAAGTTTACTATAAACGGCGAACTATTGGTAGCATTGGTTCCATTTGTATAGGTTGCGTTACAACGTGCATACACTGGGTCATTGTCACAGATCCAGGCATACCAGTTGTTTGAGTATGCAAATGGGGCCACTTCGGTAGTAGTTGTCGATACAATGGCTTGCGTATTTACTGGAGTCGGGCTCGATACTCCCCACTGAGTGCCACCATTACAGCGTGGTGCTCCATTATTAGTAGAACTTGGTGCGTCGCTCGTTGCACAAATGAGAAGATAGTAATTAGCCTGATTAGGGTCAGTTGCTACCGCTACCCAGGAGACGATACTCCCTGAGTTGGTAGGACTTGTTACTGATGATTCAACAAGCTCTGTCGAACTCGCCACCCATTGTGGCGGAGTGTTGAGTACAGTAAGCGTAGTTGTCGCTGTCTGTGCCTCAACCCGCATCAGCTCGGTTTTGCCAGCGTTAAAGAGAAAAACAAAAGCAAAAACCAACAACCCAACAAAGACTGTGGCGATGGTTATTTTTCCGGCAATAAGCACGTGCCCCTTGGAGTCTAGTAAGTTGTACAACATAATTTTATAAACACTAATGAACTTTGGCTAATTACTCTACGTTACTATTGTAGCGAATTTGTACACTATATATACGCAACTTATACACACGTTATGAACAGACACTTTACTCGTAACGTATAGCGTCAAGAGGATTGAGGGTGGAAGCGCGGCGCGCCGGAAAAACCCCCGTCAGATACCCTACCCCGGCAGAGAATAAAGCAATAAACAAAAGAAACGTGAAGGGGAAAGAAAAGAGCGCCACCGCTTGGCCACCAAACTGCCCGGCAATGAAGTTAAGAAAGACATTCACCGTTACGCCAAAGACCACCCCCATGACAATACCACTAATCCCACCAAGGAATCCCACCACGATTGATTCAGAGATAAACAGATTTTTCACATCTTTTGGCGATGCGCCAATCGTACGCATAATACCAATCTCCTTTGTCCGCTCAAGAAGCGTAACCGTCATCGTGTTAAACATTCCAATGGCCGAAACCACGAGCGCGATACCACCAAAAGTTGCCAAGACAGCCTGGATACCTTGAAAGATTTTTGATGCCTGCTCGACTGTCTTTGACAACGCAGTGACTCGGTACCCTTGTTCAATTAGTTTTGCTTCCACAATCGGTAAATTTTCATTCGAATCAACTCGAACCTGGATTCGCTCATATTCCTCAATTCCCACGTGGGTTCGCAACTCTGGGAGCATCATAAGGGAGTTTAGAACCCCCTCCTCTTTGGTAATACCACGCACTACGTACTCCTTATCAATCGGCATTTCCGTCACCTCCTCTGGATCAAATTCGCTCGGAACAAGGAGCCGAAAAGAAACTTTTTCTCCCACAAATGCTTCAGGGTCTTCAATTTCAAACAGTTTAAGTACAGCCGGGGAGAGCATAATCGAGCTGGTATCTCCAGCGTCTTCATCTGTAAAAACTTCACCTTCTGAAGCAGTAATTCCACCATACCGCAGGTACGGTGGTTCTACAGCCTGAATTGAAACGTTTCCGGTCAGTCCTTTGTAGGTAATGAGAGCAGGAAAGCGAGCCAGTGGCGCCGCATCAAGCACGCCGGGCATCTGTTTAAACATTTCAACGGTTTCTGGAGTTAACTTTAAGCTTTGTACCCCCGTAGCTGACACCCCAAGCGAAAGTAGTGTTTCACCAAACACGATTTGCTCGAGGATGATTTTTTGGAGACCAAACCCCAAACCCACTAAGACAACCACCGCCCCGGTACCAACCCCCATACCCAAAATGGTCAACCAGGTACGGAGCGGGTTGGTCTTAAACATACGTGTCGACAATTGAGCAAGATCCTGTACACGCATAAAATACTTATTACACCTCCATTATGTCACACCACAGAAGACTTAACTCTTGTAACTCACATCAACTCCCTGAGCAATTATCTTCTCAAAATAGCGAGTGATGGTATCTGCCTCACCCTCACTTAGTCCTAAGCCGCCACTGCGGATACTCTGCATGAGGCGCTCGTTAAACTGTTCCTCTTCAATTACTCCCGTAACACGGTCGGCAATCATTTCGATTAAATGCTCATCTTGCTCTTTACTCAGCTTGATTCGGTACATTTCCAGGAGATGTGTTCGTAGTCGCTCAGCCAGATGGTGCTGACTAAAGAAGATGTCATCATTATCTTTCTTCGCTCGAAATCGTCTAATGTCATCTGACTGACTGATCAAACGCTCAGTCTTAAAAGCCATCTCTTTTGCCACTTGCTCTGACACTTCGACCCCTCCCCTCTCATACGGTAGCACCAATGATTTAATAAAATGCTGCTTGTCGATTTTTCCTCTGATAAATAAGGAAATAGCATGCTCAAGTCGGATAAGTTGACGGTACGTGTAGTCCTGGGTCAAAAAATTAACCATACTTTTTACACGAAGCGTTTCTACCGAATCATAGGGGTATAAACGAGCCAACTGTTCAAGCTCGGTTACGATCGTCTCCCCTTCTCGAACAGGCTTTATCTGTTTCCGTTGTGGATTTACTACCTCACGCACAATAAAACCATCTTTTAGGTAGTACACACGGTGCGCATAACTTAAGTGAGCAGCATTGTGAGAAACCATAATAATGGTACGGCGGTCGAAGGTATTAATTTCATCAATTTTGTCCATTACTTGCTGTGTCGAAACGGAATCAAGGTTACCAGTCGGTTCATCAGCCAAGAGAATCTTTGGGTCGTTCACCATCGAACGCGCTACAGACACACGCTGTTGCTGACCACCCGAGAGCATGGCCGGAATTTTGTGACTAACGTGCCCTACCCCGAACCGATCAAGGAGCGACTGAGCACGGCGGTTTCGAGTTGTTTTATCAGCATCGCAGAAAATCATCGGCAACGCCACGTTATCAAGTACCGACAGCGAACCAATGAGGTTAAAAGACTGAAAGATAATACCCATTACATACCGCTGAAAGTACACACGCTCTTCTGGAGGGTAAGAGTAAATATCGTCACCGCGGATAAGTAAGGTTCCGTCTCCAGGCGGCAGCGAACCTTGAATCGCATACATAAGTGTAGACTTTCCAGAACCAGATGCGCCGAAAAGAATGATGTACTCACCTTCGTAAATATCAGTGTTTACATTTTGAAGAGCCTTAAACTCGTTTGATTTTCCTTTATTGTAAATAATGGAAAGATCACGACAGACAATGAGCGGTTTAGCCATGGTGGTATTATGACATTATTGGAGCAATCGCGGTGTTTGGCATATCCCCATCTTAGCCACCACCTCCAATATTCTTAACCCAGCCGAAGGTTAATTGAAGAAGGGAGCGTAGCGACCATTCTGAAATTAGTTCCGGATTTGACCTTCCCCGGGAGAATCCCTGGAACAACACGAGTGAATATACGACCATAATTATCCACCGATATTCTTAACCCAGCCGAAGGTACTCTGGAAGTTTTCAAGAATCAGGTCAATGATGTTTTTCTCCTGGATTGGTGTAAAGAGTACGAAATTTTCTGACTGCACTTTATTTCCTGCCTCATCTTCACAATTAAGCCAAAACTGGTACACCGTAGCAGGCGCAAAATCCACCACCACCTCAACATGTCTCGTGTTGTATTCAATTCGTTCTTTCTCTCGTACGGTCGGTTCTGTTCCTCCGGCCACACCCTCGCGATATGTCATTAAACACGAGGATGGTTCATCAGTGACCCACTCAACAATGGTTTGAATTCGCGACTCACTACCAGGGAAGAGTGTTGATTCATTGGTAACATTAGAAATAATTGGCGCTGCAATATCACGCACGGTAATAAACTGAATCGGTTGACTTCGCACCCGGTCACCGCCTGAGTTTTCAGAAATCACAAACGCGACATATCGGGTACCAAGTGTTAGATCAGCTAGACGCATTTGGTGAGAAGTAGAAAGAGTTGGTCGACCAACTGAGTTTTGAGCGCCGGTAGTTTGGTCTTGATACTCGACGAGAGCCTTGGCCGGCACCGTGGTATCCCAGGCTAGAGTAGCTGCATTTTCTTCCACCTTAAGAACGCGGAGATTACGAATATCTGGCAACGAGGCCTTAGTCTTAAAAGTGTAGTTCCGACTTTCACCAGTTATATTGTAAGTGTCGGTTGAACGCACCTTAAAACTATAGTCAGTAAATGGTTCTAGTCCAATCAGGCGAATTTCATGCTCGGTAGTAAGACCATTTGGTGAAGCTTGTGAGTACTGATAGTTTGTTCCGTCAAAACCACTTGAGGGAGCAAAAACCACTTCAGAAGAAGATTCTCGGTCGGTTGTCCAACGAACTAAGGCCGTGGTGGTTTCAGGAATGACCGTCGGCGGCCCAACGATGGTTAGATCTTCTGTAATACCCTGAATCGACTTCACAACCTCATTAATAATTTCCTGGAGCTTTTGTGGATCCTGGATTTGGTTAATTTGTTCAACAATTTCTTGTACCGTTGGAGTCGAGACAGTAACTGTCGGCGAGGTAGTTTCTGAGGTGGTATCACTTGAAGCTTGCCCTTCACCAGACTGTGACTCGTCATTGAGCTGTACCTTGTAATCTGCTGAAATACCCTGGTTGCCGTTTTCGTCAGCCGAAATCACTCGGAAATAGTAGGTTCGACCCGCTTCCAGATTATCAAGCGTGATGGAGTGAAACCGTCGATCTGGTACCGGCACACGAACGATGCCTAAATCAGGTTGCAAACCGTAATTAACAAGGGAATCAGCTTCTTCGTCGGTTTCCCATGTAATAGTCAGACTCTTGTCGTTCACTTCCTCAATTGTCACATTACTTATTTCAGGAGAAGTTGTATCGGATGACTGTGCCACCACCGCAAGCGGAGATACGATATATGACGCGACAGCAAATACGCCGATCACAAAATATAGTCCACGCCCCTTTCTACTCCCTATCATGCTGATTATCATATCATTACGGAACACTAATCGGAGTGAAGATATTCATGCCACTGTGCGGAGCGCTATTAGTACCAAACGGTACCGCAATACCCCAGTATACATCTGTCTCTACCGGCGGATTTACTACACTTGGTTTTGTAAGATTAACACTCAAAGTCACTGGTGTACTTGAAGACAACTGATAGCACGCTACACATGCACTATACGAAAATGTGGAAGTGGAGACCTTCTGTTGCTCAGCCGGAATGGCCGAAGTGCCACCGTCGGTCAGATCCGAACCTTCAACATCAATGTTGATTGGCACATTTCCGAGATTAATAATAGTAGTAGAAGCGTTATACGAACCGGTATCAGAATTAGCTTCTAGCACTCCATAATCAATTACCGAGTCGACGGTAATAGCACGCAGAGTGATGAGTTCTACACCAAGCGCAGAACCAAAATCATAGGCAGCTCCTGAGTCTTCTACCTCAACATACGCCAACCACTCCTGCCCTTCGTAGTCACCAGCATCTGTTGGATCGGCGTGGAATATAACATCGGCTTCACATATAAGATTACAACTATTGCCTGCGCAAGCAGATAAGTTACAACCTCCATTTTCAGTGGTCAAAATGTAACAATTGTTGTTATCAGGCGTACAAGCAGCCCCAGCCCCACTGCGGTAAATGGTAGCTGTCGCATGTGCAATATCGCCCGCTCCATTAAAATCAGTAACCGTGGAAGAAGCGACAACTGCCGTAGTCGTACCGGGAGTGAGACTAATCGGCAAGCCGTCGTTTAGAGTCACCGGCCCAAGGCTAGGATCGAACTGCAAACCAAGCTCCCCAACTGTGCCATAGAAATCTAGCTCACTACCAGCATTCGTAACACGGAAACAATATGAATCACTAGCATTGAGAGTTGGCACCACAGCATACTCTAATTCAGTATAGTAATTTTGAGTAACGTCTAAGGCACTTGTCTCGTTACTTGGACTGGTGACTATTTCTCCGGAACTAAACGTACCATTTGTACCGAACAACAAGTCAGTAGTGACTGCCCCATTGGTTATATTACTTGACGTTGCCATACATACTGGCGACGAGCCACACGAAGCTTGGTTTGGCACGACACTATAATTTCCGGTGGCCACCGATTCGCAAGTTGGGGCGCCAGCCTTGGCGGCGTACTCAAGTCGGAACTGCTGACCGGTAATATCGAGACCGGAATTTTCAATTGCGAGACGCAAACGTACTATCGTATT
>JACCDV010512170.1_pt1 | contig 9988 bp, 13 predicted proteins | sample 7446131 | NCBI WGS metagenome assembly JACCDV01 (sample SAMN15323448, study PRJNA562643) | freshwater metagenome | isolation source: river surface water | place: USA:Blue River Watershed | collected 2017-08-17
TCGGACGTGAGGGGGTCGATGTAGGCTTTGAGTTCGGGGTTGACGGTGATGTTCATGCGCAGGATGGGGTAGAAACGCCGAAGGCCCCTTGCGGGGCCTTCTTGAAACTGGCGCGAATAGCTTGGAGGGTGATGGGAATCGAAAATCACCGCTAAGTCATTGATATTAAAAGATAAAATTATTAATGCTTTGAGAAATACCAACGAAAATACCAACAAAACCAATTCTATCATCTCTGTTGCGTTGTTGAGACACTGCGCAATGTCGTGACACGATGGTCGAGGAGTTTTGGTAGTTCAGAGGTCAAACACAACCACCTCAGGCGTAGCTCCCCAACGAATAGGCAGCATAGACGTTCCCACGCCCTTTGACACAAACAAGCGACAGCCCGGTACATCGTAGAAGCCAGCCACAAAGCGGCCACTGCCCACGGGCCTGAAAGGTGCCCAACCCCAAAAGGCAATCTGTCCACCATGAGTGTGCCCAGATAGGCACAGTTCAAACTGACCATTGCGCATACGCTGGCTCACTTCGGCAATGTCGAAAAATCCTGGCGAATGTTGAACCAGAAGGGACACATTTGCACTCGTGTCTGGCGAAAGCAGTTGCAGATCAGGGTGACCAGCAGAGAAGTCATCCAGCCCGACTATTTCTACGGTACGGCCACCATGCCTGAAAGTCCAGCGCTCGTTGAGCAAAAACCGCCCGTCCGGACGCGATTCAAAAATATTACGCAAGCCGTCAAAATCAGCGTCGCTCCAATGTTCCCAATTGCCTGGTACGGCTACCGTACGCACTGATCCGACCGCTGCCAAAAATGCCGCCAGCACTGGCAATGTGTCTGCCTGATCCACCATGTCGCCCGATAGCACCAATAGGTCGGGCTGCAATGCTTTCACTTGCTGAACAACTGCCTGTTCATGAGCACCCATGGCATGCAGGTGCAGGTCCGACAATTGAACCACCCGTAGGCTTGGGCGCGTTAGATCAGCCCGCAGATCGTGTCGATGCACTTCCAGCCGTTCAGTTTCAACAAACACTGCGATGCCCAGCAGGGTCAAAACCACGAGTGCCCCGATGGTCCATGAATGGGTGGACATGACGCTTAGTAGTGGATGAAGGGGGTGTTGACGTTCATAATTCACGGTATAGGATACCCGACCAAATAAGTCATTACGTCGAACCGCTTCGGACACATTGCAGCCGCACTTGAGATAATTGCCCTATTCGGTCAATCCAATGAGCTTTCACAAAAAGGCCCTTCTAGGCTACATCCTGACTAACCTGGTGCTAACAGTTTTCGGCTATTTCCAGCTGTATTGGGCCGATACCTCTGGAATGACGGATCCAGATCTAGCCTCACATGGGTCAGCCAAAACATTCTGGCCCTTGATTTCTTTACTCATAACTGGCATCGCTGTGGCTGCCGTGTACGCGTTGCGCGGCCTATGGTTGCTGGGGGCTTGGTCATATCGCAAAGTCGCAATAAGCGTTAAAAACGAATGACCCAATCAGTTCTCTGTTCCAGACTGGTTCTTGGACTCGGTTCCGGGGCGGCACGGCTAATTCAAGGGTTAAATCCAGTTCCTCCGGAGTGCTTCGAGCAACCCGGTTTCCTGGTTGAAACACTGGACACCTATACGACAGGGCTTGACGGTTGGGACTTTGATCGTGAAACGTTGAAGGCACTATTGGATACAGCTGAAAAAGTGCTTTTAGTGGTTTGCGCTGGAGGGAAAGCAGGAAGCTCCATGACGTTGTTTTCTGCCGAATACGCGACATGCAAGAAAATCTCGGTCGATGTACTTATGAGCGCTCCGTTTAGCTGGGAAGGCCGTAGAAGGAAGGTCGTCCAATGCGCTTTGACCGAAGACCTTAGGGCTACTGGCGCAAAGGTGGATGTCGTTGAGGCAGACCCACTCTTTACCGATGATATGGAATCAGCACTAGATGCGTTCGCAGTGCTTGATGCGGCAATGGCGAAAGAAGTGAACCGCTGGATCATCCAAGATAAATAGCTCGGCTAGAGCCCAGCCTCCATCAATAGGGTAGATGGCTTGACCCGTAGAGCCTCAGATATCCGGCAGAGGTTCATCAGCGTCAGGTTGTGCTCGCCACGCTCAACTCCGCCCATGTAGCTGCGGTCTAGCTCGGCATCGGCAGCAAGAGCCTCTTGCGACAGGCCTGCTTCTTTTCTGGCACTGCGAATGGCGCCGCCCAGGGATGCGAGTTCCCTGTTTCCTGCAAATTTCGGTGAAGGCTTGGCCATGACCTTGATGGTCTGACGTTGACGCCTCTGATACCACGGGATAAGATACCCAAATATTTATTTTGGTTACGAACATCAAAAATATGTGGGAAAGTTCATGCGAAATTTACTAAGAACAAGAACAAGCAGAATATATTTTGCAATATTGGTACTCTCTTTTATTTCTGGCTTTTTTTACAAAAGCGGAACTCATACGGATATTTACTATGAACAGCACACGACAAAAAACGAGGCAATCAAGGAAATAAATTCAAACAAATGCAGTGATTTAAATGGAAAAATTTTATCGCAAGCGCTAATAAACATAGATCTCGAAAATTATTATGAATTAATTCAAAAAAAACCTGAGTGTAAAAATCTAATATATTTAATTTCCTCTAAAGAAAGTGGTCCAATACCCGCAACAGAATATTCGATAGAGAAGGAATTCCAGAAAAAATATCAATCATTCGTCATGAAAAATAATGCGCGAACGGGATTGGAGTTTCTGATAATTGCATTTCTTTTTATTCTTATTCTGAAAATTTCAAAAAATATTTTTCAATGGATTGCCAGTGGAGACAAGCAATGAAAAATATAAAACTTATTTACGCGGCAATGGCATTGTCAATGCTTAATGGGTGCCAGGTTATTAACTCGGCCATAGAGGGTTCAGATAATTATCTTGCATTGAAGATAGATGGATGGCCAGACAAGGATGTTTGCTGGGGATTAAAACAAAATTATGGTCACCAAACCATGGCGGCACTAAAAATACAGAAATCAATCAGGCGTATAGATTGCGGCGTTATTAAAGCTACCAAGAAGATCGAGGAGACGCCCGAGCAAAGAGAGAAGCGAATAAATGAAGCAATCCAACTTCTTAATTCGGCTGCGCAAATAAGTTCACCGACATACAATCAACATTCCACCCCTGGGATTGGGAGTATCTGTCATCTTGCAGGACAGTCAAGATCGGGGCTATATAAAAATTGCGCCTATAACTGTGCTTCAGGAACAGTTTATCGAGCCATGAGTAGTACTGATATCTGTCCGATAAGTGTTAATCAATAAAGGTAGCGTCGAATTTCTATGATCGGATTCATTTCATTCTAAATGCCTCAATAAGCCTTCAAGTGCTCGATTACTAAATGCATCGTGCTGATCTCGCAGACTTTCATACGTGCGAAAGTGCATACCTTTTGGTTTGATTTCAGCGCTACTAAAGATGCCCGAATCCCAGCCTAGTCGATTTCGTATGTTGTCCGCCCTCCGAGTGGCGCGGTCGTAGTCAACTTCACGTTGGCACTGATAGGCCAGACGATGGCAGTGTCTGCACGCATACATCTTGCCACCGTACAACAGCGCTACACGACGCCCACAACCCAGAGCAGGGCATAGCCACCAAACCCGTTGTCCACCCATGTGACACTTCGTCACGTCGAGGCTCACTGGGTAGCACATGTCCTGCCATTCTTTGTCATGTTCGCGGTATTTGTAATGAAGCCAAACTTGGCCAACTTGCACCGTCAAATTGATGGATGCAACTGTCTCACCGTCGCGCTGCCAATGCCACCGAAAGGCCATGCCAGGCTTGAGGTAACTACCACGAGCCAAGCACCGCACATCCAAGCGCCACAGGTCGCTGGTGGTTTGTTTTTCTGACTTTCGACCACTGCCAAAACCGCCCATCGTCAGCTCTCCTGCGAAAAATGATTTTCCGAAATCAATTGGCAATTTGCACGTTGGTTGCTGTTATTGCCTAGGGCCATAAAGCCTCCACACCGCTGCAGCATAAGCACTAGGACACGGCTCAATCTATCGCGGGCAACGCTCGCTGCCTGCCAGTTGCCACAACGCCAGCGATCTGTGCCTTGAAGGTGCGTGCATTCCAGGCAAAGTCGCCTGTCGTCGCATTCACGGTCGCGGATCACCAGCCGGTCGGCCTCGCTCTCTGCATCGGCCAGGGAAAGCCCTTTGTCGGTGAATCTCACCAGTCGCGCCGTGAAGGTGTCGATCTCTTTGGAATTCCACGCCAATGAATGCGGCCAGCACCAGCGGTCAGGCTTGGTCGCCCCCGAATCAACGGCCCCCAAATTGTGCAAATACGCCGGGGGGGACGCTACAAAACCTACGAAACCGGTCTTTTCCACCCCTTGCGGGGGTTTTGTAGGTTTCGTAGCGTGTGCGTTGAGGCTTTTTTCATTTTTCAACCGTGCCAGCCACCCGCCCATCATGCGCCTCCTTTCAACAGCATCGGGTGGATCAGATACCTCTCGCCGGGTCTACCGCCTGCTGCGCTGGTGGGCAACGCCTCACGCATCAGCCAGCCGTAATCAGCCAGCAAGTCCGCCGCCTTTCGTACCGCATCCGGGGTGCCCAAACCGGCCCAATGTTTTACCGCCACCAGCCTAGGGGTGAAGGCATCCCACAGCACGCCGTCGCCGTCACACAGCCTGCCCGCCTTGATCTTGCTCAACAGGGCTTGTGCCCCGGTGGTCTCGGGTATCACCGCCGCCGCGTACATCCGTTCGGCGTGGGTGCGCAGGTAGTCGCCCCATGCCATCGCAAGCATCAGTTCATGCCTGTGGATCACGCCCCCGCTGTCCGGTGTGTCCACCAGTGCAAAGATCAGCGCCAGCGCCGGTATCAGTTTGCGGTACTTGCTCAGGTGTGACACCAGCGCTGGGTGCAGTTCGTCGCCGCGTATCTCGGTCTCGAATGGTTCCACCCAATCCCAATACAGGGCTTGGGCCTCGGGGGTGAATCGCCACTCCTGGGGGGCGGTGTCGGTCTCGGGTTGCAGTTGGTTAAGTCGTTCGAACACGGCCCATGCGGCTTGTTTTGCTGGGGTGTCCGGCCATTGGTCCACCCTTTGAAATTCATGGCTTATATCCGGCCAAACAGTCAGTCCAAAGCGTTGCAACAGTCCGTCATCCCCAGCACCGCCTGCCACTGCCTCCCGCACATAGCTTTGCACTTTGCCGGGTTGAATGCCGCCCAGCATGGCAAGGCAAACGCGGGGGATGTAGTGGGTGCCACGGATGATCCTGTCGACCGTATAGCCTTGATTGCCGTCATACGATTGAAGGTAAAACGCTCGCGCACCTTCCTGCCCTTGCCGATCCATGCTGCACAGCAGCCCGTGAATTTCATCGCGGTAGCTCAGACAGCCCCATGTGTTCGACTCCAGGATTTCACCCAGCTTTTCCACTGTGGCATCGTTGACCACATACCGGCGCGTCTGGGGTTCGGCGGGAGTGCCCACTGGCTCCAACAGCGCCCGCGCCGCCGCTGGGTCTTTCCCGGCTTTCTTTGCTGCCAGTTTCTCGTTTTCCTTGGCCGTCAATTCGGCCAGCCTGTTATCAATTTCCCATTCATCATGCGCCGCTTGCCAAGCCTCGCGCTCGGTCGCTTCCAGTCGGTGCAGGGGCTTCAGCACCTCGCCCAGCGCCGGGGATTTCATCACCCCAGGCCTGCCAACAATCAAGCCCCAAAGGTTCGGCACTACGCGCCAATCGTCCCGCGCCTTGGGTGTTACCAATGCACGCGCTCCGATCAGGCTTGACATCGCCACCATAGGCCCCACCGCTGGAAAATCCGGGGCGCATTGCCTCCGGTTGGCAATGTCAGCCACCCAGCCGCGCAAAGCCTGGGGCAACAGTTCTGGGTCGAAGGGGGCCACCTGAGGCAGAGCATCAGGCAAGGGTGCAGGTTCAGGCCATGCCGCGCCAGCGTCAAGCACCTTGTCCATGTCGGGGAGGACTTGCTCGGCCGCCGCAATGCACGCCCGCACAACTTCCACCCCCGCCAGCCGGTGCAGGTCGTTCATGTCAGTGTCTTTGTTGCTGCGCCCTTTGGGAAATTTTGGCATTGCCAGCCAGCCGCCCACAGCCCGTGCTGCTTCCTTGGCCCTGGTCATGCCGGGGTTGCCCTCGGTCTGCCAATCGTCATCAGCTGCCAGCACCATGCGTAGCGCTGGGTGTTTCTGGTGCAGGGTTTCGGCCACTTCTTGCAAATTTCCAGCGTTGAAGGCTACTGCAACCGCTTGCCCCGTGGCCTCATGGATGGATGCACCCGTGGCGTAGCCCTCGCACACTATCAGCACGCCATCGGGCTGACCCATCGCGTGGTAACAGCCTTTGACGCGCCCACCCGACTGAAAGCGTTTGCCGCCCTCGGGGTCGATCACTTGCAGGCTGTGCAGCGTGCCCGCCGTGTCCCGCATCGGAATCAGCAGCGCCTCGCCTTCCAACTTCACGCCGTGGGCTTGCACGCCCTTGGCGCTCAGGTAGGGGTGTTCGGCCGTTGGCGTCGCCGCCTGCCAGCGTCGCGCGGCCAGCTTGGCCGCTTGTTGTTGGCGTAGTGCCACGTCGGCATCACGTTGCTGGCGCATAGCGGCCACACGGTGCCGGTGGGCGTCACGTTCTGCCTGGGTCATGGTGTCCGGGGTCTTGCTGCACCACTGCTGCGTCAGGCCCTCGCGCCAGCAGCCAAAGGCCCCGGCGGGGATGCCATCGCAGTGCAAAACGTACCAGCCAGAATCCTCACGCGGTTTGCCGCTGACGCTGAATCGGTGCAGTTTGCCGTCGTCGTGGATTTCATCCGGCGGGGTCAGCCCAGCAGCCAGCATAGCGCCCCGGAATTGTTCGGTCGGGTCGGTCTTCACAATCACAGTCTCCCCCCCCTCTGCACCAGAAAAAGCACCACGTCGTGCAGAGTGGGCAGGTAGCGCACCAGGCCCCAGCGTTCGGCGCAATAGATCTCCGGCCCGTCGCTAGCGCCGCTCCGGTGCAGGGTGTACCCTTTCATAGCAAATGCCGCCTGCAATGTCTCAAAGGCTTTACCTGGTCGCTGTCTGGTGGGAAAATCCAGATCGTTGATCGTGTCGCCTGCCGTGGGGTTGCAGCCCCCGGTGGGCATTTCTTTTGGGGTGTTGTTGATTGCCATGGTCAACCTTTAAGCCCGTGCTTGCTCTGCGAGCCAAGCTCGAACATCACCGACTTTCCACGCGGTAACACGCTCCGAAAGTTTCAATGGCTTGGGAAAAGTCCCCGCCTTGACCATGCGCCATAAAGTAGGTGCGCTGAAAGGTAGGGGAGCCAGTGCACCTGGTCGCTTCGGACTTTGCACCAATTGGGATTCACGAAGAAATGCACTGTCGGGTAGTGCATCGAATGATGTGATGTGTGTTGACATTTCAAGCCGCCTTCTGAAGTTGACGGCCTAAGTGTCGGAATTCCTAGAGCGGCTCGATAGCTGGTTAGGTTGCGAAAACCTACCTATCAAAAATGGCCAGGGGTAGGTGGGTTTGACCAGAAAATCTGAATTTTTGATGGGTTGGCTGCGGGCGACACTGCAATTTCAAAGGGTGGGAGTGAACTAAAAAAAGGAGGGAGGGGTTATGCCCTTCGGGTGGATGGTTTAACTTGGCCAGTAGATCTTGGTGCCCCGCCTTCTTCTTCCCAATTTGCGATTTTTGCAGCTTCTCTCACTGCGGACTTGTTCATGTCCCCGGCTTTGTAGCTGTGTTTCACACTGCCTAGTTTTTGAGTTAAACCTAGTTCAAGGTAATTGGCTGTTATCCAATGCTCCATTGCAGTTTTCGCAGACTTGCCGCGTCGGAAATTTTCATCTCCCATCGCCTGCCATGCTTTTACCGCCGCTGCCAATCTGGAGGAGTAGCGCGGATTCATAGAATCGAGATAGTCTGGGACATTGCTTGCGGTATGGAAGAAAAAACCTGTACTGATACCTCTCGTTACCAGCCATTGGCGAAGAGAGTCAACTTCAACGAGGGATTCAGCAAGATTCATCGAATCTTCTATTTCGACGCCTTCATGCGGATAGAAGTCGGGGTCGTAACTGTAATGTGGGACCACACGCCCTTTGATCGCTCCGCGTCGTAAGGCATTGGTTATGGCGGTTTTTGCGGCTTCATAGCCCTTCGGCCTTTTATCCATGTCCCAGCTTTCTGCATACCCGTCGTCACTGCTCGGGTCGCATCCCACCAACAACAGCGCTGCCTGTATTACGCTCAGTTCATCGGACAGTCGCCAGAAGTCAAGGCTTTCCATTTTGAATCCTCTCTCAGATCATGCCCTCAACTTATGCGATGGCAGGTGGGTGAAGGTATCCTATTTTTCGAGTCTCAGGACTAGCTGGGTGACTTGGTGATCATGCGCGTTTGAATTCAATCACATCAGCACCTACACGCAGTTTGTCCAGGTAGTCAGCCCATCGTTGCATCATTTCCCGCCGCTGGGCCATATATTCCGCACGGTCGTAGGCGGAGCCGAGGGGCCCGCTTTTACCGTGACCTAGCTGTGCCTCTACTAGCTCAGAGTCAATTCCGCTCATTTGTTCAGCCATCATTGTCCGGGCCATTGCCCTAAAACCGTGGCCTACGTGTTCTTCGCCCGAGAAGTCCATGCGACGTAGGGCGGCATTGATTGTGTTTTCGCTCATGGGGCGCTTAGCGGTCCGTGCGCCTGGAAAAACATAGTCACTGCGCATGGTTAGCGGGTGCAGTTCTTTCAGAATTCGAACGGCTTGTTGTGCGAGCGGGATCAGGTGGGGTTTGCCGTTGACCTTACCTTCCTTTGTGCGCTTCATTTCCTGTGCCGGAATAGTCAGCATGGATCCATCGAAGTCGATCCACTCCCATTTCATTGCACGAATGTTGCCGGGGCGCAGGAAAAATAGGGCAGACAGCTTCAGAGCAGCCTGAGTCACGGGACTCCCGGTATAGCCGTCGATTGCGCGCAGTAAACCACCAACAGCCACTGGGTCAATTACGGCGGCGAAATGTTTTTGGATGTGGGGCTTCAGTGCGCCTTTTAGGTCTGGTACGGGATTCTGTTCGATCCGACCTGTCTGGACTGCAAAGCGGAAAACCTGCCCAGCCATTTGCTGCAGGTCTTGTGCTGTGGAGAGGATGCCTTTGGCCTCGACCTTGCGCAGCGCTGCTAGGACGTCTTTTGCTCTGATGCTAGAAATCGCTTTGCGTCCGAGATCAGGGAAGAGGTACATCTCGTTCATGCGCAACCATTTACCTGCGTGTGATTCACTCCATCCGCCAACTTTGGTGGCATGAAAGTCACGCGCCACGATTTCATAGGTGTTTGCCGCTGCCAGTTTTGCAGCGTTCCTTGCATCCTGTTTGGCTGTGCTGGGGTCTATGCCTTGTGCCAACTGTGATTTGGCTAGTGCCCGGCCATCTCGTGCCTGCTTCAATGTCACGGCAGGGTAAACGCCCAGTGCCAGCGTTTTTTGGTCGCCGTGTATCCGATAGTTCATCCGCCAGTATTTGCCCGATGCCGTGACATACAGGTGCAGTCCACCGCCATCGCTGTGCTTATTCCCAGCAGATTTACCGCTGTGTTTGACGGTCTTGACGAATGTATCGTTCAGTGCCATGTGCTTGCCTGTTGGGATTTCTGTTGGTATTTAGCCCGTTAGTAGAGGCTGGCTGCCAACTGATACCAACGCATCTACCAACAAAGTGCTGGTATGTCATGGTATGTCGAGAGGCGTGATGAGGCAATAAAAAACCCGCAGTACCAGACGGCATGCGGGTTTTGAGGTGATGTGAGATCAATTGAAATGATCTTTTGGAGCGGGTGATGGGAATCGAACCCACGTTATTTGCTTGGGAAGCAAGAGTCCTACCATTGAACGACACCCGCACGACAGCGATTGTAGACGCAATGTAAAGATGCCACGGCGTGGCTTGGCGAA
>JACCDV010700597.1_pt1 | contig 9988 bp, 9 predicted proteins | sample 7446131 | NCBI WGS metagenome assembly JACCDV01 (sample SAMN15323448, study PRJNA562643) | freshwater metagenome | isolation source: river surface water | place: USA:Blue River Watershed | collected 2017-08-17
CCCAGGCCGTAGGCCGATTCCTTGAGCAGCGGCGGCGTGACTTCGAACACGTCGCGCATCACCGAAGCGATGAACGGGATCACCATGATGGCCAGGATGATGCCGGCCGACAGGATGCCGATGCCCACAGGCGGGCCAGAGAAGAAGGCGCCCAGGTAGGGCACGCCCTCCGTCCAGGCCTGCAGCGGCTGCTGCACGTATTCAGACAGGATCGGGCCGAACACCAGCAGGCCCCACATGCCATAGACGATGGACGGCACGGCCGCCAGCAACTCGATGGCGATGCCCAGCGGGCGCTTGAGCCAGGCCGGTGACAGCTCGGTCAGGAACACGGCGATGCCGAAGCTCACGGGCACGGCGATCAGCAGCGCGATGAACGAGGTCATCAGCGTGCCGTAGATCATCACCAGGCCACCGTACTGGTCCTGGACCGGGTCCCAGGCGGTGCTGGTGAAAAAGCCCAGGCCGTATTCGTGGATGGCGGGCCAGGCGCCCACCACCAGAGAGCCGATGATGCCCAGCAGCAGGCTCAGCGTGAGGACGGCGGCCGCGCGGGCGGCCAGGGCGAAGGCGGCGTCGGCCCAGGGGGCCTGGACACGGCGAGAAGGCGGGTTGGTCATGGGCTGACGTTGGTTTTTTCTCTCGGACGGCGCGGGTGCGTCGCCCAGGTCAGTCGGTAGTATGGCGGCCATCGCTCACTCCATGACGGTGCGGGTGCGTTTTGCAAGGAACATCGAAACTTCGAAACCGGGGCCCGACTCATCGAGCTCCCGGTCATGAGGTCAAGCGATCAGTTGATCACTTCCAACCCACAGGCTTGCCGGCGGTGTCCACCACCGAGGCCCACTGCTTGCGCACCAGGTCCTTGACGTTGGCGGGCAGCGGCACGTACTCCAGGTTGGCGGCCGAAGCGTCGCCGCTGGCGTAGGCCCAGTCAAAGAACTTCAGGGCCGCAGCGGCCTGGGCCGGCTTGTCCTGCGCCTTGTGCATCAGGATGAAGGTGGCGCCGGTCAGGGGCCAGGCGTCCTTGCCAGGCTGCTCGGTCAGGATCTGGTAGAACGACTTGTTCCAGTCGGCGGCCGCAGCCGCGGCCTTGAAGGTCGCATCGTCAGGTGCCACGAAGTTGCCAGCAGCGTTCTTCAGCTGCACGTGCGACATGCGGTTTTGCTTGGCGTAGGCGTACTCCACGTAGCCGATCGAGTTGGGCAGGCGCTGCACGAAAGCCGACACGCCCTCGTTGCCCTTGCCACCAGCACCCGTTGGCCAGTTCACAGCGGTGCCCTCACCCACCTTGGACTTCCACTCGGCGTTCACCTTCGAGAGGTAGTTCGTGAAGATGAACGTGGTGCCCGAACCGTCGGCGCGGCGCACCGGGGCGATCGGGGCGTCGGGCAGCGGCACGCCGGGGTTCAGCGCGGCGATGGCGGCGTCGTTCCAGCGGGTGATCTTGCCCAGGTAGATGTTGCCCAGCAGCTCGCCGGTCAGCTTGAGCTGGCCGGGCTGGATGCCCTTGACGTTGACCACGGGCACCACGCCACCGATCACGGTCGGGAACTGCAGCAGGCCATCCTTGGCCAACTCGGCATCGACCAGCGGCATGTCGGAAGCGCCGAAATCGACGGTCTTGGCCTTGATCTGCTTGATGCCGGCACCCGAGCCCACGGACTGGTAGTTGACCTTGACCTTGGTGGCGTTGCTGTAATCGGCCGCCCACTTGGCGTACAGGGGGGCGGGGAAGGTCGCGCCAGCACCGGTCACGTCGTTGGCCAGCGCCACACCGGCGACCAGGGAGAGCGCCATGGCGGCGGCAGCGGTGCGGATCATCTTGAAGCTCATGAGTCGCCTTTCAGGAAACGTCAGACAAAAGGAAGTTGACGCGGCGGACTTTATCGGCGCTTTGTGACCGTCACATGACAGGTTGCCAGGGCGTTGTCACGAACGTCACAGACCGGCCGAACCATGTCATGTGACGGTCATTGTCATGTCATGGTCACCGATCTGTCACGGGGGGCTTCTATCTTGCCGATCAGCCGCCAAGCGGCCTCGTCCACCCCTACGGAGTTCCACATGACCTTTCAAATGAACGCCCGCCTGTCCCGTCGCCTGGTGCTCAGCGCCCTCGCCTGCGGCGCTCTGGCCCAGTTCGCTGGCTGCGCCACCACGCAGAGCGCGCCCGCCAACCTGCAGGCCGTCGCTTCCCGCGATGCGCAATTGAGCACCTTCGTGAAGCTGACCCAGCAAGCCGGCCTGGGTGACCTGCTCACCGGCCCCGCGCCCGTGACCGTGTTCGCCCCGACCGACGAAGCCTTCCGCGCCGTGCCCGCCGCCACGCTGGACAAGCTCGCCAAGGACCCTGAGGCCCTCAAGGCCCTTCTCAAGCACCACGCCGTCGCTGGCATGAGCACCCGTGCCTCGCTGACCGCAGACAGCACCACGGTCACCACCTTGGCTGGCACCAAGCTCGTCCTGTCGAAGGCTGGCGATTTCATCACCGTGGACGAGGCCCTGGTGACCCAGGCCGATGTCAGCGCCAGCAATGGCGTGTTGCACGTCATCGATCGCGTGCTGATGCCCCCCAAGAAGTGATCAGCGGCTGATTCACCGCACCTTGCTCAGGGAAAGCAAAAAGGCGCCTCAGGCGCCTTTTTCGTTGGCAGGAGCGTGCGAGCTCAGGCCAGCGTTGCCGCAAGCTGCTCAGCGCAGGCATCGGCCAGGGCCTTGTCGCTGGCCTCGACCATGACGCGCACCAGCGGCTCCGTGCCCGAAGCGCGGATGAGCACCCGCCCTTTGTCGGCCAGGCGTGCCTCCACCTCGCTGCGAGCTTGACGCAGCGGCGCGTGGTTCTGCCAGTCCATGCCGGGTTGCAGGCGCACATTGATCAGGCGCTGCGGATAAAGCGTCACCCCTTCCAGCCAGGAGGAGACGCTGCGCGCGCTGCGCACCACCGCCTGCAGCACCGCCAGCGCGCTGACGATGCCATCGCCCGTGGTGTGGCGATCGAGCGCGATCAGGTGGCCTGAGCCTTCGCCGCCCAGTTGCCAGCCCTTGGCGCTGAGCTCTTCGAGCACATAGCGATCACCCACCTTGGCGCGCACAAAATCGACACCACGCTGCTTGAGCGCCACCTCGACGGCCATGTTGGTCATCAGCGTGCCCACGGCTCCGCGCACGGCCTCACCCTGGTCGATGCGGTCGGCGACCATCACGTACAGCAATTCGTCGCCATTGAAGAGCCGGCCGTCTGCGCCGACGATCTGCAGGCGATCCGCATCGCCATCCAGGGCAATGCCGTAATCGGCGCCATGCTGCTTGACCGCCTCCACCAAAGCCTCAGGATGGGTCGCGCCCACACCCTTGTTGATGTTGAGGCCGTCAGGTGCGCACCCGATGGAAATCACCTCGGCGCCCAACTCGTGGAACACCTCAGGCGCCACCTGGTAGGCCGCACCGTGAGCAGCGTCCACCACGATCTTCAGCCCCTTGAGCGACAGGTTGTGCGAGAAGGTGCTCTTGCAGAATTCGATGTAGCGGCCCCGGGCGTCTTCCAGGCGACGCGCCTTACCGAGGCTGTCCGACGAGACCCACTGAGGAGGCTCGCGCAAGGCCGCCTCGACGGCCAGCTCCCACTCGTCAGGCAACTTTTCGCCACGCGAGGAGAAGAACTTGATGCCGTTGTCGCCAAACGGGTTGTGCGACGCGCTGATCACCACGCCCAGGTTCAGCCGCAAGGCACGGGTCAGGTAAGCCACGCCCGGCGTGGGCAAGGGACCCGTGAGCAGCACATCGACCCCAGCCGAGGCGAAACCGGCCTCGAGGGCCGACTCCAGCATGTAGCCCGAGATGCGCGTGTCTTTGCCGATCAGGACCTTGGGGCGGCGGCCGGATGTGTGGCGCCGCACCACCTGGCCCACAGCGTGACCCAACTTGAGAACGAAATCGGGGGTGATGGGCGCCTGGCCCACGGTGCCACGGATGCCGTCGGTGCCGAAGTATTGTCTGGACATGAGCTGGATGTGTGTGCGGACGTGTCCGCCGGATTGTCCACGGTTTTCGGTCAATCCAGCAGACCTGCGGCGCTCCAGACACGCAGGACATCGACCGTTTGTGCCACGTCATGCACACGCACGACGGCCGCGCCCTGTTGCACTGCGGCCAAAGCCGCTGCCAGGCTGGCGGCCAGGCGCTGATCGACCGGTCGCCCCGTCACCTCGCCCAGGGTCGATTTGCGCGACCAGCCCAGCAGCAGCGGCCGCCCCAGCTCCAGCAGTTCACCCTGGCGACGCAGAAGCGCCAGGTTGTGTGCAGGCGTTTTGCCAAAGCCAATGCCGGGGTCGAGCGTGACGCGCTCCAGCCCGATGCCGGCGGCCGTCAGCGCCTGCAGACGAGCTTTCAGGAAGTGGCTCACCTCATCGAGCACGTCCTCATAGACCGGGGCGTCCTGCATGGTGGCCGGCGAGCCCTTCATGTGCATCACGCACACGCCGCAAGATGGGTGCCGCGCGACCACATCGAGCGCGCCAGGTGCCCCCAAGGCCTGCACATCATTGATGATGTCGGCGCCCAGATCGAGCGCGCGCCGCATGACCTCGGTCTTGCAGGTGTCCACCGACAGCGGCACCCCCCAGCCCATGGCCTCTCGCAGCACGCCCTCGATGCGGGCCCACTCTTCATCCGGCAGCACCGTGGGCGCTCCGGGACGGGTCGATTCGCCCCCGATGTCCAGGATGTCCGCGCCCTCTTCCACCAGGCGCTGCGCGTGGTTCAACGCGGCCATGGTGTCCGCATGCCGCCCACCATCGGAGAATGAATCGGGCGTCACGTTGACGATGCCCATGATTCGAGGGCGGCTGAGGTCGATGGTGAAGCGGGTGGTCTGCCAGGTTTGCATGGCTGGGGTCTTAAATGAGAAACGGGGCCGAAGCCCCGTTGTGAGTGGATGCGCAAAGCGCCTTGATCGGCAGCCGGGCGATCAGACCGCAGCCGGGGCACCATCGGTGCTCATCGGGGGCTTGGGGCCACCGCTGGGCTTGTTGGTCGGCGGAGTCCAGTCCTTGGGCGGACGGGGCTCGCGACCTTGCATGATGTCGTCGATCTGCTCTGCGTCGATGGTTTCCCATTCCAGCAAGGCCTTGGCCATCACGTGCATCTTGTCTTGGTTGTCTTCGATGAGCTTGCGCGCGATGGCGTATTGCTCGTCGATGATCTTGCGGATCTGCTTGTCCACCTTCTGCATGGTCTCTTCAGACATGTTGGTGGTCTTGGTGATCGAGCGACCGAGGAAGACTTCGCCTTCGTTCTCGGCGTAGACCACCGGGCCCAGCTCATCGGTCATGCCGTAACGGGTGACCATGTCTCGGGCGATGGCGGTGGCGCGCTCGAAGTCGTTTGACGCACCGGTCGTCATCTGGTCCATGAACACCTCTTCGGCGATGCGACCACCGAACAGCACGGAGATGGTGTCGAGCATGCGGGTCTTGTCCATGCTGTAGCGATCACCTTCGGGCAACTGCATGGTCACACCCAGCGCACGGCCGCGCGGGATGATGGTGACCTTGTGCACCGGATCGGTCTTGGGCAGCAAGCGAGCGACCAGGGCATGGCCAGCCTCGTGGTAGGCCGTGTTCTTGCGCTCTTCTTCGGGCATGACCATGGACTTGCGCTCGGGGCCCATCATGATCTTGTCCTTGGCCTTCTCGAAGTCCTGCATCTCCACCACGCGGCCATTGCGGCGCGCGGCGAACAGGGCGGCTTCGTTGACCAGGTTGGCGAGGTCGGCACCCGAGAAACCGGGGGTGCCCCGCGCCAGGATGTCGGCGCGCACGTCTTGGCCCACCGGCACCTTGCGGACGTGCACGTTCAGGATCTGCTCGCGACCACGCACGTCCGGCAGGGTAACGTAGACCTGGCGGTCGAAGCGGCCAGGGCGCAGCAGCGCCGGGTCGAGGATGTCCGGGCGGTTGGTCGCGGCGATCACGATCACACCCAGGTTGGTCTCGAAGCCATCCATCTCGACCAGCATCTGGTTGAGGGTCTGCTCGCGCTCGTCGTTGCCACCACCCAGGCCGGCACCACGGTGGCGACCCACGGCATCGATTTCATCGACGAAGATGATGCAGGGGGCGTTCTTCTTGGCCTGCTCGAACATGTCGCGCACGCGGGCCGCGCCCACGCCAACGAACATTTCGACGAAGTCAGAGCCGGAGATGGTGAAGAACGGCACCTTGGCTTCGCCGGCGATGGACTTGGCCAGCAGCGTCTTGCCGGTGCCCGGAGGGCCGACCAGCAGCACGCCACGGGGGATGCGACCGCCGAGTTTTTGGAACTTCTGCGGATCGCGCAGGAAATCGACGAGCTCCTTGACCTCTTCCTTGGCTTCGTCGCAACCGGCGACGTCCGCGAAGGTGACGTTGTTGTTGTTCTCGTCGAGCATGCGGGCCTTGCTCTTGCCGAAGCTGAAGGCGCCGCCCTTGCCACCGCCCTGCATCTGGCGCATGAAGTAGATCCACACGCCGATCAGAAGCAGCATGGGGCCCCAGGACACCAGCAGGCTCATGATGAGCGAGGGCTCTTCGCGGGGCTTGACGTCGAACTTGACGCCGTTGTTGATCAGGTCACCGACCAAGCCACGGTCGAGGTAGGTCGCGGTGGAGCGGATTTTCTTGTCATCGGTCGTGGTCGCGATGATCTCGGTGCCGCCGCCGCCCTCCTGAAGGGTGACATTCTTGATGCGCTTGGCGCGGACTTCCTCGAGGAACTCCGAATACGCCATCTGACCGCCGACCGCGCCTGCGCGATCGAACTGCTTGAACACGGTGAACAGCACGAGTGCCACCACCAGCCAGACCGCAACTTTAGAGAACCATTGATTGTTCACCGCGGCTCCTTCAACCCACATTCACACCGGCTCGGCTGATGCTGGATGCATCCCCACACCGAAACCGGATCCAAAAAACTGCACTGTCGCGTCATCATGATGCAAAACAGCGCCGTCCTTCGCGGCATGTGGGGACCATTCTAGTGCAGTCAAGGCTTGACGAGGGGCGCCCAATCCCACATGAAACGCTGGAATTGCGGCGCTGACGACGCCTTGGCGAGACAAAGTGACTCAACGCGTCTTCAGACCGATGCCTACCAGGAAGGTTTCGGACGATTTGTCGCGCGAGGCCTTGGGCTTGATGGGCTTGCAGACCCGGAAATTGGCCTTGAAGGCATCGACGAGCTGGCTGTAGCCCGCGCCGTGAAAAACTTTGCAAACCAGCGCGCCATCCTTTTTCAGGTGCTGTTGCGCAAAGTCGATGGCCAACTCGATCAGGTGGGCGATGCGGGCGCTGTCCGTCACGTCGATGCCGCTGAGGTTGGGCGCCATGTCGGAGATGACGACGTCCACCGGGCGGCCGGCCACGGCGTCCTGCAACTGCTTGAGCACGGCCTCTTCACGAAAATCGCCCAGGATGAAGTTGACTCCCTCGATGGGCTCGAATTCCAGGAGGTCGAGCGCAATGATGGTGCCGTTGAGCTCCCCCACGGCCGCCCCCCCCGCCCCAACATCCTTGGGCGCGAACTTGCGGCGCACGTACTGGCTCCAGGCCCCCGGGGCCGCGCCCAGGTCCACCACCAACTGCCCCGGCTTGATCAAACCGAGGGCTTCGTCGATCTCTTTGATCTTGTAAGCCGCGCGCGATCGGTAGCCTTCCTTTTGTGCCAGGCGCACGTAAGGATCGTGGATGTGATCGTTCAGCCAGGCCTTGTTGACCTTTTTGCTTTTGGTTTGGACTTTCATGGCTCGATAATAGAGGGATGCCTGCAATTGAACTGACCACTGCCGAGCGCCGCGCCCTGCGCGCCGACGCCCACCACCTTGATCCCGTCGTCATGATCGGCGGAGACGGCCTGACGCCCGCCGTCGTCAAGGAGACCGATTCCGCGCTCAAGGCCCATGGCCTGATCAAGGTGCGCGTGCTCGGCGACGACCGCGCCACCCGAGAAGAGATCTTCGCTCAGCTGTGCGACCAGCTCAACGCGGCACCTATTCAGCACATCGGCAAGCTGCTGGTGATCTGGCGCCCGGTGCCCGAGAAGGACACCGCGCAAGACGATGGCAAACGTGGTGGCGCTGCGCCCCGCGAGGTCAAGATCCTGAAGTTCTCCAAGAGCGGCACGCGCCGCCCCGAGATCAAGAAGGTGACCGTGCTGGGCAACCAGCGCGTGACGCCGGGCGGCCTCATCAAACGCGCCAAGAAGCGCATGACCAGCAAGAAATCTGGCTGATCACACCGCATCTTCCTGCATCTGACAGCAAAACGGCACCTTCGGGTGCCGTTTTTCATGCAGGCATCGCCTTGTTTGCTGCAAGCACCCGGCTCAGCGCACCGTCATTCGCCAGGCCAACACGAGCACCAGCAGGGCCTTGAGCCAGTAAATCGACGCGGAGATGCCGTGCAAGGCGGCGAACGACAGGGCCGTGGGTTCGCCCGCCTTGGCGGCCTGGATCATGGGCTGCAGAGCGAAACCACCCAGCACCGTCAGGAACAAGGCGCCGAGCACCAGCAGCAGGTTGGCGCTCATGGCGCTTTGCGACGCTCCCTGCTCCACCTCATCGCGCACGCGCCGGCGTTCCAGCGCGAACAGCAAGATGGCGAAAGCCAGGCTCAACCGGGACTCGATGTGGAAGATCTGGCCGGCGCCTGTGCCGGCTTGCTGACGCTCCAGCACGCTGAACAAGGCCGGCGCGGCGATGCCACCAACGGCCACCAGGGCGCCTGCCCACAGGCCAGCCAGCATCGATTGAATGCGAACGATCTTGCTCATCTGCCGCCAACGCCAATCAGATGTATCGAACTTCGATGATTTCGTAGCTGCGCTCGCCGCCAGGGGCTTGCACCACGGCCACGTCGCCGGCTTCCTTGCCGATGAGGGCGCGGGCGATGGGCGAGCCGATGGAAATCTTGCCTTCCTTGAGGTCGGCCTCGTCGTCACCGACGATTTGGTAGGTCACCACATCACCGGTGGCTTCGATTTCCATCTCGACGGTGGCGCCGAACACCACGCGACCACCGGCATCCAGGTCGGCCGGGTCGATGATCTTGGCAGCCGAGAGCTTGCCTTCGATCTCGTTGATGCGGCCTTCGATGAAGCCTTGCCGGTCCTTGGCTGCGTCGTACTCGGCGTTTTCAGACAGGTCACCCTGGGCGCGGGCCTCGGCGATGGCCTGCACCACGGCAGGACGCTCGACGTGCTTGAGCCGGTGCAGTTCGTCCTTGAGTTGCTCGGCACCACGTTTGGTGATGGGGATGGTGGACATGGCTGATGTGTCTTCCAAAATGAAGGAGCCGCGTCCCAGGTTCCATCTCGTAGGAGGAGGAGCCGGGAGCGGCCCGATGAATGCAAAGCCGCGACCGGGCGAGAACCCGTCGCGGCGAACTGTCAGTTTAGTGCAGTTTGGCGTGCAGTTCCTGCACCGAGTACACCACCAGGTCATCCTGGTGCTTGAGCGCCTCGACGGCGGCTTCGCAGCCGGCCATGGTGGTGTAGTAGGTGACGCGGTTGGCGAGAGCCGCCTGGCGGATGCTGCGCGAGTCAGCAATGGCCGTGCGGGTTTCGTCCACCGTGGTGAACACCAGCTGGATTTCACCGGCCTTGATGGCGTCCGCGATGTGCGGGCGACCGTCCTTGACCTTGTTCACCGGCTTGACCGGCACACCAGCCGCCGCGATGGCTGACGCGGTGCCTTTGGTGGCCACGACGCTGAAGCCCAGGGCCACCAGATCGCGGGCCACGCCCACGGCGCGATGCTTGTCGCCATCCTTGACGGAGATGCACACGGTGCCCTTGGTCGGCAGGCGCGAACCGGCCCCCAGCTGAGACTTCAGCATGGCTTCGCCGAAGGTCTCGCCCACGCCCATGACTTCACCGGTCGAACGCATTTCAGGGCCGAGGACGGGGTCCACACCCGGGAACTTGTTGAACGGGAAGACGGCTTCCTTGACGG